>Ga0326727_10013062_pt1 | contig 18626 bp, 21 predicted proteins | sample MB2enrmetagenome_FD_207643 | JGI IMG/M metagenome (GOLD analysis project Ga0326727, IMG submission 207643) | Lab enriched peat soil microbial communities from McLean, Ithaca, NY, United States - MB29MY | ecosystem: Environmental > Terrestrial > Soil > Wetlands > Peat | place: USA: New York...
AGCCCCAGTTCCGCCAGCAGCGCCCGCGGCAGCACTTCGCAGAGCAAGGTAATCCACTGCGACCGTCCGGCGAGAAGATCTTCGCCGTGCCCAGAGGGCACCCAACGTGCGGAACGTCCTTCGGCGGGTGGGGCCAAAAGGAATGCTTCCGTGCCGAGAATTTTGCCTTTAAGCAGGATCTGTTCGGGCATCGAACCGGACAAGCCTTGAGAAACCCTAACTTTAGCACAGAATCTTGAGAACATCGGGGGCGCCGGCCAACCGTATTCTTTATGGGAAGCACGCGAGCAATAGCGGCGGTGGCGCTGATTTCAGCGGGCTTGGCCTCCGGCCAGACGCGTCCGGCGCCTCCGCACCAGCGAGAGGCCGCGCCCAAACCCGCATCTCAGCAGGCGGCCAGGCCCGCGACCTCCGATGTGCGGCTGGAGGCGGCGATTCGCGCCAAGTTCGCCAAGTCGAAGATCAGTGCGGACAAGTTCCAGGTGCATGTGCAGGGCGGGGTGGCCACCATCGAAGGCCGCACGGAGGTGACCCAGCACAAAGGCGTGGCCACGCGCCTGGCGAAGACCGGCGGCGCGCTGGGGGTGAACAATCACATCCAGGTCAGCGACGCGGCCAAGGAAAAGGCGGCGGCCAACCTCGAGAAGGGACGGCGGCGCGCGCAGATCAAGCGCGGCGACGCGCGCTCGGACTCCAGCCAGCCGCCGAGCCGCTGACCGTCCCGTGATACACTGAGGGGAAACGCCGAATCTTGCCATGAAAGTCCTAAAGGTGTTCCTTTTTGCCTGCTGCAGCGTTGCGTGGGCGCAGACCGCACCAGCGCCGGGCCCAGGGGGCACCCCGGCTCCTCAGATGCCCGACATCCCCGACCAAACCACCGTCGCCGTGTTCGACGATGGCGTGAAGCTCACCATGGGTGACTTCAAGAAGATCTTCGCCGTGCTGCCGCCGGAGAACCAGCCGTTGGCGCTGCGCAACCGCCAGACCTTTCTGCAACAGTGGGCGTTCATGCGGAAACTCGCCCAAATGGCGGAAGAGCAGAAGCTCGATCTGGAATCCCCCGCCAGGGAACAACTGGAGTATTCCCGCCTGATGGTCCTCAGCCAGGCCAAGCTGGCGGCGGCCCTGAATTCGATAATCGTGGAGCCGGCGGAGATCGTCAAGTCCTACGACACCGATAAGGAGCGCTTCAAGGAGGTCCGCGTCAAGGCGATCTACGTATCGTTCGGCAAAGGCGGGAAAGCGCTCACCGAGGACCAGGCCAAGGCCAAGGCCGCCAAGCTGCTCGCCGAGATTCGCGGCGGCGCGGATTTCGTGAAGCTGGTGAAAGAGAACTCGGACGATGAGACCTCCAAGGCCAAGGACGGCGATTTCGCCACGCTGCGCCGGAACGACAACATCCCCGATGCCATCCGCGCCGCGGTGTTTTCCCTGAAGCAGGGCGAAGTGACCGAGCCCGTGCGGCAACCCAACGGGTTTTACCTTCTCCGCGCCGAAGAGGTGCGCTACCGCCCCCTCTCGCAGGTTCGCGACGAGATTTTCACGGAACTGAGACAGCGGCATTACAGCCAGTGGCTGGATCAGACCAACAAGGACGCGAAAGTGGAATTCACCAGCCCGGCATTCCTGAGCGACGCCGCGGCGCCCGCTGGGAAGTAGGGGCCGGGCATGCCCGGCCCCGGGTGCGGGCATGCCCGCACCCTACTCGATGGCGACCTGAATGGGGATCACCTGGTTGGTCTGCACCACCTGAATGCTGAGGACGCCGGACTTGGCGTTATCGCCGGCCCGGACCGTCAGCACCGCTTTTTCCCCCGCCTTCAGAACCGTGCGGTCGAGCTTCACCTCCACGCCGGGGACCGATCCCGTCAGGGAGATGTTCATGGCTCCCGGAGCGCTGTTGGTGATGGTCACCTGCCCGGATTCGCCCGCCTTCAACGCGACCGACGCCTTGTCCGCCTTGACCTGCGTGTAAATGAAGTCCGGGATGGTGGTGGGAATCTCGGGAAGGGACTTGGGTGCGGGGCCGGGGCCGGGACTGAGCTTGCCGAAGGGCGTCATGCGCAAGGACTCCGGGTCCACGTACCAATACCACGTGCCATCCACCAGTTTCCAGGTGCTGGGGATTGGAATCTTGATTGGTTTACCCATGAAGCCGGGCAGCATGATGTACTGCTCGGTTAGCACAGTCGCTTTGGCGCGCGTGAAATTGTCGGAATAGTCGATGCGCCCGATTTCGTAGCTGAGGTACTGGGTCTTGTTGCTGTTGTAGTAGATGTCCTTGCTGTCCTCGGCGACCAGGGCTTCCGCCTTGCGGAATTCCCCCTTCACGTGCAGATCGAAGAACGCGGTGATGCGCGCGCGAAGCGCCTGGTCCACATCGGCGGGCGGCTTGTTAAAAAGGTCGCCGGCGTTCTGCGCAAACGATCCCGCGGCAAAAATGGCAAGCAGGATGAAACGGAGCATAACCTTTCATTATAAGCGAGCTTTCAGCACTCGGCTTTCAGCTAAACCCTCGCGCGGCGAGGCTGTATAGCCGATCGCTGAAAGCTTCTGGCTTTGCAACCGATAAGAGGATAGGATAAGAACGGGATTCAAGAATGCCGGCAACGGTGGTTCCCATCAACGCGCGCCGTCTGGGCAGCTACGTGCTCCTGGAGGCCGCTTTGCCCGGACGGCGGCCCCTGAATATCGGCGTCCTGTTGATCGACCCTGGAACCGGCCGGGGTTGGGTGCGGATGCGCGCGCGCTACCACGATCTTGCGGATTCCGAAGATGCCGAAGTTCTGGAAGCGCTCGAAGAAGACATCCGCCGGAAGCTGTCCGAGGCCGGCGCCGAGGCCTGCCTGCGGTCGCTCGAAGATTCCCTTTCCAATGCGCTGCGCGTGAGCGAGCGGCGAATCGTGGAGAGAGTGGACGCTTTTTCCCGCGTGCTCGACCACCTCTACGACGAACACGTGGAAAAGCTGACTGTGGAGCCGTTCCGCACGCATGTGCCGCTGTACAGCCTGCGCGCGGCCGCCGGCAACCTGGGCGACGAAATGCCTTCCGAGGTGGAAGACTGGGTGCGCGCGCCCGAAGGCACGCGGCTCGACCCGTACCTGTTCGTGGCGCACGTGGTGGGCGACTCCATGGAGCCGCGCATCCCCAATGGCAGCCTCAACCTGTTTCGCTTCCATCCCGCCGGCTCGCGGCAGAACAAGATCCTGCTGATCCAGCGCTTCGGCGTGCTGGATGAGACCGCCCGTTACACCGTCAAGAAGTACACCAGCCGAAAGGTTTCGACCGGCGAAGACCAGTGGCATCACCAACAGATCCGGCTGGAGCCTCTCAATCCCGAGTACCAGGCCTGGGACGTGGGGCCGGAGGAGTTCGCGGTAGTCGCCGAATGGATTTGCGTCATCGAGTGAAACCGCCGGTCTCCCGCCTGCTGCTGGCCTGGTACCGCCGCGGCCATCGCGATCTCCCCTGGCGGCGCGTGTCCGATCCGTACCGAATCTGGGTGTCGGAGGTCATGCTCCAACAGACCCGGGCGCAGGCGGCCATCCCCTACTACCAGCGGTTCATCGAGCGGTTCCCCACGGTCGCGGCCCTGGCGGCGGCCGGCGAAGAAGAGGTCCTGACGCTGTGGAGCGGCCTGGGGTACTACGCGCGCGCCCGCAATTTACTGCGCGCCGCCCGGCAGGTGGCGGGTGGGCGAGGGTTCCCGCGCGAGTACGACGACATCCGCGCGCTCCCCGGCGTAGGCGATTACACGGCCGCGGCCATTTCGAGCATGGCGTTTGGGCTGCCCCACGCCGTGGTGGATGGCAACGTGCTGCGCGTGGTGGCGCGCGTGGAGAACGATGCCGCCGACATCGCTTCGCCGCGTACCCGCGAGCGCTTCCGCGCCGTGGCGCAGGGCTGGCTCGACCCGCGCCATCCCGGGCTTTTCAACCAGGCCCTCATGGAGCTCGGCGCCACCGTCTGTCTGCCCGGCAAGCCGCGGTGCCGGGTTTGCCCGCTCTCTTCGCTGTGCCGCGCGCGGGAATGTGGCGCCGTCCTCGAGTTGCCCGTCAAGCTCCGTAAGACCAGGCCGGTGCGCATCGCCGGCGCCCTTCTGCTGGTGCGGAAAGGCCGGCGTATCCTTTTTCGGCAAAGGGAGGCTGGCGCGCGCCGGATGGCCGATTTCTGGGACCTGCCGGCGCCCGAAGACCTGCCCGGCTCGCGAACCGGCGCCCGCTTCGGCGAATTCCGCCACACCATCACGCATCACCACTACACCTTTACCGTGCTGGCCGCCGCGGCACGGCGCCCTACGGGCCCGATCAGCCCCCCGTTTCGATGGTTCGACCCAGCGGCGCTTACCGGGATTCCTCTCAGTACCACGGCTCGAAAAGCGCTGAAGCTGGCCGGAATCCTCTGAGTACTACATCCACGGCAGCTTCAGGAATTCCGCGATTGGCCTCCCGCGGTAGCGAAGCTGTCGAGGCGCCAGCGGCCATCGATCACGCGGATCTCCGAGAGCATCCGGGCGTCCGTGTCCTCGAGGGCGTCATCCACGCCGTTGAACTCCACCGCCTTGCCCACGGGCGAGTCGATGACTCGCGGGTGACCCAATACGGTAGTCTTATACCCGCCGATCTGGTCGATGCGGTCGAATTTCCAGATCTCGGCGGTAGGCGCCGTCGTTCGACGGGGCCGGCTGCGCCCAGCAACAGGCCGATGCCACCGCGGCGAGCATCAAGACACGCTTCATGTGATTGATGATAGCTCGTAGCGCCGGCGGTCTTTGCCGCCGGTGTTCTTCCTAGCCCGGACAACCCCACCGGCGGCAAGGGGGTGCCCTCCAGGCCCGGCGTTACCGAGCACCAGCCAACTGGCGGGCCGCGCGCAGGCCTCCGGCGCGCTGGATGCCGGGGACGAAAAAGCTGTCGATGTAATCCTGATCGGCGCCCGTAAAGCCGCCAAGATCGGCCTGGAGATCGACGGGCTGGCGCGATAGAGCGGCGGCGAAGAGACACCAGACGGCGGCTTTGCCGAGGCCGACGAGGCGGAGTGGGGCGGACGATCGCTTTTCGTCGTCTGCCAACCTCAACCAGGCCAGCGCGGTCAGGATGTCCTGCACGCGGTTGGCATCGTCAGTCTTATTGAACGTCAGGAAGTTCCGCACGGAGCGGTCACGCGGCGCCACGGCGCTGCCGGTCTGGAAGGCGTCGATCATGAGGACGGAGCGGCCGGCGTCGACCAGGCGCGCCACTTCGGGCGTCCGGCGCGCGGCCTCGGCGCCATCGGCATCGACCACCAGCACGGGCGGGTTCGACCCTTTCACCCAGATGCCGGGGATGCGATCGCCTATGCCGGGCCGGCCCAGCAGGATGCGCCCGCCATCCACCTGGCTGAGCACTTCCGGCGGCCACTCGGCGGCCAGCGCAACAGCCAGCCGCTCGCGCGGGTTCCCGGTCTCCTCCTTCGCCAGGCGGACCCACTCATCGAAGAGTTGCTGGAACGAGAGAGCATTGCCGGGGAGTGTCCGGTTGAATAGCGCCAGCATGTCCGTGATCCGCGCGGCGCGGAAGGGTTGCTCTTTGAGTTTGGCGGTGTCCTTCTCGCCGAGCACGTGCTGGCCGAAGAACGCGTACATGCCTTCGCGGTTCGCCTGGTTGTAGTTGTGGGGAGCGTCGAGCAGGAGCGCTTCCACGTCCTCGCCCTTGCCATAGAGATCATAAATCGCGCGGACGGCGGGGTACTCCTCGCGCAGCATGTTGCGGGTCCAATCGCCGGTGGCGGCCGCCATGAACATGGGCCGCGGCGCCATCATGGCGGCGAACTCGACGTTGTTGGTGTCGAGTCGCAGGCCGGGCGCGTTCTCGCACACCCCGCCGCCCTGCATCAGGAAAGAAACCATGTTGGCGGGAGCGGAGAACCGCACACGGTCGTCGACGGCGGTGAGCGTGTACGTCTGCGTGCCGCCGCCGGAAGCTCCCGTGGCGCCGATCATTTTCGGGTTGACGCCGGGCAGCGACTCCAGGAAGTCGACCACGCGGATTCCGTTCCACAACTGGAGGCCGAATGAGCCGAAGCCCCAGAGCTGCTCGACGGGCCTCTCGCCGAAATCGTGCGGCGTCTGGACACTGTCGTTGTAGCCCACCATGTCATAGGCCAGCACCACATAGCCCTGCCGCGCGAGGTTGATGGCGCGGGCGGGCACGGAACAAATGGCGGTGTCCTCCAGGCGCCCGTTGGTCCAGTGGCCGTGGGGGGTGAGCACGGCGGGGAACCCCTGGGGTGGCGCGGCCTTCAGCGGGCGGTAGAGGTTGCCGCCGAGATAGTAGCCGGGGAGGGTCTCGAGCAGCACCTTTTCGATGGAGTAGCCTTGGTACTCGACGCGCCCGAAGATCTGCGGGTGAAGGTCGTCTTTCGGGAACAGCGGCAGCAGGCCGGCTGCCGAGAGAATCTGTTGCCGCAGGAATTCTTTGCGGCTCTGCCACTCGGCGAGTGTCTTATAAGTCCTGGCGGTGAAGTGGGTGTCCGTATTGGGGAGGTTGACGTTGCGCGCGTCCTGCGCGGGTACTTGGCCGTGCGCGGCGAGGCAGGCGGAAAAGACACCGAGAACAAGACGCATGGTTATACGGTAGTACAGGGCGGGGCGGAGCGCGAAACCGCGCCTTCGCGCGCCGTAGCGTTTCGTATATACAACCTGATACGATAAGACTGTGGTTGTTTCCGGGTTTGAGTGGGATGATAACAACGTATTCCATATCGAGAGGCACGAGTTCACCCCGGAAGAGGTGGAGGAAGTCTTCGCCGGCGACCACAAGGTTAGGCGAACGCGCCAGAAGCGATACATCGCGTTAGGCGAAACGCTGGACGGCCGCCTGACTTTCGTCGTGTTTCGGCGATTGCCCGGGGGTCTGGTGAGAGTGGTCACCGCCCGGGACATGGACGCGAGTGAACGGCGGCTATTTCGCCGCAAGTAGGTGGAGCCAATGAAGAAGAATCTTTCTCCCGCAAGATCGCCGCTCCCGAAGTTTAAATCCGACCAGGAGGCGGCCGAGTATTTCGAGACGCATTCCGTCGCTGGCGTGTGGGACCAGTTGCCCGAGGCCCCCCAGGCGAAGCCGTCGCCCGCGTTGGCCAGGAAGATCCGCGACCGCCACGCCCGCGCCAAGTCTCCGATTTCACTCCGACTGGCGCCCGAGCAGATCACGGCGGCGAAGCACATCGCGGCGGCGAAGTCGGTAGGCTACCAAACGCAACTCCGGATGTGGATTGCCGAGGGTATCCGGCGCGAAGCGAAGCGCGCGTAGCCCCCGGACGGCGCGCGCGCCCACCAAAACGTCGCCTCGCATGCCGGCGCTCGGGAGCACGACGCACACGGAAGCTCAGAGCGTCGTGCGGCCGAGTGGCTGCCCCAGTGGCGTGACGCCACGGGAGCGATCTCCGAGAACGCCGTCGAGGGCGTTCCAGTCCCACGGCACTTTTACGATACGGCGATTACGCGGCTGAATTCCATCACCGGCATTGACTTCCGAAATGTCGAGGAGTCTAATGACAGATGCCAGCGTTACCAGATTCCTGGAGTCTGATTTCTGAAATGCGCCAGCCAGATCACACCGCGGACCTTATTCAATGGGCCGAGTGGGGAAAGGCGTATGCTCCTCCGCGGCTATCCCGGCCCGATTGGCCCGCCGTAGAGATTCTGATCGAGGCTGCTCAGCCGCGACTCCTGGAAGATTCGAAGGCTCTGCGCGAACTCTTGGAGCGCTCAACAGATCAATTGAAATCATCCGACCCGTTCTTGTGTGACCTCGGCATTCACCGCTGGCTCGAAACTGATCGTGAGGAATCGTATTCCGATTGGCTCGCATGGGTATTGGAGCAGCTCAACCAAGCAAGTGTCATTCTGCGCGTGCTGCATGTTCAGGATCCGAAGCTCGTTGCCACGTGTGAGGGGCAACCCTACCGGGTGGAGCGGGAAGCGGGCGTGAAGGAAGGTTGCCCCGGCAGCAGCGGCCGAGTCGACCTGGTCGTTCATTTCGGGGAGCCTGAGGTAGCCGTGCTCGGCATTGAGGTTAAGACCTCCGACGAGAACTACGAAAAGCAGCGGGGTTACGTACAGTCCCTCCGAAGGTTCTGCCCCCGCGTGGAGTGCGTCCTTGTCGCCAATGATGACGTGCCTCAGGATCGGCTCTTCGGATTCAAGCTGCAGACGTGGGAAGATCTCAGCGTCGCCCTGAGACAGGCGATCGCTGGATACATCCAGAGCCACGATGTGAACGCCATCTCGACGATGATGCTGGGATTCGTCGGAGCCATAGAGCAGAATTTGTTGGGTTACGGCATTGCGGCGCCGCGCCGAGCGTGGGAGAACAGGCCAGCGCTGTTTCCGGAGGATTTGTCCGACCATCTAAGAAGGGCTTTGGAGGTCCACACATGACCGCAGCGATCCCGTTGCGAAGCGACCTATTCCTGAGAGGTGCGGAGCGTTACCTCGATGCCTTGGCGGCCGTCGAGGCGTTCGAGAGGGAAGTTCAGCGCACGTGCACTGAGGTATACCAGCGGAATGCGCCGGAACTTGCCAAGCAGATGGGTCTTGACGCCGCAGAATGCGAGCCATACAGTGAGCCGGAACCGGAAGAGCGGTATGCAGAGGTAGGCGTCTCTCGGCCCGCCCAAAAGGACTGCATTTTTTGCCTCTATCTTTTGTGGGATGAGACCGAAGGCGGCAAACCTCGCATTCAGGGGGCCATTTCCCTCAGCCTTTATCACAAGGGTCTTCGGAACAAAATCTACGAACGATTCCGGCAAGAGAACCCACGCTGCCGAGTGGCTAAATACGACACTTATCAGCTCATGTTGACCAGTCTGATGAAACCGGATGAACTCGGCTCTGCCGGCAGAATCCTTGACGACCTGGTATTGGAATGGCTGGGCTACTGCGAGTCGGTCGGCGGCTTGGGGTTGAACAAGTATAAGACACCGTGAAGAAGCGGATGCGATCCGTCGGAACGGCTGCGGTCCTCGATGTGGAAACGACGGGATTTTGCGCCTACCGCGAAGAAGTACTCGAACTGGCCATCACGCTGTTCCGCTATGATCGCGTCCCGATGTACTGCCGCACGAAGTTGAGGTAGCCTCGCGGGCCGTGCTCTCTGCTCCAACGGTCGATGGACTTGCGGATACGTTTGAGGCAGGCGGCCATCTCGGCGGCGGTTATGTCCGGCACAGGGGGATCGTTCGTGGCGGCGGGAACAAGTCCGCGCGGCCGTCCCATCCGCCACTCGCACACAGCCCGAACGGCATCGAAGACGGCCCGCGTCCGATCCGTCATTGGCGCCCGTGGCGGCGTGCGCCCTTCTTCTTCCGATTCATACTGCCGCGCGAGAACATTCACAGCCTCGCGGATGTTCAAGTCCAGGATGGCAGGGTCGCGGCGGAACTCTTCGACGATCGCGAATTCGATGTTCTGTAGAACGTCGAGATATTGTTTTTCGTCGAATCCCACGGAAACCCGCCTCTAGTCTGAGACGATTACGGCTCCGGTGCCTTGGATCTGGTAGATCACAGTTCCGGTCTTGATGGAGGCGGGGTCGAACTTTCTGCCGGAATCCTTGGCTTCCTCGCGGGCGCGGTCCACGGCCTGCTCGCGGGTGAGGTCCTCCTTGGTGAAAACGCCCTCGGCGGTGACCGTCCGTCCGGCGCCGTCTTTGGGGAAGACGATTTCGCCGTCGTTCACCTTCACGCGGATCTTGTTGCCCTGCACGTCGGCAACGTAGATCCAGCAGCCCATCATCTGGCAGACCTCGGTAATCTCGCCTTTCACCTGGACGGTCTTGCCAACGTAATCGGCGGGCTTGGCGAGCAACTCGGCGATGGTCACCGGTTGCTTCGCGGTGAGCGGCTTGCCCAGTTTCGTATCGGCGGCCGCAAGCAGGGTGCAGGTAGCAAGTAAAGCGATCGTCAGAGTGCGCATATGGTAATTATAGCGGGTGGATGGCGTCCGCTTTACGGCGCCGGCTCCACATGCACCAGCACGTCGGCTACCCAGTCCAGTTGCTCCCGCACCTGATACCGCACGTTGTGGGCGATCTCGTGCGATTGCCGAACGGTGATTTCGGGGTCCACTTCCAGGTGCAGATCCACGTGATAGCGCAGGCCGGTCTTGCGCGCATAGCATTTCTCCACGCCGCGCACGCCGGGCACCGTGGACGCCACGGCCCGGATCTGCTTCATGAGCCCCTCATCCGGCATGGTGTCCATAAGCTGCAGGGCGGTTTCCCGCACCACGCGCACACCCACGGACACCACCATCAGCCCCACAATGAAGCCGCCGTAGCGGTCCGCATTGAAAAAGCGCACGGGATTGGAGAGCGTCAGTTCCACCGCGATCAGCGCCGCCATGGCGGAACCGGTATCTTTGGTGTCGTTCCACGCGTCGGCGGTGAGCGCGGCGCTTCGAATCTTCCGGCCGTAGTGAAATTTCACGGAGGCAAGAGCCGTTTTGGCCAGCACGGAGGCGATCAGCGGCCACACCACGTACCCGGCCAGCGGCAGGCGCGGCTGGCCCAGGCGGCGCAGCGAGTCATAGGAGATCAGAGCGCCGCCGGCCGCGAGCGCCAGGCCGATCAACAGCCCGGTGAGGATTTCCGCCCGGCCGTGGCCATAAGGGTGGTTCTCGTCGGCGGGCCGGGCGGCCAGCGTCAACCCGAGCAGCACAAAGCCGGAAGCGAACACGTCGCCCGCCGATTCCAACCCGTCCGCCACCACGGCGGTGGAATGGCCGGTAACGCCCGCGACGATCTTGACGATGGCAAGCGCACCGCTGACCACCATCCCGGCTATTGCGACACGTTGGCCGATGTGCATGTTGTTCGTCAGGCGCGCGCGGGGTCCGTCTTTTCCGTGTCGCACCCCAACTCGGCGAAGGCCGCGCGGGCCTTCCCGGTGTCGAATTTGCCGTCGCGCGCCAGCCGCGAGAGCGCCGCGGCGGCGATCGACTCGGCATCGATCTCGAAATGCTTCCGCAGGTGCTCGCGGTTGTCGCTGCGGCCGAAGCCGTCGGTGCCCAGCGTCACCATGCGGCCGGGCAGCCAGGGGGCCACCTGGTCGGCCACCACTTTCATGTAATCGGTGGCGGCGACCACCGGGCCATCGGCGCCTTTCAAGGCCTCGATAATGTAAGGCGTCCGGGCCGGCTGGTCCGGATGCAGCCGGTTCCACCGGTCCACGCCCAGGGCTTCCCTCCGCAGCTCGTTGTAGCTGGTCACGCTCCACACATCCGCCGCAACGCCGTACTGTTCGGCGAGGATCCGCTGCGCGCGCAGCGCCTCGTTCAAGATGGGGCCGCTGCCGAAGAGCTGCACCTGCGCCCCGCCGGGCCCAGAGGGCACCCCAGCCGCCTGGTAGCGATAGATGCCCTTGAGCACGCCCGCCGGGTCGAGGCCCTGAGGCATGGGCGGCATGGGGTAATTCTCGTTGTATAAGGTGAGGTAGTAGAAGCGGTCCTCCCGCTCCTGGTACATGCGCCGGACGCCATCCTGCACGATGATGGCGATCTCATAGGCGTAGGCCGGGTCGTAAGTTGCGCAGGTGGGCACAATGCTCGAGAGCAGGATGCTCTGTCCATCCTGGTGCTGCAAGCCTTCGCCGGCCAGGGTGGTGCGGCCGGCGGTGCCGCCGCACAGGAAGCCTTTGCCGCGCGAGTCGGCGAATGCCCAAATGAGGTCGCCCACGCGCTGGAAGCCGAACATCGAGTAATAGATGAAGAACGGGGCCATGGCCACGCCGTAGTTCGCATAGGCCGTGCCCGCGGCCGTGAAGGAAGCCATGGAACCGGCTTCGGTGATGCCCTCTTCGAGAATCTGGCCGTCCTTGGATTCCTTGTAGTACAGGAACATCTCCGCGTCGTGCGGCTTGTAGAGCTGTCCCTGGCTGGCATAGATGCCGAATTGGCGGAATAGCGATTCCATGCCGAACGTGCGCGCCTCGTCGGGAATAATCGGCACCACGCGATGGCCCATTTGCGGGTGCTTCATGAGCAGCGTCAGCACGCGAACGAAGGCCATGGTGCTCGATACCTCGCGCCCGGACGATCCTTCGAGCGATTCCTTCAGGTAATCGAGCGGCGGAGCTTCGACGCCCGCGGCCACCGCGACGCGGTGCGGCATGTATCCACCCAGCCGGCGGCGCTGTTCGTGCAGGTAGGCCATTTCCGGGCTGTCCGAGGGCGGCCGGTAGAAATCGGCATGGCGGGCGGCCTCGTCGGGAATAGGAATCTCAAAGCGCGACCGGAAGTGCTCCAGCTCCTGCTCGTTGAGCTTCTTCTGCTGGTGGGTGATGTTGCGGCCCTCGCCCGCCTCGCCCAGCCCGTAGCCTTTGATGGTGTGGGCCAGGATCACGGCGGGGCGGTCTTTGGTCTCCACGGCCGCCTTGTAGGCGTTGTAGACCTTGCGCGGATCGTGTCCGCCGCGCCGCAGTTTCATCAAGTCGTTGTCGCTGAGGTGCGCCACCAGGTCGAGCAGCTCGGGGTACTTGCCGAAGAAGTTCTTGCGAATGTAAGCGCCGTCCTTGGTGATGTAGGTCTGGTACTCGCCGTCCACCGCCTCACCCATGCGCTTTTGGAGCAGGCCGGTCGAGTCGCGGGCCAGCAGCGCGTCCCAATCTTCGCCCCAGATCGCCTTGATGACGTTCCAGCCCGCGCCGCGGAAGGCGGCTTCCAGCTCCTGAATCACCTTGCCGTTGCCGCGCACCGGCCCGTCCAGCCGCTGCAGATTGCAGTTGATGACGAAGGTGAGGTTGTCCAGCTTTTCGCGCGAGGCCAAAGTCAGCGAGCCCATGGATTCCGGCTCGTCCATTTCGCCATCGCCCAGGAAGCCCCAAACTCTCCGCGGCGTGGGCGGAATGAGGCCGCGGTTTTCCAGGTACCGCATGAAGCGCGCCTGGTAGATGGCGTTGATGGGCCCCAGTCCCATCGACACCGTGGGGAAGCGCCAGAAATCCGGCATCAGCCAGGGGTGCGGATAGGAAGCCAGGCCCGGGTGCTCGCGCAGCTCGTGCCGGAAATTCGCGAGGTGCTCTGCGCTCAGGCGGCCTTCCAGGAAAGCGCGCGCGTAGACCCCCGGCGAGGCATGCCCCTGGAAGTAGACCAGGTCGCCCGGCTGGCCGTCGTAGGATGCGTGGAAGAAATGGTTGAACCCCACCTCGAGCAGCGTGGCGAGGGAGGCGTAGGTGGAAATGTGGCCGCCGATGCCGGCATCGTACTTGTTCTGCCTCACCACCATGGCCATGGCGTTCCACCGCACCAGGCTCTTGATGCGGCGCTCCATGGCGCGATCGCCCGGGTATGGCACTTCGTCTTCGGGGCGAATGGTATTGATGTAGGGCGTGTTCAGATGAATGGGCAGGTCGGCGCCTTCAGTCCGCGCCCGCCCGGTAAGCTGCTCCAACAGGTATGCGGCACGGTCCGGCCCCGCCTGGTCGATCACCTGCTCGAGCGATTCCACCCACTCGGCGGTCTCCTGTGGATTCAGATCCACGACCCTCTCGTTGCGTTTTTGGTGCATGGACACTCACATTGTAGCGCCGGCGATCTTTGCCGCCGGTGTTTTCCGATTCGGACACCCCACCGGCGGCGAAGACCCGCATCGGGCGTCTCCACCGCCGGCGCTACAATGTGGTCATGGTCAGAGTGGAACACGTGCTCGATTCCTGGAAGACGATCTGGCAGGATACGGCTGTTGCCGTCACCGCGCAACTGGCCGCCCAACCCGCTGAGTTCTTTTCGCGCATCGTCACCCGGATGGACGGCCAGAAGGTCACCCGCCTCGAAATGGTCGAGACCATCAAAGAGCACGAACTGACGCATCGCGCGCAGTTATTCCTGTACCTTCGCTTGAAGGGCCTGGTCCCGGCCACCACCCGCCGGCGGCTGGCCAAGCAAGCCGGCAAATAGAGGTTGCAAACACGGCAGTCTATCGTTTATCAGTAGTATGTTGGGAGGATTTTCGATGGTCGTTTGTCCGAAATGCCAAGGCGCGATCGATGTGGACGAAGAAGACGTCGACGAAGGCGACACCATCAGTTGCGATGAGTGTGGCGCGGACCTGAGAGTCGTGGGCACCGATCCTTTGGAACTGGAGTCGGCCGAAGATCTCGAGGAAGACGAGGACGAAGACGATTTGCTGGAGGACGACGAGGAAGAAGAATCCGACGAGGATTGGAAATAATCGCATGAAAACCATCTGGCTGGCCCTGCTGGCGGTTCTGCTCCTCTGCGCCCCCGCCATGTTCGCACAGAAGAAGAAGGCGGAAAACACCCGCAGCGTGCAAGGCACGGTGACCGTCGCGGACGGCAGCCTGGTGAATGGCGCCGTGGTGCAATTGAAGAACACCAAGACGCTCCAAATCCGGTCGTTCATCACGAAGGACGACGGCACGTATCATTTTTACGATTTGAGCCCGGACATCGATTACGAGCTCAAAGCCGACTACCAGGGCGCTTCCAGCAGCACCAAGACGCTGAGTTCCTTCGATTCGCAAAAGCAATCGATCCTCAATCTGAAGTTGAATCCCAAGAAGTGAGCGGACCGGCGGGCGCCTATCGCCAGCGAAACAGTTTCAGCGCCAGGGTGAACGACACCACCAGCCAGACCCCCAACACTCCCAACTGCGGAGCCACTTGCGCCAGGCCGGCGCCTTGCAGCATGTGGGCGCGCAGCGCGTCGATCAGCGCGGTCAAGGGAAGCGCGCGGATCGCCGGTTGCAGCGCGCCGGGAAACCGTTGCGCCGAAAAGAACACCCCGGATACGATCCACATCGGCATCATCACCGTGTTCATCAGGCCGGAAGCGGCTTCGATGGTCTGGGCGCGCGAAGCGACCAGCAATCCCAGGGCGCTGAAAGCCAGCGATCCTAGAACACACAGCACCACGAGATCCAGCATGGAACCGCGCACGGGAACCTGGAATACCCAGACGCCGAACCCCAGCAGCGCGCCCACTTCCACCACCAGCAGCAGCAGCCGCGCCAGCACGAACGAGAGCAGGTAGTCGTGCCGCGGCATGGGGGTCGAAATCAGGCGCTTCATGAGCTTTTTGCGCCGCGCATCCACAATCGCGAACCCCAGCCCCCACATGGCGCTGCCCATCAGGTTCATTCCCAGCAGGCCGGGGATCAGGAAATCGATATAGCGCGAGCCCGGCTCGCGCATCAGCCGGTCGCTCGACGGCACCGGGTCCGCGCGGCCGGCCGCCCGCTGGATGGCTCGGTCCGCCAGCATGCGCGCGGTGCGTCCTTCGGGATTGGTGTTGTCGTACCGGTACACCACCGCCCCGCCGGGCGACGGCGCAACCAGCAGCGCCACCTTGCCCGTGCGCAGCGCCTCTTCGGCCGCCGGGGCGGATAACTGCTCGACGTCGAGCAGCTTCTCCTGCCGCAGCGGCCTGGCCAGCTCCGGCGTCACGGCCGCAATTCCGATCACCTCCGGGGGACGATTGCGGAAGGCCAGCCCCAAACCCGCGGCCAGAAGGATCGGGAAGACGAACACCCAGAATATGGCTTCCGGCTCGCGCCAGAATTCGCGGAACCGCACCAGGGTCAATTGCGCCAGCGGATAGTCCGCCCATCGGGTGCTACTCATCGCGCAGGTGTCGTCCCGTCAAAATGACGAAGACGTCCTCCAGGCTGGCGGAATGCGTCCGCAGTTCGGTGAGCGGAACGCCCTGCCGGTCGAGTTCGTCCAGCAGGGCGGGCACGGCCTGGTGCAATTCGGTCACCTGCATCCGCACGCTGCCGTTCTCCGCGTGGACCTCGCGCACACCCTCGATCCGCCGCAGCGCCGCAACATCCAGCGCCTGCGCCGCGCCGCCGGCCGAAAACTCCACCATCTGCTCCGCCGCTATGGACGCGATCAATTCGCGCGGCGTTCCGGCGGCGATGGCCTTGCCGTGGTCCATGATGGCTACCCGGTCGCACAGCCGTTCCGCTTCGTCCATGTAGTGGGTGGTCATCAGAATGGTCCGGCCGGCCAGCTTGAACTGTTCGATCAATTCCCAAAGCTGGCGCCGGGCCTGGGGATCGAGGCCCGTGGTGGGCTCGTCGAGGAACAAAAAATCCGGATCGCCCACCAGCGCGCAAGCCAGCGCCAGCCGCTGTTTCTGCCCCCCGGAGAGGCTGCCCACGCGGGATTTCCCCTTCTCGCCGAGTTGCACCAGCGCGATGACTTCAGCCGCTGCCGGCCCGCGCCGGAAGAAGCTGCGGAACAAGCGAACCGTCTCCACGACGGTGAGCTTCTCGGAAAGCTGCGTCTCCTGAAGTTGAATCCCCAGCCGTTGCCGGAGTTCTTTGGCGTCGGCGTTCCAGCGCATGCCGAGCACCTCGACATCGCCCGAATCGGCGACCGTGAGCCCCTCGCAGATTTCGATGGTGGTGGTCTTGCCGGCGCCATTGGGCCCCAGCAGCCCGAAGCACTCGCCCCAGCGCACTTCGAGTTCGAGGCCATCGACGGCGACCACGTCCTTGTACGCCTTCCGCAGATTGCGGACGCAAAGGGCGGCCTTGGGCGCGGCGTCGGGCATATGCTTAGTATCGCGTCGATGCCCCGTGCGGTCAAAACGCGGACCCGGGGCACCGGCTCGCGAAGACTGGCTGCACAGCTACGGGTCGGGCGTTTCTCGGTCAAGTGCCTACCAGCCTGTGAGTGCTCGTCAACGCCCGAAGACATCTTCCCATCGCCAAATAGCATTGTTCCCGGATGGCCTTTGAAACGCGCCGCCAAGGTCACGAAGGTCCTGTATATCGGTAATTGTGATGCCGGTGAACCTCCGAATGATTGGATCCGGAGCATAGCCGCCGGCATACAGTTGTTGATCAAGAGCCTATATAGCATCCAGATGGCTGGTTTGTCCCCAGGTCGCGGAAGTTGGCGGCAAGATCGATGGCCGACGTTGCGGGGCGACGGTTTGCGGCGTGGGACTGCGGGACAAAACACCCGGTGCGATGTCTCGACGATCCGCGCCGCCAACTCCTCTTCAAATCGCGAAGGCGACCCGCACACAGGCTCTCACCTGGTTCCAGTCCCGGTCGCTGAGATGGCCGATGACGGTCAACTCCGAGCGGTGTGCCGTCAGCACGTACGCCCTGAAATACGACTCGGCGCGAAGACCGGCTAATTGCCAGTCCATTAGAACGCAGTCCGTGGAGGTAATCGTTTTGGGCAACTTGGTCGTGAGAATGCCCACGAGGACATCGGGACGCTCTATGAGGTATGTGCCGCTGGCGATCACCACCGCCGGGCGCACTTTGGTTTCCAGGGCGCCGGCAAGCACGCAACCACGACATCGCCGGGCTTCAATGCGGTTCCTCTCACTCCTCGGCGTCAAGCCGCCTCAGGGAAGCAGTTCTGAAATCCCGCAGATCTTCGTCGCTCCATGAATCGGACCAGTCGATTTTACGGTGCGGCGACAGCGCGGCTAATCGTTCGGCCAGAGCCGACAGCTCAGCAGCCGTATCCGGCGGAAGCCGGCGGAAGACCTCCACCAGCGACGCTTCGCGCGGGTCTAATTGCACTTCCATGGCCTCGTAACCAGTATACCCGTGATGGGTACGCGAGAAACCGCGTCGTCAGAATCACCAGGGCGCGCAGTCCCCGCCCCGGACTTGTGCCGCTCTCTGCCCGGAGATCGGAGTCGAGGAACTCCAGTTGCACCGTCATCGAAACTCGGCTCCGATGTGCCCCCTGCTCGCCGGACCCGGGCGCCCGGCTCTCCGCGTATGGCAGGCGCTTGATTCTTCAAGCGAAGAGCGGGTCCAGGGGGTCTGGCCCACGGTCTCCACATGCTGCGGGACAGACGCTTCCGTCGGCTACCCCGGCGATCTCATGGCAGCGCCGCCGCCTCCCGTATCCGCACCCCCACTTCCTTCCCGTGCGGAAGGTCGAGCTCAATTATTCCGCCGGGGTCCGTGACCGCTTCGAACATCTCCTCATCGTCGATTTCCACCTGGTAGGCGCGGCGGGGTTCGAGTCCCACGAGGAAGACCGGCTTTTCTTCGTCCAGCGTTACGCGAAACTTGCGCGCGCCCGGCCCTATGCAAACCACCGCCTCCCCGAGCGGGATCGGCGCCGCCACCCTCCGCGGATCCACCACCGTAAGCTGGCCGTCCGCGAACATCTCCGCGCCGCCGTCGAAATACCCGAACCACCGGGCGCCGTCTTCCCAGCTCGACCGCACGAAGAGCTTTCCGAAATCGGCATTGTGGTAGACTAGCGGCACCAGGTAGTAGCTCAACCCCGGCTGATAGGGATTGGCCCACAGGAATTCGTAAGGGGCCCCGAAGGTTCCGCGCAGCATGAACTGGTCGTGCATCAGCCAGCCTTGCAGCAACTGGCTTTCCGCCGCGTTCGCGTCATAGGCCACCATGGCCAGCTCCGCCGCGCGCGAGAGCGCGGCCAGCCGCAGATCCGGCTGGTCCGGCTTGAGCGGCGGCCCGATGCGGTACTCGTTCTCCGGCGCTTCGTAGACCGCCGGGTAGTGGCTCACCAGGTGCTCGATGGGAAAATCCTTGAAGAAGCCCGGGCAGCGCTCCCGCAGATCGAGCGTGGTCGAGTCCCGCATGGCGTGCAGCAGCTCGAACAGCGGGTAGGCATC
>Ga0326727_10013063_pt1 | contig 18626 bp, 20 predicted proteins | sample MB2enrmetagenome_FD_207643 | JGI IMG/M metagenome (GOLD analysis project Ga0326727, IMG submission 207643) | Lab enriched peat soil microbial communities from McLean, Ithaca, NY, United States - MB29MY | ecosystem: Environmental > Terrestrial > Soil > Wetlands > Peat | place: USA: New York...
AATCGCAAAAAGCGCGATTCCCACGCTCCCACAGCCATGACGACGACTACGGGATAAATTATCCCCTTAACCCCGGCGTATATGGGGTACGCATTCTGAGGGCAAGGTCACACAGCACCTTTTTGCGATGATCAACTTCATTGTTGAGGATCGTATTTCACGTCCCAACGAAATTAATGCGCTATACCTAGCGCTTCCTGAAGCCGCTCGCGAGGCAATCGAAAAACGAGATGGAAAGGCAGCAGAAGCGGGTTCTGAACCATCTTGAGCTTGGGGGGTGGGACATACCGGTTCTTGCCGTTGTGAATAAGGTCCGATTCTCCTGCGGCTCTGTCCGTCCTTTATTGACTCCCGTATCGCCAAGCGATACACTTCTTTCGTGATCAAGAGCTTCGCGCACAAGGGGCTGGAGAAATTCTTCCGCACCGGTTCAACGGCGGGGATTCAAGCTCAGCACGCGGCGCGGCTGCGCCTCCAGTTGGCTATGCTCGACGACGTCGGCGCGCCTGAGGATATGAATGCGCCGGGATGGAGGCTTCATCCCTTGCACGGCGAGCTCAAGGGCCACTGGGCGGTCACGGTGAGCGGAAACTGGCGCCTCACCTTCCGCTTTGAGGGCGAAGACGCCATCCTGGTTGATTACCAGGATTATCACTGAGAGGAGAACGCCATGCGTATGCACAATCCCCCGCATCCCGGCGAAGTGATTCGGGAATATCTCGGCGAAATGACAGTAACTGCCGCGGCCAGGCATCTGGGCGTGAGCCGGGTTGCCTTCTCTCGCGTTCTCAACGGCAAGGCCGCCGTTTCGCCGGAGATGGCCGTGCGCCTGGCCGCCGCCTTCGGCACCTCCTCGCCGGAGGTCTGGTTGCGTATGCAGGCCAAGTACGACCTCTGGCAGATCGCCAAACACAGCAGAATTCGCGTCAGTCCGCTTCCGCACCTCCAGCACGCCGCATAGTTGATGCCGATGATGAAGAAAGGTAATCCGAAGCCGCTGACTCCGAAGTTGCAAGCCGAACTGGATGTTTTGGCAGCCATGCCGGAAAGCAAGATCGACACCGCCGAGATGCCGCCCATTACCGACTGGAGCCATGCGGTGCGCGGGCCGTTCTACCGGCCCATCAAGCGCCCACTCTCTCTGCGCGTGGATGCCGACATTCTCGACTGGTTTCAGCGTCAGGGGCAGGGCTATCAGACGCGCATGAACTTTGCCTTGCGCGAGTACGTCGAGCGTCACCGCAAGGCATCTGCATAGACCGGTGTCAATCGTTATCCAGCCTTGCCGATCTCTGATCCCTGCCCCCTGATCTCCGACCTCTGCTTCAGCACATTGGTATACTGGTTCTTGTGACTACATCAGTCCCAGACCCCAGCTCGAACGCTACCCGCGCCGAGACTTCCCCGACCCAGAAGAGAGTTTTGTTGCTCAAGCCGCGCGGCTTCTGCGCGGGCGTGGTGCGCGCCATCGACGTCGTCAAAATCGCTCTGGACACCTTTGGCGCCCCCATTTACGTTCGCCGAGAGATTGTTCATAACCGCTATGTTGTGAACGAGCTAGCCGAAAAAGGTGCGATTTTTGTTCATGAAATTGACGACGTGCCCGTCGGCCAGCGCGTCATCTACTCGGCCCACGGCGTTTCGCCGGAAGTGCGCCAGATCAGCGAGGAGCGCCACCTCAGGGTCATCGACGCCACCTGCCCGCTGGTCACCAAGGTTCATACCGAGGCCGTCAGGTTCGCCAAGCAGGGCTATTCGCTGGTGCTCATTGGCCATCGCGACCACGACGAAATCGAAGGCACTCTGGGCGAAGCGCCAGAGGTAACCCATGTGGTCTCGAATGTCGAGGAGGCCACTGCGCTCGAGGTGCCCGATCCGGAGCATGTGGCCTACCTGACCCAGACCACGCTCAGCCTTGCTGAGGCGCATGACATCATCCATGCCCTCAAGGTGAAGTTTCCAAAGATCGTCGGGCCCCACTCGCAGGACATCTGCTACGCCACCGAGAACCGCCAGGTCGCTGTTCGCAACGTGGCGCACAATGCCGATCTGGTGCTGGTGGTGGGCTCAACCAACAGCTCGAATTCAAACCGTCTGGTCGAGGTTTCGCGCAATCTGGGCACCCTCGGCTACTTGATTGACAACTCCCACGCCATCGACCCCGCTTGGCTCCAGGGGGTGAACACGGTCGCGGTCACGGCCGGCGCTTCGGCCCCCGAGATATTGGTGGAGGACGTGGTCAATTACCTGAGACAAAATGGCTTCAACAACGTCGAAGAGATTGAAGTCATGCCGGAAAATGTGCGTTTTGGCTTGCCGCCAGAGATTGTGCAGGCCATTGGCAGCGCTGACGGGGCAGATCCTGTGCCCGTGAAATGAGGCTTTGTCCGTGAGTCCTGAAGGCAGCGCCGGGGATTTCCGTGTCGTAACGATGCCTTATGGCTTCCCGGACGAAAGGCATCGCTCAACAATGGCCGTGGCGCGCTGGCTGTTTGGTTTAGAGTAGCGAAATGCGCTGGATGGCGCAGCTCGCGGCGGCAAATCATCCGGTTTTTCCGATGAGGAACTGAGGCGTTTCAAATCGTATGAGCATTCAGCAAGAGAACACACAATCCGCAGTGCCCCGCTTCGGGCGAATGGATGCCGACTTGGCAGATGTGAAATCGGCCATCGCCAGCTCACGGGAGTATTTGCTCTCCCTGCAGCATCCCGATGGCTATTGGTGTGGCGAACTCGAAGCCGATTCCATGCTCGAGGCCGATTACATCTATCTGCATACGCAACTGGAAAGCGGCGATCCCGGCCGCCTCCAGCGCGCCTTCACTGAGATGATGCGCTTCCAGAACGACGACGGCAGTTGGAGCATCTATCCCGGCGGGCCGGGCAACATCTCGCTCTCGGTCAAGTGCTATTCCTCGGCCAAGTTGATGGGCGTCGGCGCCGACGATCCGCGTCTGGTCAAGTGCCGTGAATGGGTTCTGGCGCACGGCGGCGTGGTCGCTTGCAACACCTTTACGAAGATGTATCTCTGCGGACTGGGCGAGTACGACTACGACGCTGTCCCGGCCATTCCCCCGGAGATTGTTCTCTTTCCTCGCTGGTTCTACTTCAATATCTACGAAATTTCCTCCTGGTCGCGGTCGATTCTTGTTCCGCTGGCCATCATGTTCGCCAAAAAGCCATTCAAGAAAATCCCGCCCGAGCAGGGAATCGACGAGCTGTTTGTTGGTGGCCGCGCCAAGGCGAATCTTCGCCTGCACTGGGACCGCAAGTCGATCATTTCCTGGCGCAACTTTTTCATTGCCTTGGACAGAATTCTGCATCTGGTCGAAGCCGTTCACATCCGTCCGCTGCGCAAGCTGGCTCTAAAGCGTGCGGAGAAATGGATGCTGGAGCGGCTGGAGATGACAGACGGTCTGGGCGCCATCTATCCGGCCATGCTGAACGCCATCATCGCCCTGCGCTGCCTGGGCTACTCCGAGGACGATCCGCAGGTCATTCGCGCCCGCGATGAATTCGAGAAGCTCGGCATCGAGGAGCCGGCCAGCGAAATCATGCCCGAGCCCACCTTCCGCATGACGCCTTGCGTTTCGCCCGTCTGGGACACCGCTCAGGCGGTCACCGCTCTGGGCGATGCGGGCGTGCCCCGCGACGATCCGCGCATGCTCAAGGCCGCCGACTGGATGCTCTCGAAAGAGGTCCGCCACAAGGGCGACTGGGCCATGAAGGTTCGCGGTACTGAGCCCGGAGGCTGGTACTTCGAGTTCAACAACGAGTTCTATCCCGACACCGACGACACCGCGCAGGTGCTGCTGGCGCTGAACAAGGTGGACAATCCCCGCGAAGGCTACCAGCACCAGGTCTGCGAGCGAGCCATCGGGTGGGAGTTCGCCATGCAATGCCGGAATGGCGGATGGGGCAGCTTCGACAAAGACAACACCAAGATGATCTTTCAGTACATCCCCTTCGCGGATCACAACGCCATGCTCGATCCGCCCACGGTGGACATTACGGGAAGAATGCTGGAGATGCTCGCCAGCTATGGCTTCGCCCGCGGCGACAAGCGCGTCGAGAAGGCCATCAAGTTTATCTTTAGCCAGCAGGAGCCCGACGGTAGCTGGTTTGGCCGCTGGGGCGTCAACTACATCTACGGTACATTCTTGGTGCTGCGCGGTCTTGACGCTATCGGCGTCGATCATCTCGAGCCGCAGATTCAGCAGGCCGCGGAGTGGATTCGCATGGTGCAGAATCCCGATGGCGGCTGGGGCGAGAGTTGCGGAAGCTACGACGATCCCGACACCCGCGGCGTCGGCATCAGCACCCCGTCGCAAACGGCCTGGGCGCTGCTGGGCCTGTTGGCTGCCGGCGACGACCGTTCCGATTCCATCGCTAAGGGCGTCCGCTGGTTGCTCACCCATCAGCGTCCAGACGGCGGTTGGGATGAGTCGATGGGCGAGGGCGCGGTTCGCCAGAGCATCATCACCGGAACCGGATTTCCCAGGGTCTTTTATCTCGCTTACACCATGTATCGCCAATACTTCCCGCTGATGGCCCTGACCAGCTATCAGCGGACTATGGATCGCGCTGCTTCTTAACCAGCGCCGGAGGCTTTCTTAACGATGGCTATTCCCATCTCTCAGATGTGGACGGTTTCCACTTATGTACTGAAGAACAAGCTCGCGGGCAGAAAGCGTTTTTCGCTCACGCTCATGCTGGAGCCGCTCTTCCGCTGCAGCCTGGCCTGCGCCGGATGCGGCAAGGTGCAGTATCCGCCTCACATCCTTAAAAGGGAACTCACCCCGGCGGAGTGCTTCGCGGCAGTTGAAGAGTGCGGCGCTCCCATGGTCGCGATTCCCGGCGGCGAGCCGCTGCTCCATCCGCAGATGGTCGAGATCGTCAACGGCCTGATCGCGCGCAGAAAGTACGTTTATCTTTGCACGAATGCGCTGGAGCTCAAGCATCGCCTGCCGGAGTTCAAGCCCTCCAAGTACCTCACCTTCTCGGTCCACCTCGACGGCCAGCGCGAGCATCACGACTTCGGCGTCTGCCGCGAGGGCGCTTATGACATCGCCATTGAGGGCATCAAAGAGGCTGTCCGGCGCGGCTTCCGCGTCACCACCAACGCCACATTCTTCGACGGCGTCGACCCCAACAGCGTCCGCGCCTTCTTCGATGAGGTGATGGCGATGGGCGTCGAGGGCATCATCCTTTCCCCCGGCTACAGCTACGACAAGGCCCCCGACCAGCACCACTTCATGGGCCGCGCCCGCGTGCGCCGCCTCTTCCGCGCCATCCTTTCCAACCGCAAGCCGACCTGGAAATTCAATATGTCGCCCTTGTTCCTGGAATTCCTGATGGGCTTCCGTAACTACGAATGTGTTCCCTGGGGAATGCCGACTTACAACATCTTCGGCTGGCAAAAGCCCTGTTACCTGCTCCAGGATGGCTTCGTCGGCAGCTACAAGGAGTTACTGGAAACGACCGAATGGGAGAAATACGGCGTTCCCAGCGGCAACCCGAAGTGCGCCAATTGCATGGTCAGTTGCGGCTACGAAACGCCCGCCGTTATCGACGGTTTCACCACATGGAAGGGCTTTCTTGCCATGGCCCGAGGCAACTTCAACAAATACCCAGATCCGGAAGCGCTGAAGCAGTTGAGCGAGGCCGCCGCGCCCGCCGAGCAGGCTGAAGATTGCTGCTGCTGCCATGAGGAGACCAGAGCATGACCGTTGAAGTGCAGAAGTACACCATGGAGCAGGTCGAGGCGCTGGAAGTCGCTCCCGGCGCGGATCACGAGAACCTGGAAGGCTGGGTCCCCACGTTGGCCAGCGAGGAAGGCCTGCGCGATGCTCTCGAAAAGGCATTTGACTATCGCGGCGATGTGACCCTCACGCTCAAATCCGGCGAGCGTATCGAAGCCTACATCTTCAATCGCCACGCCGCGGCCACGCTGGCCGAATCCTGGGTGCAATACTTCGTGTCCGGTGACGCGATCAAGCACCGGCTGAGTTATGCGTTAATCGCCCGCATCGAGTTCACCGGCAAGGATCGCGCCGCTGGCAAGCACTGGGAAGATTGGGTGAAGCACTACAACGAGCGCAAGGCCGCCGGCGAGACGAATATAGCGCTCGCGCCCGAGGCTTTGGAATAACTGGACAGCCGTCAGCTGTCAGCGAACGTTAGACAGTGAACAGCGAATAGTTCTTGTCGTGCCTTTTTCGATTTTTCTCGGAAACCGTCGCCTTTTTTGCTTCTATGATTGGGTGCCACTCAATAGGCTGCGAAATTGGCATCTGGAGAGGCACGAAGTGTCAGGGCACGACTTTAGTCGTGCCGCAGACAGCCCAAAATGAGCCGGGCTTTAGCCCCTGACCGTTCTTGGGTAGTTTCGGAGGCGTGTTATGGACGATGGCATCGTGAAGGATGAAAGTCCGGAAGCTTCGCCTCAAATCGAAGATGCTCCTGCGGAGGAGAATGTGTCCGGATTGATGCCAGAGGTAGAGCATGCCCACGCCCCTCACAGCCATGGAAGCGGCATTCCATGGCTTGATGTAATTGTCACCGTCAGCGTCGTTTTCATCTCCGTGATTTCTCTCGTCGTCTCCATCGAGCACGGCAAGAGCATGGAGAAGATGGTGGATCAGAACCAGAAACTGGTTGTGGCCAGCACGATGCCTATCCTTTCGATTTTCTGGCGCGAGCTCGACGATGCTGGCAAGCCGATGCTGCAAGAGACCATCAGCAATGGCGGTGTCGGACCGGCCATCATCGATCGATTTGAGGTGCGCTACAAGGGCGTCGTCTATACCGATGAGAGTGCGCTCTTGCACGCATGCTGCGCCGCCTCTTATCTCAAAGCCGAAAAGAGCGGGCACACTAGGATCTACTATTCCAATATCTCCGGCTTCATTGTGCCGGCCCGCCAGGATATGTATCCAATCACCATCAAGCCGGATAAAGACGCCCTTGATCTCTACAGTGATTTCAGAAATGTCAAAGATTCCGACGACATCACTTATCATGCCTGCTATTGTTCAGTGCTGAATGAATGCTGGGAGACCAACTTCGACCACAAGCGACCGCAGCCGGTCAAGGAGTGCAAGGTCGCTCCGAATGAAAAGCTCTGGTAGAGCAGAAATGGTGTCGGCCGCAGGATGAGCGATAACCGCCAACTGAAAGACCTTGCCGGCGTAGGCACGGCGACCCTCAACGATCTGCGCATTCTTGGCATTCACTCGGTCGCGGAGTTATCGCTTCAGGATGGCGATGAGTTATATGCGCGGCTATGTCAGCGCACAGGAAAGCAGCAAGACATCTGCTGTCTCGATGTTTTTCACTGCGCAGTTGCCCAGGCCCGCGATCCCCATCTTCCCGCAGAGCAGAGGAACTGGTGGTATTGGAGCGCGCAGCGCAAGCGTCAGCAATCTGTCATAAACTGATCTCTGACGATGAAAATCTTTCTCACAGGCGCGACGGGATTTGTAGGCCACCATGTGGCCGAGGCGCTGGCCTCTCAAGGCGCCAAATTGCGGATGCTGATCCGCAAAACCAGCAATCTCTCTCATCTTGAAGGCATTCCCGGCGAAACCCATCTGGGCGATCTGACCGACCCGCAGTCGCTGCGCCCGGCGCTGGCCGGCTGTGATGCCGTGATGCACGTCGCCGCCGACTATCGCCTCTGGATTCGCGATCCCGAGGCCATGTACCGCGCCAATGTGGAAGGCACGCGGGACCTGCTGCGGCTCGCTCGCGAAGCTGGCGTGAAGCGCTTCGTCTACACCTCCAGCGTGGCCACCATGCACTTCCGGCGCGACGGCCTCATCGTCAACGAGGACACGCCGGTCTCGCTCGCCGACATGGTGGGCCACTACAAGCGCTCCAAGTTCATGGCCGAGCAGCAGGCCATTGCCGCAGCTGAGGACGGCCAGCGCGTCATCATCCTCAACCCCACCACCCCCATCGGCCCCTGCGACTTCCGGCCCACGCCCACCGGCCAGATCTTCGTGGACTTCCTCAACGGCCGCTTTCCCGCCTACATGGACACCGGCATGAATCTGGTGGATGTGGCCGAGGTTGCCCGTGCTCATGTGGCCGCGCTCACTCGTGGCCAGTCCGGCCATCGCTACATCCTCGGCGGCGAAAACCTCACCCTCAAGCAGATTCTCGACAAGATGTCGGCCATCACCGGCCTTCCGTCGCCCACGGTCAGGATTCCCTTTGCCGTCGCCGCGACCTATGCCTTTTTCGAGGAGTGGATCACCGGCCGCATCCGCGGACGCGAGCCGCGCGCCACGCTCGAAGAGGTTCGCATGGGCCGCAAGAAGATGTATGCCAGCAGCGCCCACGCACAGCAGGAGCTTGGCTTCCGTATCATGCCCGTCTACCCCGCCATGCGCGCCGCCATCGACTGGTTCCGCGCCAACGGCTTCGCGCCGAAGGGCAACTGAAAGGGAATGCGTATGGGGTTGGCTCGCATCTTCTCAAAACAGGGACCTCCCATTGACAGGCTGACTTACGCATTAACTTCTGTATTTCTTGTTTCTTCGATCCAACAATTTGCGACGAGTTTGACTTCGCCTGACCGCGCGTACTTTGTCTTTAGTCTCATATGCTTTCTGGCTTTCGTCTTGGCGTGGCCTTTGTTGACGCTCAGACGTCTGATTGACCTCCGTCTCAATTTGTTCTGGATGGTGCCGATTTCAGTGCCGTTGGCTGTAGCTCTTTTGGCCATATGGATTGGTTGGACTTCTGTTGTGATTCCTTTGTCGTTGGCGGTTGCCTTGGTTGTTCAGTTGCCTCTTATGCTGCTTCCGCCACATAAGAATTCTGCGGCAACTCAAGCTGAAAGCTCAGACGGATCGCGCCCATGACCCGCACCGCCATCATCGCCGCCATGCCCGGTGAACTCAAGCCGTTCCTCGATGCAAATGCAAAGGAGGGGTGGGTCTGTGAAAGGCATGGCAATGTGAAGTTATGGCGCCTGACCTGGCCACTCGACCAGGGCGAGTGGATTGCCGCCTGCGCCGGAGCCGGCATAGCCGCAGCCACCCGCGCCTTTGCCGAAGTCGAAAAACTCGGCCCTGTCGATCAAGTCATCTCCACCGGCTGGGCAGGAGCCTTGCGCGTCGAGCTCAAGCCCGGCCAGGCCTGCCGCGTCTCCGGCGTCATCGACGCCCGCACGGGCGAGCTCTTTGATGCCGCTGGTCCGCAAAACAATTGCTGGCTCGTGACCAGTTCCCGCGTCGTCGACGCCAAGGAAAAGCAGCGCCTTGCGTCGACCTCCCCGGCTTCTCTTGTCGACATGGAGGCCGCCGCCATCGCCCGGCTAGCCGCCTTGCGTGGCGTCCCGTTTTATTGCGTCAAGGGAATCAGCGATGGCTACACCGATCAACTCCCTGATTTCAATCGTTTTATTTCTCCAGATGGCCGCTTTCAGCTCGCCCGCTTCGTCGTTTTTGCGCTTCAGCACCCCTCCTGCTGGCCCGCACTCATCCGGATGGGCGAAAATAGTAAAAAGGCTGCGCGCGCCATCGCGGTGAATCTGCTTGATTTGCTGGATGCGTAAGGCCAGATTAGAAAGCATAATGACCCAGACGACGAAAACTGAAATTCCCTCAATCCCCGCCACCATGCAAGCCGCGGTTTATCGCGGCATCAACGACATACGCATTGAAACCGTGCCCGTCCCCGCGATCGGCCCTGGCGAATTGCTGGTCAAAATCGCCACCTGCGGCATCTGCGGCACGGATCTCAAGAAGATTCACCTGGGCTCGCACTCAGCGCCCCGCATCTTCGGCCATGAGATGGCCGGAACCATCGTGCGCGTGGGCGAAGGCGTGAGCAAATTCCGCCTCGGCGAGCGCGTCATGGTCTTCCATCACGTCCCTTGCGGCCATTGCTACTACTGCCGCAAGCAGACGCCGGCACAGTGCCTGGTCTACAAGAAGGTGGGCGCGACCGCCGGTCTTGAACCCTCCGGCGGCGGCTTTGCCCAGTACATCCGGGTCATGGACTGGATTGTCGAGATGGGCGGCGTCGTGTGCATTCCCGACGGCGTCCCCTTCGAGCAGGCCGCCTTCATGGAGCCGGTCAACACAGTTCTCAAGGCCGTCAAGCGCCTCAATCTGGCGCCGGATGAGACCGTGCTGGTCATCGGCCAAGGCCCCATCGGCCTCATGCTGGCCGCGCTCTCCCATCGCTCAGGAGCCCGCGTGCTCACCTCCGATCTCTATCCCGAGCGCCACGCCATCGCCGCCAAATTCGGTCTGCATGATGCCATCGATCCCAGCAAGGAGAACGTGATTGAAAGAGCGCGCGCTGTTACTGAAGGCCGAGGCGCGGACGTCGTGATTCTGGCCGTCGGCGGCTCGTCGCTCATTCAGACCGCGATGGACGCCGTGCGCCCCGGCGGCAAGGTGATGCTTTTTGCCCAGACCCAGCACGGCCAGGCCAACTTCGATCCCGGCCAGGTGTGCATGGACGAGAAGGCGTTGATCGGCTCCTACTCGTCTTCTTTCGAGATTCTGGATGAAGTCACCGATCTGGTCATGGGCGGCTATCGCAAGGGCTTCGATTTGACCCGACTGATCTCGCACCGCTTTCCGCTGGAGCGCGCGGTCGAGGCAATCGAGGTCGCTTCTCAGCCCCACCCCGACTCGATGAAGATTATGATTGAACCTGTGCCCGGCGGCGGAGCAAAGTAGAAGGGAACCGATGGCGACGACAATGAAGGCCGCGGTCCTCCACGGACGCGAAGATGTTCGTATTGAGCAGGTGCCGGTTCCCCAGGCCGGACCCGGTGAACTCGTCGTCAGCGTGGGCGCGGCGCTCACCTGCGGAACCGATCTGAAGGTCTTCCGGCGCGGCTACCATGCGCGCATGATCGTGCCTCCGGCTCTCTTCGGCCATGAGCTGGCCGGCACCGTTGTAGAGGTTGGCGAGGGCGCACAGGGCTTCGAGCCCGGCGATCGCGTCGTGGCGCTCAACTCCGCGCCCTGTGGCCAATGTTATTTCTGCGCTCGCGGCCAGGAGAACCTCTGCGACGATCTGCTCTTCAACAACGGCGCTTACGCCGAGTTCATCCGCATTCCGGCCCGCATCGTGGCCAAGAATACGCTCCACGTGCCCGACAACGTTCCGCTGGAGCACGCGGCGCTGACCGAGCCACTGGCCTGCGCGGTGCACGGCTTTGAGGATTCACACCCGCACCCAGGCGACACGGTGGCTGTCATCGGCGGAGGCCCGCTGGGCTTGATGATTCTCCATGTGGCCGCTCTCTTCGGCTGCCAGGTCATCGCCATCGTCAAGCACGACGGACAGGTCGAGGCGGCGCGCCAGTTGGGCGCGGCACAGGTGGTCCAGACCACCAGCATCCGCAAAGCCATCCGCGAAACCCGCGCGCTGACCGACAAGAATCGCGGCGTGGACATCGCCATTGAGGCTGTCGGCACACCCGAGTCCTGGGAAGAGGCCGTCGAAATGGTGCGCAAGGGTGGCACCGTCAACTTCTTCGGCGGATGCGCCGTCGGCACTCACGTTTCTCTCGACACGAATCGCATTCACTACTCCGACATCACGCTGCACGCCACCTTCCACCACACACCGGCCATCTGCCGCAGAGCGCTTGATCTGATCGCCAGTGGCCGCTTCCAGGCAGGAGCCTTCATCACCGGCCACGCCCACCTTTACGAACTCAACCGCGTCTTTGAGAAGCTGATGAAACGCGGCAGCGAGATCAAGACTGCGATTGTTCCCTGAGGCGAAGCCATGACGACGGACACTCAAGAACCAGAAAACAAGCCGCTCGACAATCCCGATAAGAAAGAGCTCTCTCAGGAAGAGCTGCTCGCCCTTGGCTGGGCCGCCCTGCCCGAAAGTTATCGCATGCCCGAGACTGCGCCCACGCTCGAAGAGGCGCGCGACTGGTGCAAGCGTCTAGCCGAGTCGCACTACGAAAATTTCAATGTTGCCTCGTGGTTTCTGCCTCGTGAACTCCGCCCCCATTTTCACGCCATCTATGCCTACTGCCGCGTCTCCGACGACTTGGGCGATGAAGTGGGCAATACGAAGCAGTCCCTTGCGCTGCTCGACTTCTGGGGCCGCGAGCTCGACGCCTGTTACGAAGGCCGTACGCGTCATCCTGTCTTCGTCGCACTGGCCGAGACGATCAAGGAATGCCTCATTCCCAAGGATCCCTTCGCCGACCTGCTTGTCGCCTTCCGCCAGGACCAGATCGTTACCCGCTACCAGTCCATCGAGGATCTTCTGGCCTACTGCCGCTATTCGGCCAACCCCGTCGGCCGCCTGGTGCTCTACGCCTGCTGCGAGCAGAGCGAAGAGAACTTCCGCCTTTCCGACGCCACCTGTTCCGCGCTGCAGTTGGCCAACTTCTGGCAGGATGTGCGCGTCGACTACGCCAAGGGCCGCATCTATCTTCCCCAAAAGGATATGGAGTTTTTCCACGTTCCAGAGGAGTACCTTGCCGAAGGCATTGTCACGCCGGAGTTTCGCGGACTGATGCGTTGCGAGGTTGATTACACGCGCGCTCTCTTCCAGCAGGGACTTCCGCTTATCGGCAAAGTCAGCCGCAGCCTCGCCATCGATCTGGATCTCTTCAGCCGCGGCGGCCTGGAAATCCTGCGTGCCATTGAACTGTGCGACTACGACGTCCTCAGCGCCCGGCCCGCCATTTCGAAGAGCACAAAATTGGCGCTGTTGCTGCGCGCCGTCAGCGGCAAGCTGCTGCCCTTTCTGCGCCTCGGCAGCTAGCTCTCTGACTTCTTGAAGAACTACCAATGCTAGGTGCCCCAGGTTCCGATTTTGGGAGCTGGGAAGGCACGAACTCGATGTACAAAATGTTGTCGGAATACTTGGTTTGAAGGGGGCGGGATGGTTCAGCTTTCGTCGGACACACTCACGCTCGACAGAGCCTACGCAGCCTGTCGCGCCATTTCGCGGCGCGAGGCGAAGAACTTCTATTACTCATTTATCGCCCTTCCAAAACCAAGAAGAAATGCCATCTGCGCCATTTACGCCTTCATGCGCCAGGCCGACGATCTGGCTGACGACGAAAGCCTCTCTCGCGACGAGCGCCGCTGCCGCCTCGATGCCTGGCTTGCCCAGTGGCGCGCAGTTTGTGAAAGACCTCTCTCTGCCACTCCAGTCACATCCGATCCGGTCTTTCTTGCCGTCCGCGATTGCACCGTGCGCTTTCATATTCCGCTTAGCCTTCTCGATGAGCTTGTCTCCGGCGTGACGATGGACCTGGATCGCGCTACCACAGATTGTCATCCTGAGCGTAGCGAAGCGAAGTCGAAGGACCTGCGGTTGTTTTCCGGCGAAGCGGCTGAGTGCCCCACCCCCGACACCTACGCCACCTTCGCCGATCTCTACCGCTATTGTTATCTCGTGGCCTCGGTCGTCGGTCTGGTCTGCATTCATATCTTCGGCTACTCAGATCCCCGCGCCGAGAAGCTGGCCGAAGAGACTGGCATCGCCTTCCAGCTCACCAACATCCTGCGCGACGTTGCCGAGGATGCGGAACGTAACCGCGTCTATCTGCCGCTGGAAGATTTGGCCGCCCACAACGTCTCGCTCGATTCGCTGCTGCATCGCGCTTCCGCCGCTCCGCCAACGGCCAGCGAACGCGCCTTGCTCGCCTCCATCGCCCAGCGTGCGGAAGATTTCTATAAGTCGGCGCAGGAGTTGCTGCCTCTGATTGATCGCGAGAGTCGTCCCGCCCTGTGGGTGCTGGTTTCGATCTACCACGGCCTGCTGAAGCGCATCGAGCGCGCCGGCTACGATGTGTTTTCCACCCGCGCCAGCGTTCCTACGCCGCATAAGCTCGGTATTCTGGCGGTTGGTATGGCGCGCATGGGCTTGGCGCGGCTGTTGGGCTGAATCGGCAGGTCTTGGGTTACCATGAATTCACCTCCTCAACGATGGCGCCACTACAGCTCTGTCATCCTGAGCGGAGCGCAGCGGAGTCGAAGGACCTGCGGTTGATTTTGGAGAAAAATCCCGGGAAGTCCGTCACCATCATCGGTGCAGGCCTGGCCGGCATGAGCGCAGCCTGCGCTCTCGCCGAGGCCGGTTTCCGCGTGCAACTGGTCGAGCGCCGCGGCTACCTCGGCGGGCGCGCCAGCTCCTATCTGCATCCCGGCGTCAGCGAAGTCATCGACAACTGCCAGCACGCGCTCTTCGGCTGTTGCACCAATCTCATCGGCTTCTATCGCCGCCTCGGCGTCGCGGACAAAATTCACTGGACCAGCGAGATGACCATGATCGAGCCCGGCGGCCGCCGTTCGCCGCTCGGTCCGTCCTTCCTTCCCGCTCCGCTCCACGGCCTGCCAAAGCTGCTCTCCGCCCACGCTTTCACGCTCGCCGACAAACTTTCGCTGGCCCGCGCCTTCAGCGCTCTCATGTGTCCTGTCCCGCCCGACTCTACGGAATCCCTCGGCAATTGGCTGCGGTGCCACAAGCAGACCGAAGGCGCGCTGAACCGCTTCTGGCGTCTCGTCATTGCCAGCGCTCTCAACGCCGAAATCGACTCCATCGCCTTGCCGTACGCGGCCAAAGTGATTCGCGAACTCTTCATGAATTCGGCCCAGGCAGGCAGCATGGGCATGAACACGGTTCCTCTCAGCGAACTCTATACGGGCGTGGCTCCATTCCTCAACGAGCGCGGCGGCACCTTGCTGCTGAACACCTATGTCGAAGGCGCGGCCTGGGATGAAGAGACTTCGCAGTGGCTGATTTGCACACGCACCGGCGAGCTGGTTTCCGATTTCGTGATTTTGGCATTGCCTTTTGAGGCGATGCAGAAGTTATTGCCCCATCTGCCCGCCGAGGAGGGCAGGGAGGCGTTGGCGCGCCAGATCGAGCGCCACGAGCATTGGCCCATCTGCAGCGTGCATCTATGGTTTGACCGCGATATTACGGAACTGGAACACGCCGTCCTGCTCGACCGCGAGATTCACTGGATGTACAACCAGTCGCGTCTGCAGACCGGCCGCGGCGACCACTACATCGAACTTGTCATCAGCGCCTCGCGTTCCTTTGCCGCGCTTCCGCGCAAGGCCGCGATAGAGCTTGCGCTGGCGGAACTGGCCGAGTTTTTCCCGCGTGTGAAGGAAGCGAAGCTGGAAAACGTCGCGCTGGTCAAAGAAGTTTTCGCCACCTTCGGCGTCTCTCCCTGCATCGATGCCGCGCGTCCAACCGCCGTCTCGCCCTGGCCCAACTGCTTTCTGGCGGGCGACTGGACCGCGACCGGCTGGCCCTCAACCATGGAGAGCGCGGCGCGGTCAGGACACTTGGCTGCCGAAGCTCTTTGCAACGCCACCGGCGCCCCACGAACCATCCTCGAACCAGACCTGAAGCCGCGAGGAATCATGCAATTCATTCGGCGAAGTTGATCGATTTTGAGGAAGCTACTTTATCTTCTTCAAAAGAGAACGACGGAGTGAAAGATGACTCAGCTGAAATCGAAGGGGATTATCCTCAAGACGCACCCGGTCAACGCAATCAGAACAACCGTTGCTGCATTTGGCGTCTATGCGGGATTGCTTGGAATCGAACACGGACTCTTTGAAACTCTTCAGGGGAATATCGCGCCGAAAGGTATAAGAATATTTGCCGTGAGCGGGCCCGGGCTGCCTTTCCCCTTCGGCCATGAGCCAGCCATGACGCTCGTCCCCAACTTTCTGATAACGGGAATCCTGGCAATTCTCGCGGGCTTGTCGATCATCTTTTGGTCCGTTCTGTGTGTGCAAAGAAAGCATGGTGCCGCGGTGCTATGCTTTCTCTCCCTTTTGCTCCTGCTCGTCGGCGGAGGGTTTGGACCGATCTCGCTGTTGATTGCAGCATGTGTTGCAGCCAGCAGGATCAATAAGCCATTGGCATGGTGGAGGAAGTGCTTGCCGGTCAGCGTACTCCCGCATTTGGCGGAGCTATGGCAATGGTCTGTCGTTGCTGCGCTGTTATGGGTTCCAGGCGAATTCGTCCTTGGCCAAATCTTCCACTTGAAAAATGACAGCCACCAGACTCTGACGAATCTAAACCTGATTCTGAGCTACCCAATGCTGGGTCTCTTCGCCTTGACGGTGATAACTGCATTTGCGCATCAAATTGAGAACATGCGCGAGCAGAGGGTGCCCTAGTGCGCCAGAAAATACACTCCGATGCACACCACCACCGCCGCGGTCCACCGCCTGCGGTCCACATTTTCCTTAAGGAATAGTTTGGCCGCAATGGCGTCAGTGACCAGAGTGAGCGAGGCCGAGGCGGGCGCAGCAAGGCTCAGGTTCAGGTGATTCAGGGTGAAGAGCAGGGAGAAGAACGACAGCGCCAGAAAGCCTACTCCTGCAAAGAACAGCGGACAGGTGACGACGGCGCGAATGGCGCCCTTCATCCCCGAGCGGGTGCGAATCTCATCCAGATCGCCGATTGACTGCATGGCTCCCGCAGTCAGCACCTCGCCGGCCGTCGAGGTCAGCACAATGGCGGCAATCATGGCAGTTGCTGTCCAGAACCCGGGTTGTGCGGCGGGGGAGGGAATCATCATCGCACCTGCTCCTCTTCAAGTTGAACGGCCGCTTCCTCTGCTTTAGTGAGGTCAGACGCAGCCGGTCTTTCCGTCAACGCCGGTCCTCGCGCCACGAATCCCACGCCCACGGTAATCAGCACAATCCCCGCCCAGCGCTCCAGGGAAATCGGCTCGTTTAGCCAGAAGCGCGCAATCAGCGCGACAATCACGTTGCCGATGGCCGTAGCGGGCAGCACAAAGGTAAGATCGGCCCACGACAGGGCGGTCAGATAGCTGGCGAAGAAGCCGATGAGCATTGCAATGCCCAGGGCAACCCAGGGCGTGAAGACTGCCGCGATGAGCGACGAGGGGTGAGTCAGCGTGATCGGTGGCAGGCTGGTCATGCCGCGTGACAGGCAACTGTCGCCCAGCGGGGCGCATAGAGCAACAAGCCCCAGAACCATGTATTGCCGCGGTAAAAGTCTGTAATGAGCCATCGTGTCTGAACTTCCTCTTTTTGGCCTCAAAAAATCGAGGGCGGACGCATTGGCGCCGCCCTCGGTGGGATGCTTGCGGGCGGCTTCTACGCGCCGGCGTTTTCTGGAGCGGGCGGGTCTGTCCGCTTGTCGCGAGCCGTCTTCACGATCTTGTTGCGCTCCGAGCGCAGCTTGAGGAACGACTTGGCCTCCACGGTGAGACGGGCCAGATCGTGATTGCGAAGAGCCTTCCACACCACGCGCAAGGCCTGTTTCGGCCGGAAGAAATACTCCTCGTAGAAGCTGTTCACCATCTCCAGCACATAGTCGGTAGAAAGCCCCGGATACGCGATGTGCGCCAACTGGTGCCCGCCCGCGTCGCTCATCTCCGCGGCATTTGAAATGAAGCCGTTGGTCTTCACGTAGTCGTAGAGCTCTGTGCCGGGAAGTGCATGGGCGATGGAAACCTGAATCGTGTCCACGTCCAGTTTCTTGGCGAAGTTGATCGTGTTGCGGATCGATTCCTTGGTTTCGCCGGGCAAGCCCAGAACGAAGTCGCCATGTACGGCCAGCCCCAGCTCGTGGCAATCCTTGGCGAAGGTTAGCGCGCGCTCCACCGTGGCGCCCTTCTTGATGTTTTTGAGAATCTGCGGGTCGCCCGATTCGAAGCCCACAATCAGCAGCCGGCAGCCGGCTTGCTTCATGGCCTCCAGCGTCTCGCGGTCGGTGGTCACGCGCGAGGTGCAGCTCCAGGTCAGCCCCAGAGGCTTGATCTTGCTGCAGAGCTCGATCGTGCGTGCCTTCTGAATGTTGAAAGTGTCGTCGTCGAAGAAGAACTCCTTCGCTTCCGGGAAGTTCTCCTTGGCCCAGGCCAGTTCGGCGGCCACGTCGTCCGTGGAGCGCTTGCGCCACGCATGTCCGCTCAGGGTCTGCGGCCACAGGCAGAAGGTGCACTGCGCCGGGCAGCCGCGCGTCGTATAGAGCGCGATGAAGGGATGCAGCAGGAAGGGCACGCTGTAACGCGTAATGTCCAGGTCGCGCTTGTAGGTCTTCGTGGCCCAGGGCAGCGCGTCCAGATCTTCCACCTGCGGACGGTCGGCGTTGTGGATGATCTTGCCGTCCTGTTTGTAGCTGATGCCAAGAATCTCGTTGAGCGGCTTGCCCTGGGCATACTCAACCACCGAGTACTCGAACTCGCGGCGGCAGATGAACTCCAGAGCCGGGCATTCGTTCAGAGCGCGCTCCGGGTCCGTCGTAACCGGGGGCCCTACAAAGGCGATGTGCAGCGCGGGATTGGCCGCCTTGATGGCCTGAGCCAGCTTTTGGTCGCTCTTCCAGCCTATCGTGGAGGTGAACAGGACCAGGAACTCATAGTCCTTGCAGATCTCGATCGTCTCTTCCGCCGAGACGTGGTTCGGAGAGGCATCGAGCAGGCGCGAACCCTCCAGCATGCCGGCCGGGTAAGTGAGCCAAACCGGATACCAGTAGGACTCGATCTCGCGCGTCGCGGGCCAGCGCGAACTCGCGCCACCGTCGAAGTTCTCAAACGATGGCGGGTTCAGAAGCAAGGTTTTCAAAGGTGTGGACATCTTCTTTATTCTAACATTCCGGCATTTTCCCGGATTTCC
>Ga0326727_10013064_pt1 | contig 18624 bp, 13 predicted proteins | sample MB2enrmetagenome_FD_207643 | JGI IMG/M metagenome (GOLD analysis project Ga0326727, IMG submission 207643) | Lab enriched peat soil microbial communities from McLean, Ithaca, NY, United States - MB29MY | ecosystem: Environmental > Terrestrial > Soil > Wetlands > Peat | place: USA: New York...
CCCCGAGCTTCGGAACGGTGCTCGTCGCGTGACTTCCGACCTGGCTCAGGGGATTGACGGAGAAGAACGAAAGGCTGACCGACCCCAACGAGGGGGCGATGCTGAGGAGGGAGAAGAGCACCGCCATGAGAACCCCGAAGGCGACGTACATCACCGCCACAGGCATCACAAGGGCCGTGTTGCGCTCGGACTCGATCTTGATGAAGTCGTCCATGTCCTTCGCCGCCCGGTGGACGACGGCGCTCGTCTCGCCCCCGACCGAGGAGGCGTCGGCGATGAGCTCGGCGTACCGGGAGATGAGCGAGCTGCGGATGGGCGCCACCATCGACTTCAGCACGTAATCGAACGGCCGACCGACGCGGATCCCGTCGGCCGCGATCCGGAGCGGTTTTCGGAGGATGTTCGTGTGCGTCCGGGACAGTTCCACGAGGGCCTTTGCCGGGTCGAGCCCGCCTCGCATGGCGTCGGCCATCTCGAACAGGAACTGAGCGAAGGCCCGTTCGTAGGCCCGGGTACGTTGTCGCTCCGCTCGGGCGTCGATGGCGAAGGCCGTGAGCGCGATGAACACGCCGACGATGAACACGTACTCGGGGGCGAGCAAGGGCATCCCGGGGGTGCTGTAGACATAGAGCAACCCGAGGAGCACGACGACGAAGGCGACGGCGAGGGGGACGTAGAGGACGAGGTAGGCCTTGTTGACGGGATGCGTGGCGAAGTACTTCCGGAAGGTGAACCGCTGCGTCTGCTTGAGGTAAAGGATGTACCCCCCGAACGCCGCGGCGACGACCCCCGCGCCCACGGCGATCTCGACCAGCAACTCCCCGAGGTTGAAGGAGAGCCCGAGCACGGTGCTGCTGGCGGAGGTGTTCACGTAGAACCCCCAGGAGTACTCGGCCTGGTGGCCCTGGCTGTCGGCCACGACCACGGTCACGGTGTGGTTCCCGTTCGTCAATCGGAGGATGGACGGGACGTTGTAGTAGAAGCCGTTGGAGGTGATCACCACCGTGTCGAGGCCCGTCACGTTGGCGCCGTCCACGCTCACATAGACGTTCGACGGGTCGATCTGCCCGCCGGTATCGGTGAACGTCGCCGAGATGTTGGGGGTGGTGGAGGAGGTCGTTCCGCCCGCCACGGGGGACACCGGGGTGATCGTGATCGGACCGGCCATCGGGTGCGCCGCCAGGACCGACCCGACGGCGAGGAAGGCGACGAGGAGGAGGAACAACGTCGCCGGTGTTGCCCGCATCCCTCACTCCGACCGGGCGTAGGCGACCGAGATCAGGATCGCGGTCATGGCGACGGACAACGGCACGAGGCCGTAGGTCAACAACAGCAGCAGCTCGTTCGCGTCGAGGCCGGCGGCCGTGCTGTCGAAAGCGTTCAGCAGGAACGCCGCCACGGCGATCATGAGGACTCCGACCAGGACGAGGCTGATGTACATGTCCACGAAGGTCTGGAGCCGTTCGATGAACTCCTTCTGGACGACCCGCTTGAGCTTGAGCACGTCGTCGGACTTCGCCCGCAGGTACTCATCGAGGTTGCTCCCCTGATGCACCATGTTCGCGAGGTCCCACAGCGATTCGCGAAGCGCTTCCGATGGAGACTCCTTGGCGGTCTCGGCGAGGGCGGTGATGAGGTCCTTGCCCTGGATGTCGGTCTTGTAAACGATCCGCCGGAACTCGGCCGTCATGACCGGGTCATGGGAGCGCTGGGCCATCCGACGGATGAGGTCGATCGGGGACATGCCGGTGCTGGCGAGGACGGAGAGCTCGCTCAGGGTGAACGGGAGCTCCTTCTCCAGCTGGGTCTTCCGGTTGGAGACGCGGGCGCTGATCAGGAACTGGAAGGCGACCCACACCCCCCCCAGAGTGACGAGCACGACCAGCCCGACGTAGCCGTACCAGAACGGGCTCCGTAGGAAGCCCGCGAACAACACGAGCGCGGCCACGAGTGAGAGGGCCCCGGCGATGACCGTCGTGAAGATCATCACGGCGTAGTGCAATCCGGGGCTCGTCCCGATCCCGGCCTGCTTGAGGCGCTCGGCCAGCGGCTCGGATTGGAGGGAGCGGTCAAGCCGTTCGCCGAGCGAACGATAGCAGAAGCCTCGGTAGCGGACCAGGAACGACTCCCAGAACCCGACCGGGGGCTTGGGACCCTCGGTACTGGGCGTACCGGTCGTCGCTTCGGCCGATGGGAACATACGCCCTCAGTGGTCCAATTTTCGCCGAAGGCGGGTCAGGGCGGCCTCGGGGTCGAGGTAGTAGGAAGAGATGGCCTGGCTCACGTCCCGGTAGTAGACGATCTGGAGACGGTCCATGAGATGGAGATACTCCTCCTTCCGGGTCATTTCCGTCAGGAGACTGTCCACCGACCGACCCGTGCTCTTCCCGACCTTCTCCAGGACGAAGCTGCGGCCGAGGAACGAGAAGTGGTCCGAGCTCGGGTCCCAGCGGTACACCTCGTTGGTCAGTAGCTCGTTGGACACCGGGTCCACGGAGAGGATCTCGGTCACCGAGGTGACCCGACGAACGCGCCCCGAGGCGTTGGCCACCTGCGCCGGGAAGGCGACGACATCCAACGCCTGGAACAGCACCCGGGGGATGTTCATGGGCTCGTTCTCTACACGATGCAGGAGCTCGCCGATGGAGCCCGCGTGGATCGTGGACATCGAGGCGTGTCCGACCGAAATGGCCTGGAACAGCGTGAACGACTCCACGCCACGCACCTCCCCGACGATGACGTACTCCGGCCGCTGGCGCAACGCGGCGACGAGCAGGTCGAACAGGGTCACACTGCCGACCTGTTTCATCCCCGAGCCGGAGATCCCCGAGATCCCGGAGACACCCGAGGCCCCGCCCCCCATCCCGTACCCCGAGCGGGCGACGGACTGGATCCAGTTCTGGTGGTCGATGTGGATCTCCGGGGTATCCTCGATGGAGACGATCTTGTCCTCGGGCCGGATGAACATGGAGATCGCGTTCAACAGCGTGGTCTTGCCGCTCGCCGTGCCCCCGGAGATCAGCAGCGAGCGGTGGTTCTCGACCAGCGTCCAGAAGTAGGCGAGCTGGGCCGGGGAGACCGACCCGAACCGCAGGAGGTCGATGGGGGAGACCGGGTCGTGGGAGAACTTTCGGATGCTGAAGGTCGAACCTTTTCGGGTGACCTCGGTCCCGAGGGTGAGGTTGACCCGGCTCCCGTCCCGGAGGGTCGCATCGAGGATCGGTTGGTAGATGGAGATGTGTTTGCCGGAGATCTGGGCGAGGCGCATGATGTACTTGTTCAGTTCGAGCTCGTTGCCGTAGATGACGTTCGTTCGGAGCGAGCCGAATACCCGATGGAAGACGTACAGGGGCACCCCCGGACCGAGGCAGCTGATGTCCTCCAAGAAGGGGTCGTGGAGCACCGGGTCGGTCTGCCCCAGACCCAGGAACTCTCTCCGAAGGTAGTACAAGAGCACGGGGCGGCGCTTCGGAGGCACCTCGATGTCGTACAGGTCGAGGACCGCGAGGAACCGGTCGCTGAGGTAGCCGCGCAGCTCGGAGGATTCATTCAGGTTCAGCGCCTCGTGAACCGGGAGCTCCTCCTGAGCCATCATGATCTCCATCTTCTCCCGGATCCGTCGGATCAGCTCGAGCTCGCCCTCCTTCAGCGTCGGTTCGAGGGCGTCGTACTGGAGCTCCCCCAGCTCCGGATTGAATCCGATGTGGACGAAGGCGTAGGGAGGGTTCACCGGGTAGGTGACGCTCACGGTCTGGCGTTCGCCCTCGAGCTGGCTCCGCATGTAGCCGATCTCGGATTGCAGGAGGACCTTCTCCGGAATGTTCACGCGCCGAAGGAGCTGCGTGTCCAGCTCGGCCGATATGCGCTTACGCGCGGCTCGGTCCAGGACCGTGGCCTTTCCCACGGGTCGAGGGGGGTTGCGTTGGGTCGTCCCCGCATCGGACTCTACCGCGCGCCCCCGGGCCCGGGTCGAAGTCGAGCTCATCAGGCGAGAAACCGTCGCCGTGGGATTAAGCCGCGTGCACGGAAATAACGGATTCTTCGTAGTCTCAGTACGCGACCAGTGTGGTAGGGGTGTCATCGGACGGGCCGAATCTTACGCTGCTCTACGGTTTCTATTTCGGGGAGGAATATCCCCCTCCTTGCTCATCATCCGCGTGCGACCAGTAAGCCGGGAAACGCGGAAGAACGTCGCGGGAAAACAGAACCCAAAGGAGTGAAAAAAGATGAGCGAGACGAACATGAGAAAGATCGCCCGGCGGCGCCGCGCGCGCATGCAGCGTGACGGGAAGGCCGTGTCGCCGGTGGTCGCTACGTTGATCTTGATTCTCGTAGCGGTCGCCGCGGCGGCTGCCCTGTACCTGTGGCTCGTGGCGTGGCAGGGGAGCGTAACGGGGAACATCGGACAACCGGGTCCCCAGTCTACGGTGACCATTGGCGGAAGCACGTCGGTCTACCCGTTCGACGCGGTAGCCGTCCCGCAGTTTGAGGCGAACAACTCGGGCATTTCGATCAGCAACAACCAGGGCGGCACGGGCGCGGGCATGCTCGCAGTCTGCCACGGTGCGATCGATATCGGCGCCTCCTCCTCTCTCCAGACGGTGGCGGGCCTTGAGGCGAACGACGGCTGCCCGGCGACGACCGTGATCACGACGGTCGCCTACGACGCGGTCGATGTCGCGGTCCCCGCGGCCAACGTCCACCAGCTCGGCAGCATCAGCTTCGACACCCTGACCGCCATCTACGACGGGACCTCCGGTGGCGCGGCCACCCTCCTCGCCCCGTCCATCGATGGCCAGACCATCGCGACCACGCCCATCCTCGACGTCGCCCCGTGGAGCACCCACGCGGCGCTCGCCTGGGACCAGATCCCCGCGTGCGTCTTTGGCGCGGCCACCTGCGAGGGCGTCGCCGTCGCGGAGGCCCTGTCCACGTCCGTCGGACCGGGCATCGCGTGCGTCGGCAACGCCGGGCTCATCTGCGCCAACGCGGGCGCGACCCCCTGCGGGTTCACCGTGTGCGCGGGCGGGACCACCGCCGCTCAGCAGACCGCCATGATCAAGACCGTCGCCCGCTCGGACGCCAGCGGAACCACCCAGTCGTTCGAGGCCCGCCTTCTCGGCGCGACCTCCGCGACGGGCTTCGCGTCGTCCATCGCCGGCCTCGGCTTCAGCGGCTGCGGCTCGAACAACCTGATCGCGGACTGCGGGATGGCGGCGAGCCTCACGGCGAACGGCAACCCGGGCGTCATCACGGCGACCGCCGGCAACCCCGATGCGATTGCCTACGCCTCGGACGGCCTGATCAAGAACGCCGGCTCCGGCGTCATCGCGATCGGCTTCCTGGGACCCGCCCAAGCCATCGACACGGGGTCCTCGGGCTCCAACGGCGGGGTCTTCCCCACCACGGGAGCCACGGGTACCATCGCCGCGGGCATCCAGAGCAGCCCAACGGTCCCGAACTACGCGGGCTGGCGCCCGTTCGAGTACGTGACGACCAACACTCCGACCGGCGAGGTTCAGCGGTTCATCCAGTACGTCCTGGACCCCGCGAACAACATCAACTTCGCCACGGAGTCCTACGAGGTCAGCGTCTACTCGATATAGGGCTGAACGCGACGGCCACGTCCCACAACCCCTTCCTTCCCCCGGGGTGACCCCCCGGGGGCTCGCCACCCCCCTTTTCGGATCACCCTGAAGCGGGCTCGCTGGGACCGGGGTCCAGGGACGGCAAGACGACCGCCCGCCCGCGGGCGTGCTCGAGAGCCCCGGCGAGGTATCGCTGTTGCGAGCGAGTCCGGTGGACCGTTCGGTGGTCGAAGGGAATCCCGTACTCTACGTTCCACAGCACGAGCGGCTCGGGTGCGGCGAGGGGCACGCTCAAGCGGAGCTCTCCAGCCAGGGCCCGTGCAAGGTCTTGGTGGGAAAGCTCCCCTCGGGCCGAGCTCGCGAGAGCGGCGACGATCTTGCGCACCATGCCCCAAAGGAATCCGCGGGCTTCCACCCGAAGTACCCCTCCCCACGGAGCCCTCTCGAGGGTCAGCCGTTCGAGGGTCCGCCAGCATGGCGAGCCGGCCGGCACGCCTCGGGCGAAGGAGCGGACGTCGATCGGACGACCGACGAACATCGGGAGGAGCGCGCTCCATGCGGAGAGCGCGGGTTCCGGCTCGAAGAGGAAGTATCGGTACTCTCGGGTGCGGGCCGCGCGCACGCGCAACGACTCCGGCATCTCGGTGGCCTCGTAGAAGAAGATCTCCGGAGCGATCCCGTTGAGCGCCCGTAACACCGCCGGCCCCGAGAGTCTCGAGGTGAGCGCCAGGACGTTCCCCCGGGCGCTGACCCCCCGGTCGGTCCGGCTCGCCACCTCGAGCTCGACAGCTCCCGGGCTCGGCGCGATGCCGCACCGAACGACGCCACCGAGGATCTCCCCTTCCACCGTCCGCAGCCCAGGCTGGCGCGCCCAGCCCATGAACGGCCCGCCGTCGTACCCGAACCGAACGAGCCAGCGGGTCATCGCTCGGTGCGAGACGGCGGGGCTCCTGGTGGAGGGGCCGGGGCGGCGGACCGCTTCCGTTCCATGAGCTGGCGGAACGTCTCGAAGTGGGTCAGGTACGGGTCGGCCCGCCGCCGCTCCTCGATCTCCCCCAGCGCGATCTCGAGCTGGGCCTTGGCCTTCCGATCGCCGGTCTCGGCCCGGACCGCATAGACGCAGAGGACCTGGTAGTGGGGCAGGACGAACGCCTCGGTCCGCGGCGTGCTCATGTCCCCCTTCCGGGGTCGGTAGATGAGCTCCGGAGGGACCCGCTCGGCGATCGCCCGACGATGGGAGAAGCCCAGGTAGTGACCGGGGCCGAGCACGCGGGTCGCCTCCCGAACGCTCCCCCCGAGGGCATTCGTCAGGCGGTCGCACTCGTGCCAGCACCAGAGGCCGAACCCGTAGTCCCCCTCGAGATACGCCTGCCAGACGCGTTCGTACAGGCGGCGTTCCTTCTCCTCTCCCGATAGTTCGGGCGGCAGCTCCGCTCGCCAGTCCGAGATCAGGGCGTCGACGCGCATCGTCGCCGAGATCGCCTTGAACGTCGGAACGGGCGGGGGAGAGGCCATCGTTTGCCGTCCTTCTCCGAGAGTATTAGGGGCTTCGCCCCGAGGGCTCTTCGGCGCGGAACACGGGCTTCCCCTCCAGCCAGGTTTCCCGGATGGGCGGCGAGGGCGCCTGGAGGGCGCTCTCCAACGAGGGACGATCCACCACGACGAAGTCGGCCGGTCCGCCGACGAGGAGCGCCCCACGCTCCGGTCGGGCCAGGGCTGCGCCGGCCCCCACCGTGTACAGGCCGAGGGCCTCCAGAAGGGTGAGCGCCTGGCCGACCGCCGAGCCCCCGGGGGGGACCGTGGCGGCCCGAAGACCGGTCCAAGGGTCGGCGGGCTCGACGGGGGAGTCGCTGGAGCCCGCGAGGGGCACCCCGCGATCGCGAAGGTCGCGGAAGGCGTAGACCCAGCTCGCCCGTTTCTCGCCGAGACGTTCCCGGACCCAGAGGTCGCTCGTCCGGAACCGCGGTTGGACCACCGCGACCGCCCCGGTGCGGGCGATGCGCCCAAGGAGCTCGGGAGGCGTGACCGAGAGGTGCTCGATGCGGGCCCCTTGGGGGGGTCGTAGCTCCTCCAGGAGTCGGAGCGCTTCCCGCATCGCTCGGTCCCCGATCGCGTGAAGCGCCGGCCTCCAACCCTCCGCCACGGCGGTCCCCAACGCCGGGGCAAGCGCCGAGAACTCCCAGAGCGAATGGCCCACCTCACTTGGCGCGTCGGAGTACGGTTCGCTGAGCCACGCCGTGCGGGCGCCGAGGGACCCGTCGAGGACGACCTTCACCCCATCGATGGAGACCCTCGCCGTGGGGAGGAACGGTGCCGGGACGCTTCCCGCTCGCCAACGGTCCATCCGGAGGTAGGCGTGGACGCGCACCGGCAGGTGGTCCGCCTCCTCGAGGCGGCGGAGGTGTTCGACCTCCTCGGGCTCCGCACTGACGGCGCCGACGGCCGTAAGACCCTCCGCGGCCCACCGAGAGAGCACGCGCCGTATCTCGCGGTCGAATCGCCGGAACAACGTCCGGGCGAACCGTCCGGTCCCGTGCAGGGCGTTGTCGAACAGGAGGCCGTCCGGCTCCCCGTCCCGGGACCGTCCGACCCGACCGCCGGGCGGGTCGGGGGTGCTCCGGTCCAGGCCGAGCTCCTGAAGCGCCGCGGAGTTGGCGACCGAGAGGTGCGTGCAGACCCGGTGGAGAATGGCCGGTCGGTCCGGCACCAGCCGGTCCAGCCAGGTTCGGTCAGGGCGTCGTCGGTCGGGAAGGAGTTCCTCGTCCCACCCTCCGCCCAGCACCACCGCCCCGGGGTGAGCCTCGCTCCAGGATCGAACGCGTCGCTCGAGCTCCGACCACTCCCGCACCCCCGCGAGGTCGACCCCTTCCGCGCGGACCACGGAGTCCTGGAGATGGAGATGGCTATCGACGAGGCCGGGAATGAGGAGGCGGCCCCCGAGGTCGTGCCGCATCGCTCCGGTCCCCGAGCTCGCCCGGACCTCTTGCGAAGAGCCCAGAGCGAGCACCCGGCCGTTCTCGACGGCCATCCCCTCCGTCCAAGAGCGGCCGGTGAAGATCCGGCCTCCGAGCCATACGCTGTCGCCGGCGTCCGCCATCCGACCACGGCCGAGGTCGCAAAGGTTGATGGCGGTGCCGGCCCGCGGCCCGCGCCGAGGGCCGTGCGCGTTCGACCCCGACCGCTACACGTCCTGGTAACGGTAGAACTCGTACGGGTGAGGTCGCAGGTTGAGCTGCAACTGCTCGTCCCGCTTGATCTCGAAGTAGGATTCGAGCGCGGAGGCCGGGAACACCGGCTTCAGGAACTCCATGTCCGAGTGCAGGCAATCGAGCGCCTCGCTGAGGGAGCCGGGCAGTTCGCGGATCTGCAGTTCCCGGCGCCGCGCCGGGGTGAGCTTGTAGATGTCCGCATCGACCGGCGGCGGGGGCTCCATCTTGCGCTTGATGCCGTCGAGGCCGGCGAGCGCGAGGGCCGCCTCCGTGAGATAGATGTTGGCGGCGGAATCGGGGGTCCGGTATTCGACGCGCTTCGCCGAGGCGACCCCCTTCAAGTAGAAGGGGATCCGGACATTCGCGGAGCGGTTCGCCCTGCTCCACGCGATGAAGACCGGGGCCTCGTACCCCGGGACCAGTCGTCGGTAGGAGTTCGTCGTGGGGTTCGTGATCGCGCAGAGAGCCCGGGCGTGGGCGAGGAGCCCGCCGATGTAGTAGCGGCAGCTCTGGCTGACCTCGGCGTAGGCGTCGCCGGCATCGAAGAAGGTGTTGCTTCCATGGCTCCAGAGGGATTGGTTCATGTGCATGCCGATGCCGTTGTCCCCGTACACTGGCTTCGGCATGAGCGAGGCCACCATGCCGTGCTGGCGGGCCACGTTCCGGATGACGTACCGGAGGTCCTGCACGTGGTCGGCCGCCGGGATCAGCGCGTCATACCGGAGGTTGATCTCGGATTGGCCGGCGGTCGCCACCTCGTGGTGATGGGCGTCCATCACGATGTGGAAATTGTCCGACAGGATGTTGCACATCTCGCTCCGTAGCGCCTCGAGGTGGTCGTAGGGGGCGGCCTTGTGGTAGCCCTCCTTGAACCGGATCGAACTGTCCGATCCCTCGGGGTTCCACGGGGCCTCGGAGCTTTCGATGAGGTAGCCGGAACCGCCCCAGGCGTCGCGGACCGCCGCGGGGGAGGGGATGAGGCGGATCTTGTCGAAGATGAAGAACTCGACCTCAGGTCCCCAGTAGGACTGGTCGTAGCCGGCGCTCGCGAGCACTTCCGTGGCCTTTCGCGCCATGCCGCGAGGGTCGTGGTCGTACGGCTCTCGGGAGCCCCCGCTCAGAATGTCGCAGATGAACCGAGCCGACCCCCCCTGAGCCTCGCCCCAGGGGAGCGTCGCGTAGGTGCTCGGGTCCGGCATGAGGATCATGTCGGACTCGAAGATCTCCTTGAACCCCCGGACCGAGGAGCCGTCGAGCTTGGGAACCCCTTGAGAGAACGCCTCCGGGCCGAACGCCTCGATCGGCACGTGCAGGTGATTGAACCCTCCGAGCAGGTCGGTGTAGAACAGTTCGACCCATCGGAAATGGTGGGCACGGATGTCCTCGAGGACCCGTTCGCCCTGCGCTTCCCGTGACCCGCTCGCTCCCCCGCCCACCTGACCGGCTGGACCCGGCATGATGACCCTCACCCCTCCGAGCGAGTCCGGGTTCTTCAACGCTGTGGCGGTGGGCTTGGACGTATGACCATCTTTCATGGAAAATTGTTTATCTATGCTCGTAAGCCACATCGTGAATGAAACGATCGTCCATCCTGGATGAGCTGGACTGGGGCATCCTGCGAGAACTGAACGTCGACGCCCGGCGCAGCCATCGGGAGATCGCCCATCGCCTTCGGGTCTCGCCCACCACGGTGAGCGCCCACATCCTCCGGCTCGAGCGGGAGGGCATCATCCAGGGGTACGTGCCGCTCCTCAACGACGAGGCGCTCGGCTGGGACCTGACGGCCACCATCGGGATCCGCATCTCCAAGGGCCGCCTGCGGGAGGTCGAGGAGCAGTTGGCCCGAGACCCGCGAGCCTACCTGATCTACGATGTGACCGGGGACTTCGACGCGCTGGTCGTCGGGCGGTTCCGCGACCGGAGGGACCTGGACCGGTTCGTCAAGCGGACCTTGCAGGAGCCCCACATCGAGAGGACGAACACGCAGGTGGTGCTCAACCGGGTCAAGGAGGACCGTCGGGTGCCCTTGAAGCTCCACCCGCCCGAGGAGCCGTCGCCGCCGCGCTAGGCAATGGGTATTAGCGGGCGGGGAGCTGCCGTCGCGGGGATGACCATGGATTGGGGAATGCGCAACCGCATGGCCCGAATGTTCAACCCGAACTCCGGACACACCGTGATGCTCGCGGTGGACCACGGCTACTTCATGGGCCCCACGCGGCGGCTGGAGAACGTGGGGGTCACCCTCGCCCCGCTCCTCCCGTACGCGGACGTCATCGCGCTCACCCGCGGCATTCTCCGGACGAGCGTCCCACCGACGGTCGAGAACCCGGTCCTGCTTCGGGTCTCCGGGGGGGTCACGGTGCTGCACGAGGACCTGAGCGATGAGATGGTCACTACCCCGATCGAGGAGGCGCTCCGGCTCAACGTCTGCGCCGTGGCGATGAGCGTGTTCGTCGGGGCTCCCCACGAGCATGAGACACTGACCGCCCTCGGGAACCTCGTGAGCGACGGGGAGGCAAGCGGGATGCCCGTCGTGGCGATCACGGCGGTGGGCAAGGAGCTGGAGAAGCGCGACGCGCGCTACCTGAGCCTTGCCTGTCGCGTCTCCGCCGAATTGGGGGCCCATATCGTCAAGACCTACTACTGCGAGGATTTCTCGAGGGTCGTCGAGGGCTGCCCCGTGCCCCTCGTCGTGGCCGGCGGACCGAAGCTCGACAACGACGAGGCGGTCCTCAAGCTCGCGCACGACGCCATCGCCGCGGGCGCCGCCGGCCTCGACATGGGCCGGAACATCTGGCAGTCCGACCATCCCGTCGCCATGATCAAGGCGCTGCGCGCCGTCGTCCACGACCGGGCCACGGTCCGGGAGGGGATGGAGGTCCTGAAGGCGGAGCTAGCGACCCCGAAGGGGACCCGCGGCCCCGCGCTCGCCTGACGCGGTGGGGAGCTTCCGGCGCGGCGGTGTCCGCGGCGCATCCGACGGGTCGCTCCACAGAACTCATATGGCGCCCCGATTCATCGGCCGCCGGCGCGGGGATTGCCAAGCTTGGCCAAAGGCGCCAGATTCAGGGTCTGGTCTCGTAGGAGTTCGTGGGTTCAAATCCCTCTCCCCGCACCCCACAGACCGGTCGGTGGTCCGCTCGATGCCCGTGTCCTGGGCTGGACCACGGCGCCCCGACCGTGCTCGATGACCCGACGGGACCTCGGTACAGGACGCGGAGGAGCTCCCGCGCCCCCATGACCAGGTGGTCGGCGGCGACCGGAGCCTTTCGAGGAGGATCGCATCAAGACCCCCCGGGAGAAACGGCCCCGGTGGCGGGGGCTCGGAACTCCTCTTCCAGCTCGAAGGCCCCGGTACGCCATGGTCTCCTCTACGGAGGTAGCGTTCGGTCCGCGAGCCAGCTCGACGGAACGAACGTCGACAGAGCCCGAACCCCCGGGAAGGGTGGGATCGGCGGGGCCCGGGGCTTTGCCGGGGTGACGATTGCAGGGTAAGACCCCGCGCGGCCAACGCCCCCTGCGGCGCGCCCGGGGCATTCCTCCGGGGCGGCCCCGAGGGTCTCCGGGGGGTATGGGGGACCGCGGCCGGAGCCGCCTTCCCGGAAGCCGCCCCGGAAGAGGGGTTCGCGGCGTCGGCCTACGCGAACTGCAGGGAGACCGATCCTCCCAGGACGGACGTCGTGGCGATGCTCAAGCTGTCGGACCGGAACACGTTCCCGGACAGCACGAGGTTGGTTGGCCCCGCGCTGCTTTCGGAGACCGCCTGGATCGCGGCGGTAGAGACGCTCTGGGACGGGGAGCAGGCGAGGTAGCTTCCGCTACCGCACACGACCTGGCTCGCGCCGTTCGTCCCCGAGGAGGAGCTGTGTTCGATGTGGTTGCCCGTGAGATTGAACGTCCCGTTGTCCACGAGGATGCCGACGCCGCCCGCCCCGGCCTCGTTGACGGTGTTGTTCGCGATGAGCGCCTGAGTTCCGTACTCCCCGTTCTCCACGATACCGTAACCGGTGCTGCCGCTCACGCTGTTGCCCACGATCTGGATCGGGGCCGGACCGTAGGAAACGACCCCCATCGCGTTCGAGCTCACCGTGCTCGTCTCCACGGTGGTCCCGGCCCCGGGCAGGTAGAGCAGGATGCCCGCGGCCTGGTAGCCGTTCCCGTACCAGTCGAGCGTCGAGAGCGTGCCGGTGTAGGCGTTCTGCTTCACGAGGTCATGGCTCAGGGTTCCGACCGCGCCGTAGGCGATCTGGATGCCGTTCTGGGCCGTCGCGGAGGTGGGTCCGATACCGACGACAGAGTCGCCGGAGAGGACGCAGCTCAGCGCGGGGTCATCGCAGGTGATCCCGTTCTTGCCGTACTTCGTCACGGAGACATGGGTCATCGTGACGGTGACCGGCGAAGCCGGCACGTAGGAGGTCGCATAGTACCCGGTGTACGCGTACACCGCGAGCTGGTTCTGGCAGCCGAGGAGCGCCGGAGGGAGCTCGATGCCGGTCACGCCGTCATTGAGGAGAGTGGTCCCCGAGGAGTTCTGGATGTCGACCCCGATGAACTCCTCCCCGCATCCGGAGATGGACCCCGCGGAGGAGGACCCGCTCACGGCGAGTCCCTGGATCGTGACCCCGGTGGTGTTGTTCACGAAGAGGAGGGCGGCGGCCGGGGTGTGGGTCGGGGCGGAGTCCCAGTCCACGGTGTCGGCCACGACCGAGGTCGGGTCGATGAAGGTCTTCGCCGCACCCGCACCGACGAGCTTGAGCCCCGGGGTCGATATCGTGAGCTGTTCGGGGAAGGAGCCCGCACCGAGGCATACCTTCCAACCCGGGCTCGCGGAGTCGATGGCCGATTGCACGGCGTTGTCCGCAAGATTCTCCGAGTTGACGACGAGGTTGCACGTTGGCGAGGCGGCGGCGCTGCCCGAGCCGAAGAACAGCAGAAAGCCTCCGGCGATCACGCTGAACACGATCAATCCTGCCAGAATGCCGACCACCCCTTTCTTCGACCCTGCTCGCATCTTCCCCGACCCCGGTTTCATATCCTCGAGCTCGACCTCCCGACGACCCGAAGGCATCGGCGGAGATCGGACCCGATGGTCGTTTCGAGCCTCGGGCAGGTAAATACGTTCTTGCGAACGGCTTCGGGCCTCGTGCAGCTCGGCCGGGAGAGTGGCTCTCTCAATCTGGGAGGGTCCCCGGGGTCCGCTTCGGATCCGTCAGCGGCGGGAACGATGCACCAGCCCGACGGCGGATAGAACCCTCCTCGGACTTGGAACAGGTTTTTGACCCGCGCCGTGGTGCCGAGGGCTCGATGAGCCTCCAAGCGCAGAAAGCCGAGAGGTTCCGCGCTTTGCACCGGGGCCGACGCATCCTCCTCCTGCCCAATGCCTGGGACGTGGCGAGCGCCCGCGCGTTCGAGGACGCCGGGTTTCCCGCGGTGGCGACCTCCAGCGCCGGCCTCATGGCCTCCCTCGGGTACCGGGACGGCGAGGAGATCCCGCGCGGGGAGTTGGTCGCTGCGGTCGGCCGGATCGCCGAGCGTCTCTCCGTACCCCTGAGCGCGGACGTGGTCGCTGGGTTCGGACGCACCCCGCAACAGGTGGCGGCGACCGCTCGAATGGTCCTAAGGGCGGGGGCGGTGGGCCTCAACCTCGAGGACCTGGATCCGACGAACGGAGGGTTGTTCCCCGAGGACGCCCAGGTCCGGAAGATCCTCGCGATTCGGCGCGTCGGGGAATCGATGGGGATCCCCATCGTGATCAACGCGCGAACCGATGCCCTCCGGCACGGAACGGGCGACGATGCGGAACGGATGCGCGAGGCGACCCGTCGCTCCGTGGCGTACCGGGACGCGGGGGCCGATTGCGTCTACCCCATGGGGTTGACCGCGGCGAGCTCGATCGCCGCCTTCGTCGCCGCCCTTCGCTTCCCGGTGAACGTGATGGTCCGCAAGGGACTCCCTTCCGTCGCTCGGCTCGAGAGGTTGGGCGTGCGCCGGCTGAGCTTCGGACCGTCCGCCTCCTACGCCACGATGGGGCTCTTGGGGCGGATCGGTCGAGAGGTCCTCGGGCGCGGAACGTACCGTTCCCTGGTGGAGGGGGCAATCGGCTACGAGGAGCTCCAGCGACTGGGAATTCCGAGAGCGGCGCCCTCCTCGCGGAGTTGACCTTGGCCGACCCCGGGGGTCGGTCGGAGCCCGCCCCGTCGAAAGCGAGCCGCCTTCGACCGAGGAGAGTGGGAGGACCGCCCCGTCGGAGCACCCGGGAAGGCCGGTCGACCTGCACGACGGCTCAAATACACCCGCTCCCGTGTCCGGCCGATGGTTCGTCAGCCCTCTCGCCCGACCTCGGGCCGGGCCCGCGCCCCTCGCAAGGGTCGGCCCGCTCGCGGCGCTCGCCGAGGGGGAGGCCGGGTCGCGGTGGACCCCGCGCTCCCGGCGATCGTGCCGGGGAGCATCCCGGACGAATCGGAAGGGACGGCGATCCCGCGCGTGGACCGGCCCCACTCCCAGGCCGTCTGCCGAAGTTGCGGTCGCATCGTGGAGGTGGCGCTCACGCTCGAGGAGCTCCGCGGGCTCTCCGACCTCACCGAGCGGGCTCCGAGCGGTTGGCGGGTCGATGGGCTTTCCTTCACCCTCATGGGCGCTTGTCGTCGATGCCGAGAGGGGTCGCCAGCGTGAGGACCTGCAAGGGCCTCGCCGTTCGCCCACCGTGCCGACCATGATGGGTTTCTTCACGGCCCCGCGGTTCTGCTTCGGGACCGCCGCCCTCGAGCAGTTGAGCGGGCTCGGGATGACCCGGGTCATCCTGGTCGTCGACCACGCCATCGCCCCCACGACGCAGTTCACCCGGATCCGGGAGGAGGTCGCGAAGACCGATGCCCGGGTGGAGACGGTGTCGGGGATACGGGTCGAGCCGACCCTCGAGTCCGTGGAGCATCTCGCCCAGGCGGTCCGGGCGTTCGGGCCCGACGGCATCGTCGCCGTCGGTGGCGGGAGCACGATCGACACGGCCAAGGGGGCCTGGGTCCGCTACGAGCGCCCCGACCTCTCCCTGGAAGAGCTCACCCCCCTGACGGAGCTCAAGCTCCGCACGAAAGCGCGTTTCGTGGCGATGCCGACCACCGCCGGCAGCGGCAGCGAAGCCACGGGGATCGCCTACTTCCACCGGCCCGACCGCGGGCTGCTCGAGGTGGGCTCTCGCGAGATGGAGCCGGATTGGGCGCTCCTCGACCCCCACCTGCTGAGCACCCTCCCCCCGGCCGTGCTCGCCACCACGGGGATGGATGCGCTCGCGCACGCTCTCGAGGCGATCGCTTCGGAGTGGGCGACGCCGTTCACGGACGCCCTCGCCCGGGACGCGGTGGGCGTGCTCGCCCGAGACCTTCCGAGGGTCGTGAAGCATCCGGGCGACATCGATTTCCTCGGAGCCGTCCAAGCGGCCGCGGCGATGGCGGGACTCGCCGTCGCGAACGCCCAGCTCGGAGCCACGCACGCGCTGGCCCACGCCCTGAGCGCGATGTTCGAGACCCCCCACGCCGCGACGGTCGCCGTGCTCCTCCCGTACGTCGTCGAGTTCAACTTCCCCGCCGCCCGCGACCGGTATCAGACCCTCCACGGGGCGCTCGGCCCCACCGCGGTGCAGAACAAGGGCTCCCTAGGGGCGCGCCTGCACCTGTTGGGCGAGCAGCTCGGGCTCCCGCGCAGCCTGACCCAGGTGGGGATCCCCGTCGACCGACTCCGCGCTCAGCGGGCCCGGGTCATCGAGCTCGCCTCGGCCTCCCCCTCGCTGGTCGGGAATCCGCGAATGCCCTCCCAGGAGGAGCTCGGCGCGCTCCTCGACGCCGCCGCGGCCGGCGACCCCTCGCCGTTCTGAGCCCGCCGACGGTACGGACCCGCCCGCCGGACCGGATTCCTATAGGCTCTATATTCCTACATAGATACCGGGGCGCGAGATTATCCCTTTATCGTCGAGCCCGGTCGCTCGGCCAATGGTTTTGCCCGCCGGGGGAGCCATTCCGGCGCCGTCCCGCCAGATCCTCGAGAGCCTGGATGCCTCCAAGGTGCAACGGTACCACTTCCGGACCATCGTGGTCGCGGGGATGGGATTCTTCACCGATGCCTACGACCTGTTCGTCATCTCCCTCGTCATCCCCATCCTCGCCGGGGTGTACGGTCACGGCCAGTTCAGCGCGACCACGACCGGGCTCCTTGGCGCGGCGGCCCTCCTCGGCGCCGCCGTCGGGCAGGTGCTCTTCGGGTTCCTGGGCGACCGACTCGGCCGGAAGAAGGTCTATGCGATCACGCTGACCGTCATGGCCATCAGCTCGATCGGGAGCGCGCTCAGCGTACCGTTCGCCACGCTCACGACCGTCCAGGTCCTGATGGTCTGGCGGTTCTTCCTCGGCGTGGGGGTCGGGGGGGACTACCCGCTCAGTGCGACGATCATGAGCGAGTACTCCAACGTGCGCAGCCGAGGCCGACTGGTGGCGAGCGTCTTCGCGATGCAGGGCTTCGGCCTCCTCACCGGGGCGGTCGCCACCCTCGGGGCCGTCTTCTTCCTTCCCTCGCTCGACGTCGTCTGGCGCGTGGTCCTCGGCGTCGGGGCCGTCCCCGCGCTTTTCACGATCTACTTCCGGACGCGGATGCCCGAGACGCCCCGGTTCAGCCTCGCCGCCGGGCACACGCGGGAGGCCGCCCAAGCCGTGGAGGACCTGACCGGCCGCAAGGTCGATACCTCGAACGCGCCGATGGAGAGCTCCCGAGTGCCGTTCCGGAGGTTCCTCGCGCTGTACGGCCTCTTGCTGGTGGGAACGGCCTCGACGTGGTTCTTCCTCGACATGGCGTTCTATTCGACGAACGTCTTCAACCCCGAGGTGCTCCGCCTCATCGGGTTCGGGGGAACGAAGGGGCTGCCCATCCTCGACACCGTCCGGACCCTCGCCCTCGGCAACGTGCTGATCGCGCTCTTCGCCTCCGTGCCCGGCTACTGGGTCGCCGTGGCCTTGATCGACCGCGTCGGCCGGCGACCGCTGCAGTACATCGGTTTCGGCGTCATGACCATCGCGTTCCTGTTCCTCGCCTTCGCCTACGGCCCGCTCACGGCGATGATCCCGGTGTTCCTCGTGGTCTACGGGACCACCTTCTTCTTCGCCAACTTCGGCCCGAACACCACCACCTTCGTCTACCCGAGCGAGGTGTTCCCCACCTCGTACCGGACGACGGGGCACGGGATCAGCTCCGCCGCCGGCAAGATCGGCGCCGTGATCGCCGTGTTCTTCTTCACGTCGATCGTGGCCGCCGACGGGCTCCCCTTCATGCTGGGGCTCCTCGCCCTCTTCTCCTTCCTCGGTTTCGTGATCACGCTCGCGATCCTCCCCGAGACGAGCCAGCGCTCGCTCGAGGACGTGAGCGGCGAGGATGAGCTCGCCGTGATGGTCCGACGGTTCTCGACCTACCTTCGCTCGCTCACCCTCACCGTGAACCAGGGCGCCCTCGCCCTTCGGGAGCTTCTGAAGGACCCGGCCCGCGACCCCGGGCCGAAGATCGCCGCCATCCGCGCCATCGAGCACGCCGCCGACGAGGAGGTCCATCGCATCTACGTGGAGCTCAACACCCGGGGGCTCTCACCGGAGGTGCGGGCCGAGATCGGGAAGTTGGCGAGCGCTCTCGACGACATCATGGACGGGATCGAGGGGGTCTCGGCCCGGGTCGAGACCTACCAGCTCACCACCCCCACCGCCGACCTCTCCCGGTTCGCCGACATCGTGGTGCGTTCCGCCGACCAGGTCGCCCAAGGGATCCTCGGCCTGGACGAGCTGTACCGGGGGAGCACC
>Ga0326727_10013065_pt1 | contig 18624 bp, 17 predicted proteins | sample MB2enrmetagenome_FD_207643 | JGI IMG/M metagenome (GOLD analysis project Ga0326727, IMG submission 207643) | Lab enriched peat soil microbial communities from McLean, Ithaca, NY, United States - MB29MY | ecosystem: Environmental > Terrestrial > Soil > Wetlands > Peat | place: USA: New York...
TGAGGACAAGAGGGAAGGTCTACACTACATCGCACTTCTCAGAAACACAGATGGCAAACACGACCCTTACGCGTGTCCGAAGCCTCAAAAAAGGCAAAAGCGACCTTCTCGTGACGAACTTCGGCTAGTACTTCCGCAGCACCCCGATCACGCGTCCCTGAATATTCAGCTCGCGGGCCGGGACAATAATCGGCTCCATAGCGGCGTTGGAGGGCTGCAAGCGCACCCGGTCGCCCTCCTTGTAAAACCGCTTCAGGGTGGCTTCGGCCCCGCCGACCAGTGCGACCACAATATCCCCGTTGTGCGCGGTGGCGGCCTTTTCGACGAGCACGTAGTCGCCGTCCACGATGTGCTCGTCCTGCATGGAATCGCCCCGTACCTCCAATACAAAGACATCTTTGGCGCGGGTGAAGTCAGCCAACGAGATCGTCTCCGGGTTCTGGATGGCTTCCACAGGCCGCCCGGCGGCTATGCGGCCGACCAAGGGCCAGCTAGGGGCTATGGCCATGGCCTGCTTCATGCGCCCGCGCGGCGGCAACACGTCGATGGAGCGGCTGCGGTTGTAATCCCGTTTGAGCAAGCCCTTTTTTTCCAAGTTGGAAACGTGCTTGTGCACCGTGGCCAGGGAACTCAGGCCGAGTCCATCGCCAATCTCTTCAAAGGATGGGGAATAGCCCCGCGATTGCACAAACTGGGCAATAAAATCGTAAACTTGACGCTGCCGGCGAGTTAAGGCCATAGTGGTTCCTCTTTGCCGCTGAGTATCAGCGAACAAAAGGCGAATGTCAAGGCCTACGGTGGTCGTTCCGTTGCCCAGGAAGGTCCCTCACCAACGGAACGGGCGCAAATTGCGATTCACTGCTAGAAACTGGCGCTCGCCGTGCTTACAATCAACCCTGCTGGCATGTCGGAGACAGAGAAGGACAAGCGCCTCGAAAGGGCCAAGCGCCACCTACAAAAGGGCAGAAACGCCGCCGCCCTGCGCGAATATCTGGATGTGCTGAGCGAGTATCCGGGGCATGAAACGGCGGCGCAGGCGGCCGCCGAGCTCTATCAGTCGCTGGGTCAAGGGGCGGCTGCGGTGGACCTGCTGTTGGGAATTTTCCGCCGCCAAGTATCCCTTTTCCAGGAGGCGGCCGCCGTTGCTACCTACCGCAGGCTGGTGAAGCTGACCACCCCTCCCCCCGAATGCAGCATGGCGGCCGCAAAATTTCTGGAAAAAACCAGCATCCGCGAAGCGGCAGACGCCTACCTCGCGGCGGCACGCGGGTTCCGGGCCGCGGGCCGCAAGGCTGACGCGCTGGCCATGTTGGAAGCCATCGCCGGGATCGACCCTTCCGCCCAGAGCTGGTGCCAACTGGGCGAACTCGCGGCCGAATTTGGCGACCGGCCCAAGGCCGTCAACGCTTTTCTCCGGGCCGGAGATCTCGAAGCTTCCGGCATAGACCAGGTATTTCGCGCCGTCGAACTGTATGGCCGGGCTTACACGGCTGACCCCGCCAATCTTCGCGGGGCGCTAGCGTATGCGCGTGCCTTGCTGAGCGCCGGCGGTGCCGAGCATGCCAAGAAGGCCGCTGAGGTGCTTCAGCCTTTTGGCATGGCCCCGGCGGCCACGCCCGAAACCCGTGGCGCGTATGGCCGGGCGCTGGTGGCGGCCGGCCGCATCCGGGAAGCTGAACCGTTCCTATGGCTGCTCGTCGATCAGGATCCGGCCAACCTGCAGTACGTCTTGAGGCTGATCGAAGAAGATCTCGCAACGGCGCAAGAGCGGGAGGCGGTGGCTTTGGCGCGCCGCCTGGAGCAGAAGCAAAGAGCCGCCGGCCGTCTGCGCGATCATGTGGCGGCCCTGGCAGCCCTGGCTGGCCGCCACCCGCCGGGGATCGAGTTTCTTGAGTATCTGGTTGAGCTGTTTAACTCCGCCAATCGCGAAGCGGACTACTGCGCGGCGTTGCTGCGGCTTTTCGAGCTGCACTACGCGGCGGGCAATTTCCTGCAAGCGGCTGACTGCCTAGACCGCGCCGCCGAAGTCGATCCCTACGAATCGGGACATCAACAGCGCCTGGGTATGCTTCAGGGAAAGGTCCCCAGCAACCGGCTGCGTCTCACGGCGGGCCGCTTGCAGGGCGCAGTTCAAGGCGGCCAGGCGCCGGCCCCGGCGCCGAGCGCGCCGGCCGCGGCCGAGACGACGGTGCTGGAAGACCTGATGCTCCAAGCCGAGATTTTTCTGCGCTATTCGCAAATTCCGCAGGCGATGCAGCGCCTGGAGCGCATTCGGAAACTGTTCCCCGATGCCGCGGCCAACGACAAGAAGCTGCAGGAATTGTACGCCGGGGCCAACATAGCGCCGCCGCCGGCAACTCCGCGTCTCGATTTGCCGCCGCCGGCCCCGGAAGCGGCCGCAGACGATATCGCTCGCGTGACCGAGATTACCCGCAATATCCAGCGGCAGGGTAATCCCAAAGCGGTGTTGTTCACCGCCGTAAACGAAGCGGGACGCCTCTGGCAGGCGAGCCGTTGCGTGGCGGTGCTATGTACGCCGGGCAAGCCGCCGTCGTTGGCCCTGGAGTATTGCGCCCCGGGAATCCAGGCTTCGGATGTGCATCTGATTGTCAAACTGGTCGGCCTGCTGCAACCTCTGGTGATCGCCAAAGGGACTCTGGTGCTCGGCAGTGTGGTCGGGCAGCCATCGGGAGCCATTCCGAAGCAGTTTCTGGAAATCGGCATCACCGCGCTGCTGGTGACGCCCCTGCTGGAAGGCGACGAACACATTGGACTGTTGCTGCTGGCGCAATGCGGCGGCCAGCGCAACTGGCGCTCCGCCGATACGCTGGTGCTGAAAACCATTGCCGACCAGATGGTCCTGGCGCTCTCTCATGCACGGCTGCGCCGGCTGGTCAAAGACCTGGCGATCACCGACGAGAAATCGGGCCTGTTGAAACGTTCCTCCTATCTGGACGTTTTGCTTTCGGAAGTGGAACGCGCCCGCAGCCGAAAATCCCCCGTAACGGTGGTGCTGTTGAACTTTGGCAAGCCGTCGGAAGTGGCGCGCGAGCGCGGCGAAGAGGCGGTGGAATCGATGCTGCAACAGATCGGGCAACTCGTCGCTTCCCACATCCGTCAGAACGATGTGGCTGTGCGCTACGACCTGACTACGGTGGCGCTGATTCTGGCGGATACCGACGACAAGAACGTACTGTTTACGCTGGACAGGTTGCGTACCCTGTTGGCCGATTTGCGCCTTTCCGATCGGAGCAGGGTGCCGGCCGTAAAAGTCGGAGTGGCGGAGGCGGTGGTGCGCGCCGAATTTGATCCGGTAGATGTGGTCACTGAAATTATCAATCGCGTCGAAATGGCGCTGGAAAAGGCGGAAACCACAGCGGAAGGCCAATGCGTTCTGTTGCCTCTGTCGTAAAGGCCGGGAATCTGGAAACCGGAAACTTGAAACTGTCCTCAAAGAGGTAAGTGGGTGAATCTGCGGCGCCGGGCCCTATTGCTGGCTGGGGTGGGATCCTGCTGTATGGCGGCCCTTCATTTGTTTCTTCCGCACCGATATGGCTGGGGAATTTACGCGGAACTGGTTCCGGCAGCGCAAGCTCATATCGTGCTGGGGATAAGTTTGGCGATCGGTTTCTTCTTGCTTTGGGGCGGCTGCCTGAGCATTTTGACCGCCCTCCGCGAGACCCCGGGCCGCCTGGATTCCCTTATTCTGATTGGACTGGCGGCCTTCTGGGCCCTCTACGTGGTGTACCAGAAGCGGGTTCCGCCACCATTTCCGGGCTGGGTACAGACCGTACTGTCGGTGGCGGGCGGGACTCTGGCCGGCCTTTATTTGCTGTTCGTATTGACACGGCCGGCAGCGGAGGCACATCAGGCAAAAGATGAAACTTAATGCAGCCTTATGGCCGTTGTAAGCGTCTGTCTATGTGGGGGGCTCGTGGGAGGAATGATGGCTTCTACCGGTGTACGCAGAATCCGTTACAAACGGCCGACCTGTCCTTTCTGTAGCTACGACGATCAGGTGGTGCGAATCGTGTACGGACAGCCGACCCCGGAGCTGGTTGAGCAATCGCAACGCGGCGAGGTTGCCCTGGGCGGCAGCTGTATAGGGCCGGACGCCCACGACTGGTATTGCCGTGGATGTTTGCGGAGCTTCCGGTCGCCGAACTTCCCAGCCACCGGCGACGAGACCTAAGCATCGGGTGATCCGGTGATCGGGCAATCGTAAAACGGAAACGTTGCCCGCCCGAGTGCCCTCATCCGAGCTCGAAACCGCAGAGGCCGTTCTCAGTTCCCAGTTCTCAGTTCTCAGTCTTCAGTTTTCGACCGCGGGGGAGTTCTGCGAACTGAGAACCGGGAACTGAGAACTGGGAACTGAACATGTTGCCAACCGAAGACATCGCTATCGTCAGCGGGGCGCGTACGCCTATGGCCCGCTATTGCGGCAAACTGCGCGACCTGAGCGCCCTGGAACTGGGCGCCATCGCGGCGCGCGGAGCTATCGAGCGTTCCCAGCTCGACCCCGGGGAATTTGACCATGCCATATTCGGCAATGCCCAGCAGACGTCGGGAGACGCCCTCTATGGCGCCCGCCACGTCGCTTTGAAAGCCGGACTGCCGATCGAGACGCCGGCGCTCACCGTAAACCGTCTGTGTGGCTCGGGGCTTCAGTCGCTGGTTAGCGCGGCGCAGATGATCCGGTTGGGAGAGGCCCGCCATGTGCTCGCCGGGGGCATGGAATCGATGTCGCAGGCGCCGCACGTCATCCGTGGTCTGCGTTGGGGCGTCGCGCTGGGCGAGGGCAAGCTGGAAGATTCGCTCATGGTGGCGCTGCTCGATACTTATTGCGGACTCTATATGGCGAACACCGCCGAGTTATACGGCGAGCAGATGGGCATCACCCGGGAGATGCAGGATGAGTATGCGCTGCGTTCCCAGCGATGCGCCGCGGCCGCCCAGCAAGCCTGCCGCCTGCAAAAGGAAATTGTTCCCGTGGCGCTGCGCAACCGCCGCGGCGAGCCCAGCGGCGAGCTTTTCGCACAGGACGACCACCTGCGCCCGGAGACTACGCCGGCAGATCTTGCCAGCTTGAAGCCGGCGTTCGGAAAAAACGGCTCCGTTACCGCGGGCAACGCCAGCGGTATTGTCGACGGAGCCGCGGCGGTGGCGCTCATGCCGCTGGCGGAGGCGCAACAGCGCGGCATCCGGACGCTGGGCAGGATTGTCAGCTGGGGCATCGCCGGCGTCGATCCCAAAGTCATGGGCCGGGGACCGGTTCCCGCATCCCGCCAGGCGCTGGAAAGGGCCGGCCTGGCGCTGGACGACATGGATCTCATCGAAGTCAACGAAGCGTTTGCGGCACAATACCTGGCGGTGGAAAAGGAACTCGGTTTAGACCGTAGCCGGGTCAATGTCAACGGCGGCGCCATCGCGCTGGGACATCCCCTGGGCGCGACCGGCACGCGCCTGGTATTGACCCTCCTGTATGAATTGCAGCGGCGCCGCGGCAAATACGGGCTGGCCACGGCCTGCATCGGTGGAGGCCAGGGCATTGCCATGATCGTAGAAAGCACGGCAGCGTAAGAGGAACGAACGGAACCTTCCACCGCAGAGGACGCAGAGGACGCGGAGGAAATTTGAGATTTAGGAATGGGGATCTAGGATTGAAAATCCAACGGAGAACGTGCTGCATTGAGCTGTATATATTGACTGATGAAATCGGAAATCCTATATCGCAAATCCCAAATTTCCTCTGCGTCCCCTGCGGTGAAGAGGTCTTCTTAAGGAGGACAACACATGGAAATTCATAAAGTGGGTGTTCTCGGCTGTGGTTTGATGGGATCGGGAATTGCGCAAGTGGTGGCGACCGCCGGTTTTGAGGTTACGGTGCTGGAAGCCGAACAGCGCTTTCTAGACCGGGGATTTGCGGGGATCGAGAAATCGCTGGCCAAGCTGGCGGAAAAAGGCAAACTGCCGGCTCCGGTCGGGACCATTCGCGGCCGGTTGCGGGGCACGCTGCGTTACGAGGATCTCTCTCCTTGTGACCTGATTATCGAAGCAGTCACGGAAAACGTGGCGGAAAAGAAGAAAATGTATGCCGCATTGGACCCCATTCTGCCGCGGCAGACGATTGTTGCCACGAATACCTCTTCCATCTCGGTGACCGAACTGATGACCGCAACCCAACGGCCGGAGCGCTTCGTGGGGCTGCATTTCTTCAACCCCGTCCCGCTCATGGCCCTGGTGGAGGTGGTGCGCACCATCGCCACCGCGCCGGAAGTCTACGAGACGGTATTCGAGTTTGCCCAGGCCCTGGGCAAGACTCCGGTTCGCACCAGCGATAAGGCCGGTTTCATCGTGAACCGGCTGCTGGTGCCGTACCTGCTGGACGCGATTCGCGCCTATGAAGAAGGCGTAGGTTCGATCGCGGACATCGACCTCGCTATGAAGCTGGGTTGCGGTTATCCGATGGGGCCGCTTACCCTGCTCGATTTTGTCGGACTGGATACCACCTATTACATAACCCAAGTCCTGTTTGAGGAGTTCAAGGAGCGCCGTTTTGCGTCTCCTCCCTTGTTGAAGCGAATGGTGCTGGCGGGCTGGTATGGGCGCAAAAGCGGCAAAGGGTTTTACGATTACGCGAATCCCGAAAAGCCGGTTGCGCAAGACGCCGTCCTGCAAGGCCTGAGCGTCGCAGAAAAAGAGACTGCTGCGGCCGACTAAGAAAAACCTACCACAGAGACACAGAGTCACAGAGTAATATGTTTTTGATTTCTCTGTGTCTCGGTGGCAGGTGTTCGAATGATGACTGGAGGCAAGAGATGGCAATGTCTACCACGGTTCCCGAGCGGCTGGAAAACGTTCTCTTCGAGAAGAAGGGCGCGATTGCCTTGGTTACGGTCAATCGTCCTAAAGTGCTGAACGCGCTGAATATGGCGACCCTGGAGGAATTGCGGATTGCCTTTTCGGCCATCCGCAGCGATCCGGAAGTGCGGGTTGCCGTGGTGACCGGCGCGGGGGAAAAAGCTTTTGTGGCCGGCGCCGACATCAACGAATTGCGATTGCAGAATGCGGTTACCGGCAGGGAGTACACGCTCCGGGGACAGGCGGTGATCGATCTGGTCGAGAATCTGGGCAAGCCTGCGATCGCCTGCGTCAACGGTTTCGCCCTGGGCGGCGGATGCGAACTGGCGATGGCGTGCAGCATTCGCCTGGCCAGCGAGAACGCCAGATTTGGCCAGCCCGAGGTCAAGCTTGGCCTCATCCCCGGTTTGGGTGGCAGCCAGCGCCTGCCGCGGTTGGTCGGCAAGGGCCGGGCTTTGCAGTTGTTGCTCACCGGCGAGATGATTTCGGCGCAAGAGGCCTATCGCATCGGCCTGGTGAACGAAGTGGTGGCCCAGGCGGAGCTGCTGCCGCGCGCCGAGGCGATTGCGCGCAGCATTGCCGCCAACGCACCCCTGGCCGTGCAATACGTTACGGAAGCGGTCCAGAGAGGAGCGGAGATGAACCTTTCCGGCGGGCTCTTCCTGGAAGCCTCGTTGTTCGCAATTTGCTGCGCCACCGAAGACACCAAAGAAGGCACCGCGGCATTCCTGGAGAAGCGCCCGCCCCACTTTGAGGGCAAGTAATAAACGCAGCCGTCGGCCCTCGGTCGTTGGTCGTCGGCCAGAAAACCCGTTCCCCGTTTCCCGTGGACCGCTCTCAGGCTTTCCTGGTTCTGCTGGCCACTGGCCACTGATCACTGGTTTTGCTGGCCGAGAGCCGACGACCGAGAGCCGAGAGCTGCCTCTTTGTTTCCTCTTGCAACTTGCCGCCCGAAGCTTGAAACTTTGCTTGCATGATCAGGAACCTGTTCTTTGTCCGTAGGGCGTCCGGGGACGCGGATTACCGCGCCTGGCAGCGTTTTTTCACCGAATTGGGCCTTGAGGCGGCCGGGGACTGGCAAGGCCGGCAAAACCAGGGCGTTCTATTTCGCACCCCCCAGGCGGCGATTGAGCTTGGCATGGGCAGCGATTTTCCCGCTGCCGATCTGGTGTGCGAGGTCGCCGATGCCAATGCCGCCTACGAGGTTTTGCGGGCCGGCGGCTGCAAGATTGCCGAAGAGATTGCTGACCGGAAGTTTGGCGGGCGTATGTTCCTGGCCGAACCGGTGCCCGGCCAGCGGATTGCCGTTTTTTCCTACCTGCCGGAGAAGCAGCCGCAACCGGTTCGCACCTGCGAAGGCGCACTCAGCGCGCAAGGCCTGCGCTTCGGCCTGGTGGTCAGCCGGTTCAATTCCTTCATCACCGAGCGTCTGCTGCAAGGGGCGCTCGACGCCTTGCGGCGCAGCGGCGCACGCGACCAGGATCTGACTGTGCTGCGGGTTCCCGGAGCCTTCGAGATTCCCGCGGCGGCGCGTACCTTGGCCGAACAGAGACAGGTGGATGCGATCGTCTGCCTGGGATGCGTCATTCGCGGGGAGACTACCCACTACGAGCACATCGCCACCGAGGTGACGCGCGGGATCGGCCAATGCGCCCAGGAGACCGGCGTTCCCCATGGATATGGCCTCCTGACCTGCGAGAACCTGGAGCAGGCCATCGACCGGGCCGGCCTGAAAGCCGGCAATAAAGGGTTTGAAGCCGCAATGGCCGCCATCGAAATGGCCAATCTGAAAAAATCGGTCGCCCGCGGATAGGATTGGGGATTTCAGAATTGGGATTTAGGATTTGGAGCAGACGCGGCGTGGCTGTTTAAATCCTAAATCCGCAATCCAAAATCCCAAATCGTTTCTCTGGTTGATCCAGCTCTGCTTCCGGCGTAGCTTGGGCTGAATACAGTTCTCAACGTGGCCGCCCGGGGGCGGCAGCGTTGGTGATCCAACTTCCCACCCGAAAACCAGGAGGTACTCGATGTCGTTCAGGAACGTGGAAGTCCTTCGCTCAGTCCACGAAAATTGGAACCGGCGCAATTTCGATGCCAGCACGCGCGACGTGGCCGAGAACTGCAGCTATGCCGACCATGCCCGCGGCGAGACCATGCACGGCAAACGAAGATTCAGGGAGTACCTGGAATCGTGGGCCAGAGCCTGGTCGGACGGCAAAATTACGAACGCCCGCTATATGGATGTGGGGGATACGGTGATCGCGGAATTTATTGGTGCTGGCACTAATGACGGCTTTCTGGCCGGTCTCCCGCCCACCGGGCGCTCGGTCGCCTTTCGCTTTTGCGAGATCTGGCAGTTCGACAAGAACGGGTACATGACATCCGGCCGCTGTTACTACGACCTGTATTCGATTCTCACGCAGCTCGGGCATCTCAAGCCAATCGCGATGGCGGCATGAGGGGGAAAGTCAGCAACAAGCGACCAGCCACAAGCAACAAGCCAAACATCCGTCGGCTCTAGGTCAACAAAGCTGCGCTCGGCTCCCGGTCGTCGGCTCTCGGGCAGTAAGACCGGAAAACCTGTGATCAACGGTCAGTGGCCAGTAGGGGCCGGAGGGGCCCGGTAACTGCCCCGGAGAACGGGCAAGAGGCAACGGATTTGCTGGCTGAGAGCCGACGGCTGCCTAGCTTGTGGCTTGCCGCTGGTGGCTTACTTTCCCCCATCCAGTTCCCTGGCTACGCCATCGAGTACGCCATTGATGAACTGGACCGACTCCGGAGTGGAGAACTTGCGCGCGATCTCCAGCGCCTCGTTGATGACAACCGGCCGCGGTGTCTTAGGAAAACCCAGGAATTCGGCCACCGCGGCGCGCAGCACATTTCGATCCACCGCGGCCATGCGCTCCATCCGCCAATGTTCCGCATGCCGCACGATCAAAGGATCGATCTCGCCGTTCCGTTCCATGGCGAGCCGGAACAGATCGTCGGCGAAATCGTGGGCATCGTCCTCGGCGCTGCGCTCGGCCCAGAAAGTGCGGCGCACCTGTTCCATATCCTGGTGTCCCATATCGGCCTGGAACAGCATCTGCAGCGCGAGTTCACGAGATTTGCGGCGATTGCCCATGGGTTCGAAACAGTTTCCAGTTTCCGGTTTCCAGAAGCAGACTCTGAAGCAGTGAAGGCCGTCGGCTCTGGACACTGGAAACGGGAAACGGTCTTCCTGCGTTAGTACGGTCTTACCGCCACCAGGTTGGGGACACTCCCATTTAAATAGGAGCCGGTGGAAATCGTGCCCAAATCAGTCATGGAACCGACGTCAATAACGTGTACCGCTCCGGGGGCTGACGCTCCGGTCGGGGTATCGTTCGCTCCCACGTATAAGGTGCTGCTGTCGAGCGTTGTCCCGCCGAAGAAGATCTGGGTGGGGCTGTCAATTGGTGTAATCTGGGTGAACGTATTGGTATTGGAGCTGAAGTTGTAGCCGTATAGCGCACTGTTGTTGTTGCCCAAAAGGAAGACGGTGCTGCTATCGGGGGTTACGAGCATTTGTGCCGGGGTGAAGCCGCTTGGCAGGGGAATGGTGGCGGACACGGAAGGATTAGTTGCCATTGTCGTATTACAAGCGGAGAAAGTTCCCGGGTTGATTTCGTACAAATTCACGGAATCTACCGCCAGCATCGCAGTCCCGTTCGGCAGAGCACGGACAAGCTTTGGCATACCCGCTCCTGGGGTGATCCCCCCGACGGGGTTGACCGAAGAAGGGCTGATGTTGGCGCAAGTAGCGTAAACGTTGAACGCATCGTTGAAGCTGCCTTGTCCTCCGCCGGCGAGGTAGGCGAAAGAGCCCTGGGAGACGAAATCAACACTGGTAGCGCCTATGCTTGCCGAACTCTGCCAGGCCTTGAGATTTGGTGCGCACGTGGTGCAAGAAGACCATGCCCCCACAAGACTGGGAGCGACGACGAAGGCGCGGAAACTATCCGGTGAAAACGCTGCGCTGGTCGGGGCCGTAGGGAAGGCAAACTTACTCGCCGAAGCGGAGGCGATGTTATAAAAGCGCAGATTCTGAGTGTCGGCAAACAGCGCCGTATTTCCGTCGGGCGAGATCGCCAAAACCGCACCGCTAAAGCCCAGCTTAGTTATGGCGGCTGAACTGATATCTACCAGCATGGCGAGGGAGTTGCCGGCAGTGGGATCGGCGCCCAGCACGATTGTCGTCCCTGTGCTATTGACCAGCATGGAATTCGGATTGTTAGGTAAGGTCGTCGGGCTGGTGAACACGGTATCGGGAGTGAAGTTACCCGCAGCATTGGAACTGATCGATACCAAGAAGCTCGAGTTAGTACTGGCAGCATAGATTGAAGTCTGAAGGGCAGTGCCACCTACCGCCGTTAGATACGGAGTGGTGCTGTACACGGGATACAGGCCGGTGTTGCACGAATTGGTCGGGGTGCACGAGGCCACGATGGTGCTGTCGCCAACGTCGACAGAGGTAAGGGTAGAGCCTGCCGTCACGGCGGCCGGCTGAGAACTGCTGTACGTAAAGGTGACGGTACTCAGCGTGTTGCCCTGTGTGTCGATGGCGGTGGGAGTGAGCCCTATCGTCGCACCAGCACCGCTGAAGCCGGTGCTGGTGCCATTATTCACATCCACCAGGCTTATGCTCTGCACCGGGCAAGCGGTAAACGTCACCGGAGAGCTGGTCACGTTGGCTACGTTGGCGGTGATCTGCGTTTGACCGGGCTGCGCCGCCGTTATCTGGGTGTCGTTATAACTACCGCTAGAGCATGGGGTGCCCGCAGTGGGTTGACAAACGGTGGCCACCACGGACGGCGTTGCCGTCCAGGTAAGCGGACAGACCCCCAAGTTCACGTCGTTGGTAATGTCAGTTTCTCCGCTCGGGCAGGGGGACGTTGTTACTCCGGAGCCATTGCGGCCGCAAGGAATTGCTGTGAACGTGGCGCTGGCGCTCTGGGAAGCAGACGAAACGCAGCCAGCTACGCCGGACGATGCCGTTACGCCGACCGGCTCCGAAGTGATTACCACGCTGTCCACGTTCTCATGCACGCAGACGTTTAGCGTCTGGCTCGCCTGCGGGTTATTCACGTTTCCTATGTAAGCCGTGATCGTGGCTGTTCCCGGTACCAGTGGGGAAGCCAGGTTGCAGTTAATCGGATTGGTAGTTGAGTCCCATGTTCCGGCGCATACCACCGCCGTGGTGCTTACGCTTGCGCCTGAACCGTTGCTCGTATAATTGACCGTGGGCGGGTTCGTAATGGTGTTGCCCTTGGAGTCCTCCACCGTCACCGTAAGCTGTACGACCTGGCCATAAGTCATGGACAGCACCGACGGACTTAAACTGATGATCGCGGGCGATCCGGTTCCGCCTCCGCAACCGCCGCCACCGAATCCCACCACTGCGAGCAAGACGACGACCAACCAAATCCAACTCCGGGACTGCCGCATGTTTCCTCCCCACGCGGCGGCTTACGCGCCACGCGGCCCCTTGCCAGGCAAACTATCGTGAAAGTTTCAGTGTAGAGGCTGGTCGGGCTTTCGGCAAGCCGGACAGGGAGGTCCCAACACCCAACGCAGAAGCGCAGAAACGCAGAAAGAAGCACGCTGGCAACCGTTCTCACGTCATGTGCTGCGTTTCTGCGTTGGGTGTTAAATCAAAATTCAAAAATCAAAATTCTCCGGTGCGTTACGCGCTGCGCCGCGTGTGCGTACTCAGGTCGCGCATCTGGGCCAGGACGCTCTGCCACTGCAGGGGATTCAATTTCGACAAATAGGGCACGAGTTCGGCAATGAAGCTGTCGGCCAACAGCTCGCCCACTCCGGGTTCCTCTTTCTGGCCGCCGTTGAGCAGCTCAGGGATCCTCACTTCCAGCGCCTTGGCCAGGCGTTCCAGCGACGACAGGGTCGGAGTGGCTTTCTCGTTCTCAATCTTGGAGACATAAGTTCGCGGTACCTGCATGCGTAACGCCAGTTGGCGCTGACTGAGGCCAATCCTCTGGCGAAGCGTGCGGATGGCGCCGGCGATCCGTAAAACGGGGGCGGCCTTGGAGCCGAAGGGCTGCGGTTCCGGTTGGGCTGCTATGATGGGTGGGTCTTCATGATCAAGGGATTTACGGCAGCGGCGGCACAACCCGCTCAGGGTTCGAAACTGCACCATGTGGCAAAAATCACATCTCACAACTTCGCGGGCATCTACCGGGGCGAGAGTCGTGGCCATCGAGTTGTGGGAGATACCAGAGCAGGTACCCAGCTTGTCACTTGACGGCTAAGGTCCGTGCCAAGCTGGCAGGTAATTTGAGGCAAGTTGCTCACCCTTGTCAAGGCTTTTTTCGTCTAAAAGCGGAAGATGCAGAGATAATAATCCGAAAAAACGGGTAAATAACCGGAAAATACCCTATGAATCGCGATGCGGCGTGGAGTTTACTAACTGAATACACTCTCTCGGAAAATTTGCGCAAACATGGCCTGGCGGTCGAGGCCTGCTTGCGCGCTTACGCCCGCAAATTCGGCGAAGACGAAAACAAATGGGCGGTGGTGGGGCTGATTCATGACTTCGACTACGAGAAGTATCCCAGCCTCGACGACCATCCTTTCCAAGGGCAGGCGATCCTGAAAGAACGCGGCTGGCCGGAGGAGATCTGCCGGGCCGTCCTGTCGCATGCCAATCACGGCGGCGTGCCGCGCGAAACTCCGCTGGAGAAGGCGCTGTTTGCCTGCGACGAACTGGCGGGCTTCATTACCGCCGTGGCTCTGGTCAAACCGGGCAAGTCGCTGGCGGAGGTGGACGCCAAGTCGGTGCGCAAAAAAATGAAAGATAAAGCTTTTGCCCGCAGCGTCAGCCGCGAGGATATCGTCAACGGCGCGCGGGATTTGGGCGTCGATCTCGACGAACATATCGCCTTCTGTATCGAGGCCCTGAAGCCGGTTGCAACCGAGCTGGGACTGGCGGGACAGACCTAAAACCGCTCTCGGCTCTCGGTCGCCGGCTGTCGGCAAACAAAAGCTTTCGACGGCAACGGCCCATCCTAAACGAGTCTAAGACTCTCGTCGTCCAACTCAGGCTGGCGGCTGCGCAGGCCCGCTAGTGCGACCGTGCGCAGCGATTCGCTCATCTCGAATGCCGCGTCACGGCTACAATTGTGCGGGCTGATTGGGGCCGAAAACGCTACCAAGGAGATGGCGGCACGGCAAAAGGCAGCCTACCAACTTCAGGCGGCGAACGAAGAACCGCAGCCCAGGTCGGGGCAATGCACCAGTCTTTCCCACGGGACGGAGGCGGGGAGTGAGGCGAGGAAAGAGGCGCACGACTGTGCCTGTCTGGAAAGCCTTCCAAGAGAGCGACTGCGTCGATTTGGTCTGCTCCCTGACTCAAGTACGCCTGGGGAGAGCAGTGGTCTCCAAGCTCCGCGGGTGTTTTACCGGCAAACGTCGGAATATGCCCTTTAGGTTCGGTGCGGTGTGGGGCAGGGAAGCGAGTCGCGCGAGTAAGTCTTCCAGCGGCACGGTTGCGGTGCAGACCGGTACATGAGCGGAACATTTAGGACGCTTTAGGGCAGGCGGAATCTCCGGCTGGCTTCGCCCCGAAAACCGTGCGGAAACCGCACACGTATGTCCACAAAATGAATGCGCATGAGCTTCTGCCACAGGGAATTTTGCGAGCAATAGGCGCACGCGAAAGACCCGTCTTAACGGGATGCTGGGAATGAAGAGTAGAGCGCAGCCGCCGCGACAATGATATTCGCGACGACTACCGGCATGGCTCCGATCAGGAAACCGTAGACTACCCAGATGAGCGCCGCTAGCGCTTGGATTCTTCGCAAAGTCGTTGCGCGCCGACAAAAGTAGGAACTCGAGAATACTGCGGTTGCGATCCAGCCTATCGAGTTAAACATTGCCCTTGTTCCTCGACAGCGGCGTTCTCGGTTAATCCGGTGTCGGCCGGTCGAAGCGTCAACCAGTCCGTCTGAACTTTTGCCCAGTCCTGGACGAGAAATCCGTACGACTCGAAGAATTTGCTGATCTGCGATTGCTGCCAGCCAACGACCTCCTCAAGAATTGGAATGAGCATCGCAAGGGCGTTCGAGCTCAGTACCGTTCGCTTAGCGACCCGCATGACTTTTCGCGTCTCGGATACAGCAATGGTTAGTCCGTCATATCCGTTGACCTGCAGCATGGCATGAAGATCAGAGCTCCCATCTCCGGCGTAAATAACATGGTCGGGGCCAATCAGCAGATCCGCTTGCAATTGGTCGAGACGTGCGACCTTGCCGTAACCAGCCGTGGCACGAGCGATTGTTTCAATCCCGCCGTCTGCGTTGTACTTGAACTCGGTTCCGAAGATGTGATCCGCAGGCACAATACTTGCCAGCGCGGACTGGACGATTTCCACCGGGGCAGCGGAGAGCACGAAGAAATCGAAATGGTACCCCTCGATACCGTTGTCAAGAATCTTGTAAAGCAAGTCGATGTTTTGTTTAAGCGGAATTCGTTTCCCGGCTTCGAATAGATGTTCGCGCCGAACACGGCTGTGGAATTGTGGATCGTGCAGCAGTAAATATGCCAGCTCGGCGCCTTGCTGAACCAGGTTCAGTTGCGCCATGCCGGCCGCTTTGCGCTTGAACTCCTCTACCGGGATCTCCAGCAGCTCGCTGAGCACGACACCAGAGTCGTTGAAGCTGAGTGTCTGGTCAAAGTCACTTGCGAAAAGGTAATGCTTGACGACTTTTTCATTCATATTTATTCCTCTTTTTTATATAGATTCCTGACACCCGCATTCGTCTACCATTTTCGTTCGGGTAATGACTGTCAGGGGCCCAGCCCGCTTGAACGGGGAAATCTTTTGAAATGCGGCAGTTACCATGAACCAACGAGAAGAACTCCTTTCGTCATTACTTGAGTTTACGTTAGGCAATGGCGAGACCAATGGGGGTGGACAACAAGTTCCGCTCGCCCGAAGGGGACCGCCAATTAGAGCTGATCGGCGGGCCGATCGAGCCCTCCTAGTCTAATAACCGCGATCCCAATCAATAACGTTCCGCATCGGCCGGCCATCGAGCCAGGCGCGCAGATTCTCGCAAAAGAGAACGATCCCGCCGTGCCGATCCTGATCGGTGGCGCTAGAGATATGTGGCGTGAGCAGCACTCTGGGATCGGACCAGAGCCGTCCCATCGGGGTATGCTCGAACTCGCCGACATAGACATCCATCACGGCGCCGCGCAAGTGGTCGCGGGCCAGAGCATCAGCCAGAGCGTCCTCATCGACGATCTCCCCCCGAGCGACGTTGACGAGAATGCTGTTCGGCTTCATCCCGGCGAAACGGTCTTGGTTAAACAGGCGGTCCGTTTCCGGCGTCCATTGGCAACAGATGGCGACGATATCGCTGTCCGGCAGGAAACGATCCAGGTCGGCTGGACCGGCGATTTCGGCGAACCCAGGGGGCAAGAGTTGGTCTGGGACGGGGTGGCGGCGGATGCCGACGACCCGCATGCCGAGGGCGGCGCAGAGGCGACCGACCTGGCTGCCAATCCCGCCGGCGCCGACGATACAAGCGGTCTTGCCGTCCAACATAATCGGCCGATACTTCCGGGAACTGAACGCGCCCGCGTTCCGATCGACGGCGGCTCGGTGGAGGCCCTTGGCAAGGTGCAGGATACCAGCCACCGCGTATTCTGCGATCGCCAGTGCGTTGGCCGATCCGCGCGAGGTCGTTACGGTGACGTCACTTCCCCACAGATCGCCACGGAGAAGATTGCTCGCACCCGCAGGGCGTTGGTGAAACCATTTCAGGCGGGGTGCGCGGGCACGCAGGTCGAGCGGGAACGGCCAGCTGCCAAGGATGATATCGACATCGGCGAGAAGGCCGTCGCGCTCCTCGCGGGTTCCCCGGCCAGTGGCATCTGGTGCGAGGTATCGTTCGATAGTAAAGGGGGGCCAGGTTTCGCGATACTCACCATCGAACCAACCTCCGGCATCGGTCAGCTGGACCGCTGGATCGACGGCTTCGATCTTCGCTCGGTCTTCGGCGCTGAGGCGCATGAGGGAGAGGATCTTAACTTTCTTTGATTCTTTTGATTTCTTTGATTCTTTGATTTCCGAAACTCCTTGTTTGTCCGGCATCGTCTTCATTCCAGCGATACTTACCGAAACCAAAGCCCTTGATTTCTTTGCCAAAGACCCTATCTTTTCCCACCCCATGAGGCTGACAGATTTGCAGCCCAAAGGCCAGGGTTCATGTGGCGGCAGGACTCGAACCTGCGACCCTCTGCTTAGAAGGCGTAATTTGGCGATTTCTGCTGATTACTCTCGTTGTCTGTAGGCTCTGCAAAACAGCCATTTTCGCGGCTTTTGCGAGGATAGGTGATTGCTGCCGATTTCACTCGTTTTCTGGCAGAGATCCCTACATTTTTCACCACAGCGAAAAGAAGGCGAATCCTACGCTGCGCCCCGATAGTCCGCAAACGCGCCAGGATGCCCAGGAAGCGCCGGAGGGACTCTGACGATGTCTAGGGCGCACTCTTTCGGTACCACTTTCGGTGCCTTCACCGAAGTTGGCAGTTCACACTTTACGCTGCTGGACTCGCTGCTCTGAGCGTTAGAAGATGGGCTACTTCGCTGGTGCTATTGATTCGGGCTACGCCTTCTTCAGAATAGCCAGCTTCCCCGCGACATGGCAGCATGGCAAACGGAAGGACATCTGGCAGGGCCCCCTAAAGCTCATTTACAGGGTGAGATGCAAGTTAACATGCTCTGTGATGACGTAGAGCAAGCCTTGCAAACTGACGATCCGCTGCCGCGCGGGCGATGTCACCGCGCCTTTCGGGCTGCCCCAGGCATTGGTCACCGGAGAATTGTCATGTCGTTGCCCGGCACGAGACCCGAATCTGAGGTTATGGCGCCAAGCCCGGCAATGCCAACATACTCAAGTGATATCACGACGGGTCTTTGGGTTCGAATGTGTCCCATCTGCAAGGCGCCGCTGACAAAATCCGACCCGTGCATGGCCGTGGTCTGTTCATGCGGTTGGCGCTGGCAAGCCTGAACTGCCGACTGCAAGCTTTCGGGTATCGGAGAGCGAAATGAAACCCCGAAACGAGATGAAACAGGCTGTCTTGCTGTTGCTTCTCCAGTTCTCGTCCGTTGTGGCGTCCAGTTGCGGTGGAAGCAGCACTAATGGATGTACAGCAACTGCTATTGTTGTACCATCAAACGCACAGGCTGATCACAGCTTACTGGCTCCCGGAAATCAAGTACAGTTCTCAACCCAGTTCACAGGGGTTCCTGGGTGCGCATACGCTCAATTCACCACAATAGGTTCATGGTCAACCTCCGATCCGGTGGACATCAGCATCAGCAATCAGCCGTCGAGCGGAGGTTTAGTAGCCACTTGTCTAAACGCCACTGCAAGTCCTGCGATCGTTAGCTATAGTGGTACGGTATATCCCACACTGTATTTGAACATAGCACTCACTACAGAGAAGGAATCGTCTAGCGTATCGTATACGCCTACAAATGTTCACTCGCCCCGAACTGCACACTACGCGGTATCAATTTTCCTAACCGCAGCTATAGAAGCTGTCCTGAGGTGATCGAGCAGGCTTGTTGCAGATGCGCGGTGAAGGAGGGTGTCCCATCCATAGTTGAAGGTTGAGGGGCGGTTCTCGCCCGACTCTTGGTAGAGTCGGGGTGAGACATTCCATTTAGGAAGGAGAACCGCCTTGAAGCGAAGCTATCACACCATCACCAAG
>Ga0326727_10013066_pt1 | contig 18624 bp, 12 predicted proteins | sample MB2enrmetagenome_FD_207643 | JGI IMG/M metagenome (GOLD analysis project Ga0326727, IMG submission 207643) | Lab enriched peat soil microbial communities from McLean, Ithaca, NY, United States - MB29MY | ecosystem: Environmental > Terrestrial > Soil > Wetlands > Peat | place: USA: New York...
CCGTAGATATCGAATATCGGCAGCAGCGCATTGCGCGCACCCTTCAGCGTGATTTCATCGTTGCGGAGCGTCAGCACGGCCTGTTCCAGTTCCGGTCGGCGCTGAAATGCTTCCTGCACCAGCGCTTCCACCGGCTGCTGCTCCTCGGGAATCTCCTCGATGCTTACGCGATCGGTGGGAATGACCGGAGCAACTGAAAGGACTGGGTCGTTGAGGTTGCGGGCAATGGCCTGCTTGATGATCTGCTGCTGATAGTTCAGGGCACTCTGGGAGCTGATGAGGGCCTGCTTGTCAGAGGCCACTGCCGAATCGTCGCTCACTACCTGGAGCGGGGCCACGGTGCCGATCTGCAACTGTTTACGGTCGTCGCTGTCGAGTTTGGTGCTCTGCTCCAGCGCGCGCCCTTTTGCCTGTACATCCTCATACGCCTGCACCAGGCCCCAGTAAATGGTCTCGACCTGGTTTACGGTGTAAAGAATCTGCTCGCGGAACGAGGAGTCGACAATCCGCCGGTCGTTCAGCGCCTCATAGATGAAGCGCTTGTTCACCCAGATGCCCGCGCCCTGCAACAGATGCTGGGTGACCGTAGCTTTGTAGGTGGAGTACAACTCCGGGCTGAACTCCGAGGTGGAATTGGAGCTGGTGGCGTATTCATTATTGAAGGCCACCTGGAGATTTGTGCCCGTCACGAAGCCCTGGTTGACTGAAAAGTCATAGATGTTGGTGGAACTGGTGCCGCCAGAGAAGAAGCTCGTCGAGGGCAGATGGTCGCGATCGAACGAAATCGTCGACGCCAGGTTTGGATCCAGGCTCTCCGGGGTTGGACCAGCGCCGCCCGTAGTAAGCGTCAAGCCTGCTGTGCCGGAACCCGCGCCACCTGCTCCGCCTACCGTTCCACCAGGCCCTCCGCCGGTGCTCAAAATCGAATTGGAACCGCCCTGCGTGCCAGTGACCAGGCCGGTGGGCACGCCCAGCGGCCCCTGCCCGGTTTTCGTGCGCAGAATGTCCGTGTCTGCAATGTCAAGGTCATAGCGCGCGATGGCAATGTCGTAGTTGTTTTCAAGAGCCAGCGCGATGGCGTCAGAGAGGCTCAGGTAGATCTTGCCGTCCTTCACCAGGTCGTTGAGCCGCACCGAGTTGGCAAAGCTGGCCTTGCCGATGGTTGTGGGCCGGTATTTGTTAATGGGATTGCTGAGAAAGCCGGCGTAGGGCTTTGAAAAATCGCGCTGGGATGGCCGGAGATTAAAGGGGTCTGTAGGGATCGGCGCCGGCGCGGCCGGAAGCTCGGACGCTGCCTTGTCCGGACCCGTCGTTCCAGCCGGCGTCTGCCCGGCAAAACCTGAAGGCATGCACGACGCCATGGTCAGCATGAGCGCTGCGATTGCGCGCAGCTTTCCGCCTGTCTGCCTGCGGCCTGCCTGTCCAGGTTTCATCTGTTCCAGTTCGGCTTGTTTGCTAATCTCCGTCGCGGTCATTTCCTGCCCAACGAACACACGTATACGGTGCAAATGCATGGTTCCTCTCCACGAATAGCTGAGGCATGTGGGGTGCCATTCTTCAAGACGACCGGAGAGCCCCTCCGGACGCAAATTTGTGACGATCCAGGGCGAACTTCGCTTCCGGACAGCCGCTTGGCTCATCCAGTATTACGCGCCAGGCGCCACTTTCGTTCCCTGCACCCCGGCATACACTCTCTGCTGCAGCCTGATGGCCACTAAATGTAGAAAGCTGAGTATATCCCACCGACGCTTCCCCCCACAGGAAGCGCCTTTGTCGGGTACCCTGTTATGCAAGTGCAACCCAATGACCGATTCTGCTGAACCCGTGCTGAACCCGCAAACCTGGAAGCTCACACTGGCCTACGACGGCACGGATTTTCAGGGCTGGCAGGTGCAGCCCGGAGAACCCACCATCCAAGGCGAACTGCAAGGAGCGCTGGGCCGCATCACTGGCGAAACTCCTCTGCCTCAGGGCTCTGGGCGTACTGATGCTGGAGTTCACGCACTGGGGCAGGTTGCGAGTTTTGCGTTGAGAGCGGCCATTCCGGCTGACAACCTGCTGCGGGCGCTCAACCGGACGCTGCCCGCTTCGATTCGCGTTTTGGAGGCGAGAACGGTGGCTGCCAGCTTCCATGCGCGGCATTCGGCGGTGGCGAAGACCTACGAGTACCGGGTTTTTCGCGAGGCGATCTGTCCTCCCTTCCTGGCCCGCTATGTTCACGCGTGCTCCTGGGCAATGGACGTGGACGCGCTCAAAAAGGCAGCCCGGGTTTTTGAGGGGGAACATGATTTTCTGAGCTTCGCGGCCACCGATCCCGACCTGGCTGAGCGTGGGATCTCGACCGGCGCAGAAATTGACCAGGAAGCGATAGTGCCCTCATCGCCGCTGCCGGCGCGGGTGCGGACGATTTTCTCTTCGACGTGGGAAGAGCGGGAGAGCGAAGCGGGAAAGCTTCTGGTGTATCGGGTTCAGGGCAACGGGTTTCTGCACCACATGGTGCGCAACCTGGTGGGGACCATGCTGGAGGCGGGCCGCGGGCGACTCGAAGTCGACGAGATTTCCGGGATTCTGGCCGCCCGCTCGCGCTCGGCGGCCGGACCGACGGCTCCGGCGCGAGGGCTGTTTCTGCATTCGGTGGAGTACGGCGAAGACGATTGACGCTGCCGTGCCTCTCGGGGGTCTAACTTGCCCTTCGCGGATCGGAGACGACCTAAAATGCCGGCGCATGCGGCTCTTACGGAGGCGCGAAATGGCCGCTTTCAAGCAGCGCCGTAAACGTTAACGGTTGGCTTATAGGGTTACGAAAGAGGGCCAGAGGTTCGCTCAAGTGGTTGCACTTTTTTGAGGACTTAACTCTACAGGGTTGCGAAACGGGCGGTTTGGCTGCTGAGAATTTTCCATTCCGGAGGAAAGGGTTGCTGAGAACTCACCTGAAAACCTCGAAAAGGGGGGTTTATTGAGGTTAATTGGGGGTTTTCGGGGGGTTTACGGTAGGTTTTCGGAGGTTTTTCTGATCAGTGGACGGGGAAAAGTGCACAGCGGGCGGTGCAAAGCGGGCACCCGGCTCCAGAGCCTGTCCTGAGCTTGCCGGGGGTCTCGCTTCTGAGACCTGGGGGTTGTGTTCTAAGAGGGCGTTGCCGGCATTTCCCGAAGATTCCCGTCCCCCCGCTTTTCGATTGTTTTGACCTTGCCCCCGCAAATCCAGGCAGCCTTGCAACCACGATCAGGAGCGTCAAGAAGCTTGCTGATCGAAGTGACGAGAGAAAGGGCGTCACTCCACGCGCCCCTCAGCCGAGCCCAAGGCCCAATCTGGATCACGCAACGCCCAACGCTCCTGCCTTCGATATCGCCGACAATGTGGAGTTTTATCAGAAATACATCCAGTTGTTCCGGAATGGCGTCTTCCGGTGCGCACGCGCAGAGGAGGGCGACCATCCAGGGGAGATCATCAACCGGCTCTACTTCTCTGGAGCAATCCGCTTTGACGCGCTGCCTTTGCGAGCTACGACGGAGTTCCAGCGCCTCCGTGACTCCATCCCAGCCGAATAAACAATGTTCTCTTTGCACTCGAAGGTGAGCGCCGGAACTTCCGTATTTCTGTCCTACGCACGGGATGACGATGAGGCGTTTGTTCGTCGCCTTTACGGCGACCTGACCGGCGCCGGGTTCGACGTGTGGTTTGACCGCGTCTCCATGCCCTCGCGGCAGCTCACCTTTCACCGGAAGATTCGCGATGTCATCGAGGCGCGCGAGCTGCTGCTGGTTGTTCCCGAGTTGCCGGGCTGCTTCCTGTCGTAGCATGATCCCATCAACGGAGAGCAGATATGAGCTCGCGATTCCGCCCGGTCATTCGGGTGTTTGTCAGTTCGACCTTCAGTGATCTGAAGGAAGAGCGCAATGCTCTTCAGCGCGAGGTCTTTCCACACCTGGAGCATTACTGCCTGGTGCGCGGCTTTCAGTTTCAGGCGATTGATCTACGTTGGGGAGTTCCAGGCGAGGCCGGACGCGACCACCGCACTATGCAGATCTGCTTCGACGAACTGCGGCGCGCGCAGGAGGTTTCGCCCCGGCCGAACTTCCTGGTCCTGCTAGGCGACCGCTACGGATGGCAACCGCTGGCGGAGACAATCACCGAGGCGGAGTTCCAGGCACTCGAAAGGGCGGCCGACGAACTGGATAACGATGCGGCAAGCGAAGTGCAGGCCCGGGGCAGCGCCATGCAAGCACTGCGGACGTGGTATCGCCGGGATGACAATGCGGACCCGGTGGAGTACCAGCTACGCTCGCGGAACGACTGGCCGGGCCTGCCGGAATGGACAGAAGAAGACGAGGAACAAGCGTGGAAGAAGGTTGAGGAAACTCTCTGGGCGGTGATTAACCGCGCTTATCCGCACGATGGATTGGCCGGCCGATTTGGACAGATTCCGGGGGCGGACGAGCCTCTGCCCTCAATCGTGAAGTTTCAGGCTTCGGCTACCGAGCAGGAGATCTGGCGTGGCGCGCTGGCCGTACCTGACGCAGAGAAACACGTGGTTGCCTGGTACCGGGCCATTCGCAACCGAGAGACCTGCCGGCATGACGAGCGAGCAAAAGACTACTTCGACCCAAGGGAGGAACGGGATAAGCCGGCTGCCGATTTGAGGGAGGAGCTAAGGCGAAGACTCGCCAGGGGTGGAGACCATCCTGTCATCGACGTAGAAGCCGATCTGGCCCCGTCGGCGGATGGCAAGAGGCTGGAGCTGACGCGCGATCACCTTCAGCCGATGTGCGAGGAGATCGAAAAGCGATTGCGCACGATCATCGATGAAGAGATAGCCAACTACTGGAATCCCGGTATAGCCGCGAGCGCGTCAACTGGTGAGCAATCCGTTGTCGCCGGCCCCAGCGAGGCACGCAAGCTCGAACTGGAGCGGCAGGTACATGAACGCTTCAGCTTGGAGCGTGCACCGGAGCATGGATTCGTTGGGCGTGAGAAGGAACTCGCAGCCATCGCCGCATATCTGCACGACACAGAGGATCGCAATCCTCTGGTTATCTACGGGCCTTCCGGCGCAGGCAAGACGGCAATCCTGGCGCGAGCTGCACAGATCGCCAACAGGCAGTATAAGGACCGCGTCTTTCTGCGCTTCCTCGGCACCACGCCGCAATCATCAAATCTGCATGCGCTGTTGATGAACCTCTGCCGCGAGATGCGGCCGGATGAAGAAGCGGAGAAGGACTTGCCGTTCGAGCTACGTCTCTTACAGGAGGAGCTCGACCGGTTACTCGCGACGGCCACAGGCGAGCGGCCTATTCTGCTCTTTCTCGACGCGATCGACCAACTAGATGACGCTGACGGTGCGCGACAGACGTATTGGTTGCGCACGCCGCTCCCCGAACACGTGAAGGTGGCCGTCTCTTGCATACGCAATGAAGACACGCCGGAAAAACCCGACAAGCTGAACGAGCCGTACCGGGCTTTCGAGCGGCGTAGACTACTGGATCGTGCGATCTCGGTTGAGTCGCTCACTGAAAAAGAAGCGATGCGAGCGATGGACCTGTGGCTCGCTCATCCCAGGCGGAAGCAGGGCAAGCGAAGACTGGAGCAGAAGCAGCGCGAGGCGATTGAGGCACGTATACAGTCGAGCGAGGCGTGCCGTCGGCCGCTCTACCTGCGCGTGCTCTATGAAGAAGCGCGGCTGTGGCCATCGTGGAAGGTGGTTGCGGCCGACGCGCTTGGCGCGAACACGGCCGAACTGCTTGGCTTGATGTTCGGGCGACTCGAAGATAAGGCGGTCCATGGAACCGAGCTGGTTAGGGCAGCGATGGGCTATCTTGTAGCCGCGAGGCGGGGCCTGAGCGAGAACGAGATGCTCGAAGTCCTGTGGGCCGATGAGGACTACCGCCGTCATCTCGAAGAAGTGAGCCGCAAAACGAACCACGAGTTGCCCGAAGGCGCCACGCGCATCCCCATCGCCATCTGGTCGCGGCTGCGCCACGATCTTGCACCCTACCTTACCGAGCGCGACGCGCCTGGCGGGATGGCGCTGAGTATTTATCACCGCGAGGTCGAGCGCGTCGTTCGCATGCGCTACTTGCGCGAGGGCGCACAGCGCATTCTGCGTCATCAGCGCCTAGCTGGGTACTTCGAGAGCGAGCTGCAGCCGTGGTGGCAAGACGCTGACACCTCCGCGCGAATAACGGCAACTACGGCCCGCAAGCGCTTCGCGAATGTACGACGGGCGTATGAACTGCCTCAGCAGATGCTCGAGCTGTACCGGGGTACGGGTGAATCCGAATTCTCTGCGGAACACGCACAGACTCGGAACGCTATAGAGGCACTGTTTCTGGGCGTTGATTTCTTACAAGCAAAAGTTGAAGCGGGGCTGATCTTCGACCTAATCGAGAACTTTGAAGCCGTGCTGAAGACGATCTCGGACAACGATCCGACTCATCGTGCTCTGCTTCTGCTCCAACGAGCGTTGACTCAGTCTGCACATATTGTCCAAGTGGACCCCACGCAAGCCGCAAGTCAGCTTCACGCGCGCCTAATGGCCGTGGCAGAGCCGGGACTCGCTTCCACAGTCGGGCAACTTCATCAGAGGCTTGGCCGGATTGTTCCACGTTGGCCAACTCTTGTGCAGGCGGACAGCGAACTGCTGCGAACATTGGAAGGTCATACGAGCGGGGTGCTGTCGGTGGCGGTGAGCAGCGACGGAAGCGCCCTGGTTTCGGCTTCTGATGACAAGACGATCAAGGTCTGGGATCTGCGGACGGGCGCCTGTTTGCGCACGCTGGAAGGCCACGCGGTCTCAGTGGCGCTGAGCGGCGACGGGAGCACCCTGGTTTCGGCCTCTAATGACAAGACGATCAAGGTCTGGGACCTATCGACGGGAGCCTGTCTTCGCACTTTGGAAGGCCACACGAATTCGGTTAATTCGGTGGCGTTATGCGGCGACGGGATCACTCTGGCTTCCGGCTCTGATGACAGCACAATCAAGGTCTGGGACCTGCGGACAGGCGATTGTCTGCGGACGCTGAAAGAGCACACACGTCCAGTTTTGTCGGTGGCGGTGAGCAGCGACGGGAACACCCTGGTTTCGGCTTCCAATGACAAGACGATCAAGGTCTGGGACCTCAGGTCGAACTCCTGCCTGCGCACCCTGGAAGGCGACTATCAGCCGTCGATGGCATTGAGCAGCGACGGGAGCATACTTGCCATCGGCTCCTATCAGGGGTGGATCACGGTCTGGTGCCTGCGCACGGTGGGTCACTGGATGCCGGCTCGCAATTCTTATGAAGTAAATCCAGGCACAGTTAACTCGTTGGCTCTGAGCGCCGACGGAAGCATCCTCGCCATGGCCTCGAAGATCCGTGCGGTCGAGATTTTTAGCCTCAAGTCAGGCGCTCGGCGCCAGCTATCAGGCCACGTACGAAAGGTGCATTCTGTAGCGTTTGGCTGCGACGGAAGTACCCTGGTTTCCGGTTCTCAGGACAAGACGATCAAAGTTTGGGCCATCTCCCCGAATGCTCCGCGACGCAAGTCGACAGGCCATGCGAGATCGGTGAGTTCGGTGGCGCTCAACCGAGACGGGAGTACGATTGTCTCCGGTTCGTGGGATAGTAACGTGAAGGTCTGGAACCTGCAGACGGGCGAGTGCCTCCGCACTCTGGAAGGCCAGACGGGTGGGGTGTTGTCGGTCGCGTTGGACACGAACGGAAACACCCTCGTTTCCTGCAGCAATGACGATCCCCACAAGACGATCAAGGTCTGGGACTTGGCAAGAAGTGCCTGTCTGCGGAGGTTGGAAGGCCACGACGGTCGGGTGACTTCGGTAGCGTTGAGCGGCGACGGAATCACCCTGGTTTCGGGCTCTGATGACAAGACGATCAAGATCTGGGACCTGCGGACGGGCACCTGCCTCCGCACATTGAAAGACCACACGGAGGAGGTCCGGTGGGCAGCGTTCAACAGAGACGAGAGTAACTCGAACGACTTGAATGACTGGACGACTGAGGGCCCGGTGTATTCGGTGGCTCTGAGTACCGACCGAAGCACCGTCGTCTCATCTCATGGTGACTGGACAATCAGGGTCTGGGACCTGCGAACGGGTGCTTGTCTGCGCAGACTGGGAGACCACAACGGCCGGGTGAGTTCGGTGGCGTTAGACAGGGGCGGAGGTAAGTTAGTTTCCGCCTCTCAGGACAAGACGATCAAGGTCTGGGATCTTAGGACGGGCTCCTGCGTGCGCACGCTGGAAGGTATTGGCTCTGTAGATTCGATTGCCTTAAGCGGAGACGGGAGTACCGTGATTTTCTGCTCTGATGACAAAACGATTAAAATGTGGGACCTGCGCCTGGACGTCTGTATGGAAACCTTCTATGGAGACGCGGAGTTCTGTTCCTTAGCCCTGGCGGCCGAGAACAACAGCATTCTTGTCGCAGGCGACTCTGCCGGCCGCATTCATCTTTTTGAACTCCGGTCGACGTTCCACAAAGAAGACTAAGATGATCGACTTCGAAGCCACTCCCTACCGCATTCGTATCGGAGTCACCGGCCACCGCAAACTGGACGACCCGGCAGCGGTGCATGCGCTGGTAAAGCAGGCCATCGATGTAGAGATTCCGCGGCTGTTCCCGGCAAGCTCGCGCGAGATGATTGAGCGCGTACGCGCTTCGGGGACGACGGCGATTACTTCCGGTTTGGCGACCACAGATGTCAGTTGAACCCGAGCTCAGGTGCATCCCTTGACTTTGAGAGGATCCTGGGTACGGGGTGCTGAGAGGTCTCAATATGTATTTCGTTCACGGCCGCGCCGGGGCGTGTGAGGCCGTCCCGGGCAGTCATGAGGTTTTGGAGGTAATACCTACACGGCCTGTGCCCGCCGTCTTCGGCTTTTCAAACAATTCACAGCCCAGGTTTCGCGCGTATTTCTCCCGCGTGGCGCCAGTAATCGGCTGACGGTTAAAGCGGTCGATGCCGTCGAGTGCCGAGGCGTCGAACCATTGCTCGTCTCCGCGTTCAACAGCGTGTAGCGGCGGCGAGTTAGCCCCGCTTCACGGGGATAGCAAGTCAGCAGGTTAGCGGAATTGCGCGACGGGAAGAGGCCTCAGTCTCCATTCATTCCCGCGGCAACGCGGCACCGCAAGTCTTGCTGCTTCGATTCGGAAACGAACTTTAGATTCAGGGCACTTGAGGTCTTTACGGTCTCCAACCCTTCGCCCGGCCACCCCGCGGATCTAACCCCCGTCCGCGGGGACCCCGGGTGCGCGATGGATGGGGCACCCGGCTCGCCGCCGCATGGGTTATGTGCTCTTGAAAACCAGGAAGCGAAAGGCTTCCAAGACGTCTTTCCAGAATGCGTGGGTTGGTTTGCAGCGAGTCGCCGCGAGTTGGCGGCGCCGGCAGAAGAGCCTGCCCGGATGTTGTCACAGGCGGGCGTGATAGCGATCACTGCGGAATCGTTGGTTTTGTGTAGGATTGGCCCGACTATCTGCAGCCTGCAGAATCCAACGACATTCGTGCTTCATCTCTGGACACATTCACCTGCAGATACGTGGGGGTTGAATGTATGCGCAGGATGATTTCGCTTCTTGTGTCTGGTGTTGTCTTTGTTGCCGCAGGTTGCAGCAGTGGAGTTCTCAACAACGTAACGGTTCAAACTCCGGCGGCCAGCCCCGGCGGCAGGGTCCACGGCGGCCAGAATCCGGTCACGGGCGCGACCATACAGGTGTGGGAGGTTGGGACCACCGGATATGGCTCCGCGCCGACGCAGCTCTATAGCACTACCACCGATTCGAATGGCAATTTTAACTTTCCCATCGCGAGCTGGAGCAGCAATTGCACCAACGTCAATAGCGGCTCCAACAGCAGCGCTCCGGTCTACGTCACCTCCAGCGGCGGGGATCCAGGTTCGGGCACAAACAGCGCCGTTGTGCTGATGGCGGCGCTGGGGCCGTGCAACAGCATCACCACCTCGACCTTTGCCTTTATCGATGAGGTCACCACGGTAGCCGCGGCCTATGCTCTTGGGCCGTTTATGAACCCCGCCAATCCAACCCAGATCGGCTACCCGTCCGGCCAGACACAAGGCATACAGGATGCCTTCACCACGGCGGGCGATCTGGTGAGTGTCAGCACTGGATTGGCGAATGCGCTAACCCCCAACGGCAACGGCAGCGTGCCTCAATTGGAGATCAATACGCTGGCGGACATCCTTGCCTATTGCGTCAACGGCTCCGCCGCCAATTGCACTACGCTCGGAAACGACGCGTTTAACACCTCCGGCAGTTCGCTGGGCACAAGCTTCGCCACGCCTACCAATACATTGATGGTTGCCGAGCAGATTGCAGCCTATCCCGGCAACAACGTCAGCGAATTGTATAGCCTGGTGTCGAGCCAGTCGCCCTTCCAATCGACGCTTACCAGCGCGCCCAACGACTGGACCGTGGCAGTGCAGTACGCAGCCAATCTGTCGGACACAGCCTCATCCACGAACAAACGCTCCGAACTGGCCGTGGATGGAAGCGACAGAGTGTGGATTGCCAACTTTAGCCAAAACAACGTAGAGATCATCAACAATCAGGGCGTGCCGGCGGCTTTCAGCCCGCGTTGCGCACGGTTTTGTCCGTTTCGTGAGCTGACCCCTTCAACGTCTGTCAATCTCAAACTCACTCCATTGCAATCAGCATCGATTCTAGCTTTGCTCTGAGAGCGAATAGCGCCCTCTGTATCCTGCCCTTTCCCATTTGTCCCGGACCCTCGCCGCGAAGCCAGAATGCTCTCCCGGTTTGAAGCCGGACCGTCACTTCCAATCCGAGTGCGTCTTGCAACGATCCCACGTTCTTTATCGGGGCACCGGCGATTTTGTTGTTCATCGTGCCCGGTTCCAGGACAAAGCCCCAAAGTGAATCGTTGTCGAACCAATGCACCTGCCCCCCGTGGGTATATGCGATGTTGGCAATACGATAGGCCCGCGTCCGGGAGCGATTCCTAATGTCAAAATTCGGCCACGCGGAGAAGACGCCGCCCACAGTCTTATAGCTCCAGTTGTAGGAAACGAGCAGGTCAGTAGCCTGCAAGAACCACTGAACGAAAAGGTACATGAATACAAAAAACAGCCCGGCTCCGATACCGCCGAGTACGTTGCTCCAAACGGTTTGCCAGAAACCCATTGTTCCACCCTTCCGGGATCAATCTCACTTACACTCCAACCCTGTCTGCGTGCAAACGAGTGCCCCTATCATGTGGTTGACTTCGATATTGCGCCTATTGTGATTTCGACTTGCGTGGAGCGTTCGCTATTTCCAAGCACGTCTATGGTCATCACGATGATGGTCTTCGGTCCGCAATCCAAATGGGTCTGGGTGGTCCCTCCTCCCGTTCCGTGGCTGCTAAAGTTCCCGACCGTACAAGTCTTCGTCTCCATGCTCTCTATCGCGCCCGCAAGCTCCTGAGCTAACTCGACAGCGCCGTGCGCTTCAGGGAACTGAAATGAGGCGTAGACGGCGTGCCCATCAAAAAACGTAACCTGTCCCTCATCACCTGTTGGAATCGGCGCGTTATTTAGGCGGACCAACGCCGTGCGCTTATCGCCCAAGAAGTCAATGTGCCGAGCACTTTCGGCCAGGCTTTTCTGGACTTGTTCGACCGTCATTCCGAGCGAAACCTGCGCACCGCCGAATTCGAGCGATGGCGGCATTTCTCTCCGCTGTGCCTTAGCCTCTGAGCTGAGCAAACCTACAACCAACCCAGCAACTACGAATGTCCTGATAAAGTGCATGAATTGCCCCCTTTCGTTGAGGATACGCGGTCACTAGTCATTCCAGCCAGGGGCAGACTGCCGACCGTGTGCTGATCCACGCGATACCGAGCTGGGAGCGAAAGACCTGCTCAACAACCGCATGGCCTACGTTGGCCGGAGTGATCGACCGGGAGCCGGATTCTAGGCGTTTGTCCATGGTTTCCAGTATGGCTCACAACGGGCGGGTGTAATCTAGGGATGCAAGGAGCCGAGATGGTCAACTTTACCTTTCTGCCGATGGATGAAACGAAAATCGCCGCCGCTCACAAGGCGCAGTTTATAAAAGTGGGGCAGCTTATCAAGTGGGAGCTGGCCGACCCGTCCGGGAGTTATTCGGGCTTGGTGATCGTTGGAGAAAAGCCCATCCCAAATGGTTTTCAGACGATGGCTGATGTAACGATTGACGTGGGCGACAAAGAAATTCCGATGGCGAAGGTTCAAGAACTCTCGCGTATTGTGCAGACGGAATTCGTTCAGCGGGGCGTTATCAGTCTCCAGAAGCCCGGACAAGCCTAGGTTTAACCTGAACGACTAAATTTACCAGACCCTACCGCTTAGCTCAGTTGCTTCCAGAAAGCATTTGCGCCAAGACAGGTAGGAGGAACCCAAAGACGGTGAGATCACCATTCAACTATGGAACCCGACTTCAAGGCGCACCTATTCCGGCAGCTCGGGTTTCTATGGCGGTCCTGCCAGGCTTACGACGAAGGCTACATTGACGAGGCCGTACGCATCGCAACAGTGATTCGCGTTTTGATCCATGACACGCAAGCCTCTACTTCCCTGCTGAAACATCTGGACGCGGAAAACATCCTGCTCTCAAGCACAGTCGTTAGCCACACGGATATAAAACCCGTCTTTATGAGCGCGATGGGTCGAACGAGGATGACCAGCACAGAAACGACCCGAAAGCCGAACACCGACCCCAAACTCGCTTGCAATCGATAAATCCGGCAACGTCTGGGTAGTGAGCAAGACCCCGATCCTGGTCGCCGGGACCAGCTATTACGGCGCCATCACGGAGTTTGTGGGCGCCGCCGCACCGGTGGTGACGCCGCAGGCTATGGCGGTAAGGAGCGGCCAGTTGGGCCTGACTCCCGGCACATCATCTCCGGTGTCGATTCTGACAACTATACTGCCGTACTACTCCGTGGCGCGCAATGACTACAGCTATAGCTACTATGCTCAGTTGCAGGCGGGCGGCGGTTCCGGCAGCTACACCTGGACGGCGACCACGGCCAGCAACACCGTTCTCACGAACGCCGGCCTTTCGCTGAGTTCCGCCGGCCTGATCAGCGGTACTCCGACCGAATCCGGACCACTCAGCATCAGCGTCACGGTGGCGGATGCAAACAACAGCAGCAATACCGCGTCTGCAACGCTTACGCTGAACTCCGCCGATCAGATGGCGTCGTCTCCGGGCGCGAATGACAGCCAGTTGAAGGGGACCTATACGTTCCTCATGAGCGTCATGCGCAACTCAGCTTCCGCAGCGGGTTCCGCGCCAATGCAGTTCACCATAGGCGAGGCGACCTTTGATGGAGCCGGCAATTTAAGCGGGGAGATGGACTTCAACCTCGATGCTGGGCATTTCGGGCCGGTTCCGATGACAGGCTACTATTCGATAGGTGCGAACAACATAGGACTCATGGTCACGCAACTGCAGATGACGGGTACCGGCGCGACCAACGTGGCGTTCTCTGCCGGGAACTTGAACGGCTCTTCGATTTATCAGAACCTGCAGATGATTGAGTTCGACAACACCAATTCAACCTCCACCAACGGAAACAAGGAAATCGCTGCCGGATTTGGCAAGCTGCAGACCAGTACAACACTGGCGACAGGAAGCTGGGTCTTTGGCTTCAATGGCGAAACGCCCTGCAGTATAACCGGGAGTGCCAGTTGCACTGCGGGCTTGACCACGCCTTATGGTCCGCTGAGCGCCGCCGGTGTTTTCACGGTGAACGGCTCCGGCGGGGTTTCAGGGGGCGAAGAGGATGCCTCGGGTGTATGCCCGCAAGGAGCTTCCAGTTGCGCGGCCTACAACTACAACGTTTCCCTTGGGGTAAGCACCTATACCTCCACAGACAGCAGCGGCCGGGGCACGGTTACGCTCACGTATACCGGCACACTCTATCCGGATGCGCCCACGGACTTCGTCTATTACGTCATCAGCCCGACGGAGATGGTCATGATGTCGACTGACAGTCACGTGACCTATTCGCTGCTGGGGGGCGACGTGGTCCTGCAGCAGGGCACAATCAGCAACAGCACCTTCACCAACGGTTCAAATTTCGTGGTCTACGCCCAGGCGGCGAAGGGCTCCGATGGTATCTCTACCTACCCAACGCAGAACAAAATCAATTTACTCCTTTTTAAGGTGACCAACCCCGACAATACAAACTGTTCCGGTGGGCCGTCTCTGTCGGGAACCGGCTACCAAAACAGTGGCGGGCAATATGGGTCGGGAGCGACTGCAGTCATGTGCTTCAACGTGGCCAGCAACGGCCGCATGACCATGCCCAGCGCCGGCCTGAACGGGCCGGTTGGCTATGTCGCCAGCAGTAGCCTGGCCTTGCTCAACTCACAGGTTCCGAATGCCGGCAGCGATCCTGGTCTGTACCGCTCCGAGGCACAAACCGCGACAGCGTTCACCGGTTGCGATTTGTTCTACGGTACGCTGCCTCCGCCAACGCCGATGACGACGACTGTCGGCTATATATCGTCCAGTTCCTGCCCAACCTCGACTTACTCTTCGGCCGGGTATCAAAGCGGCTCCGGTGGCCCACTGCAATCAGGCACGGGGACGTTGAACATCGGCGCTCCGAACAGCAGCGGCGTAATCACCGGTGTGACCGATGCCCAGGGAAACAACATCACCATCGTGGTCATCAGTGCGACAAGGGGCCTTTCACTGGACGCCAACCAGGGAGATTTGACACCTTACCTCTCGATAATTCAGCAGTGAGAAACGCAGCACCGTGAGGCGATTCAACGAACATAACGCATCCATTACCGGGGAGAGGTTGAAGCCAGGTGCAGCGGTGATTGAGGAGGGAAATATGAAGTTCCGATACGATGTACTTTTTGCGATTGTATGGTTCGCCTGTGCGTTTCCACTGCACGCCCAGAAGGGCTGCGTAGATTCTCCAGAGGATTCCACAGTCGTTCTTGCTCTGGTCGCTTCAGCGGGTGCTTTATTCTATGGCGTTCGTGGATGGCTAAGGAGCCGTCACAATTCATCCGGGCGCTAGGGCGGGGGGCTCGCTATTGAGTTTTTCCGCAGGCTGAAGAGCCCGAGATGTTCTGCGCCTGTTAGGGCGCGGCGATTGAAAACTGCAAAAGGAATTTCCTAACGGTTTAGCCGATGGAGCGTGTACTTGGCGACCATGTGAGGCAGTTTACTCTGCGCCCGGAATTCCCTCAGGGGCTAAAGCCCGCGGTTTTATTGCTCGAATTGATGTACGGGCTAAACAGGCAGCGGGAAAAGGCCTGAATCTGATCCGGCGCCCTCAGGGGAGTTTCCGCAGGGGCTAAAGCCCACGATTATTCTTGGCCTGCCGGCGGCATGACTGAAGTCATGCCCCTGACACTTCTTGCAGCTCCGTATGAGTTTTTCCGCAGCCTGTAAAAACCCACGATCATTTTTGGCCGCATGCGGCACCCTTCGACAGGCTCAGGGCAGGCTTTGAAGTCATGCCCTGACACACAAAGCCCGGGCGCGGAGAATTGTGATTTCCCAGGTGTCAAAACGAATCCTCACCCCAGCGAGCAAGAATCGCTCGCCGGGGACCCCGGAGAGTTGGGGCACCCGAACTTTGTGGGTGGGTAGGGGTGGAAAAGACAACCGCAGATCCCTCGACTCCGCTACGCTGCGCTCGGGATGACACGCAACCTAAACCCAATAGAATCAGTGGAGGCCTATCGGGTCATTCTCCGACGTAACTCGCACCGCGAGTCAAGCTGCTCGGGATGACAGCTCTATTGTTAGGGTGCATGGCCTCGGGGGATGAATGGACGGGTTAAACGGGCTGCGGAAAAACTCGGGATTTCGGGTGAAGTTGGCGGAAAGCGACCCTCCGTGGCTAACGCCAGCGTTGATTCTGTTAGCTTTATGCGGAGGTTGAAACCCCCGCCTCCCTCCGTATTGAGTTTTTCCGCAAGCTGTAAAGCCCGTGCCCTTCACCTAAAGTCCGATCATTTGTCGGGGTCGGAACCCCGACCTGCCAGCCTGCACCCTTTAAAACAGCGACAGATTCGAGAGCCTCAGGGGCCGGCTTGGAATATCGATATGGACATTACTTTTGCAGAGATCAATAAAGGCGCCCTTATTGCGGGCTTGCATTCAGGGGCCGGAGGGCACGGCTCCCACCGCGCTGCGGCGCGTTTTTCCGGGGGCGGAAAATGCCGTTTTCTTCAAAGTGACCCGCTGGCCTATTTCAGGGTGGGACGAGGCGGGTTGCGGGCGCCTGCTAACCTGAAACCAAGGGTCATGCCTCTTTTCTCGCGCAGTTCGTCGTTCTCAGTGGTCACGGCTCTGGCTGCGCAGAGGCCGGTACACGAGGCCTTCGCGTGGCTGCACGGAAATCCGAAAAAGATCATGGACTGGCAGGCGGAGCTGGTGAGGATTCCCGCGCCCCCGTTTGGCGAACAGGCGCGGGCGGAGTGGCTGGCGGCGCGGTTTGACGAGGCCGGGCTGAGCGAAGTGGAGACCGACGAGGTGGGCAATGTGCGCGGCACCGCGCCGGCCGCGCAACTGCCGACCGAGAGTACCGGGCCAGTGGTGGTGCTGTCGGCGCACCTGGATACGGTGTTTCCCGAGCAGACGCCGCTCAATCCGGTGGTTGAGGGCGATCGGCTGACGGCCCCGGGGGCCTGCGACAATGGCGCCGGAGTGGCCGGGATGCTGGCCATTGCGCACGCACTTATCCAAGCCAAAGTGGCACTGCCCGCGCCGCTGATCCTGCTGGGCAATGTGGGCGAAGAGGGCGAAGGCGATTTGCGCGGAGTGCGGCACTTCTACCAGCAGAGAACGCTGGCCGGACGGATTGCCGCGCACATCGTGCTGGACGGCGCGGGCGCGGACTCGGCCGTGACCCAGGCGCTGGGAAGCCGACGCTACCAGGTAACGATCAGCGGGCCGGGCGGGCACAGCTTTACCGACGCAGGGATGCCCAACCCGATTGCCGCGCTGGCCACGGCGCTGGCCGCGCTGGCGGAGGTGGAATTGCCCGAAGAGCCGCGCACCACGCTGAACCTGGGCACCATTCGCGGCGGCACCAGCGTGAACTCGATTCCGGAAAGCGCGCAGGCGGCCATCGATTTCCGCTCCACCGATCGAGAACAGCTTCTGCGCCTGGAGGTCGCGCTGCATCGGGCGGTCGAGGATGCCGTGGCGCACTGGAATACGAGGGCAAAGACGGGCGCGGGGAGCGGGGAGAATCCTCTCACGTACACAATTGTCAAAATTGGAGACCGGCCGGCGGCCAGTTTGCCGGACGACTCTCCGCTGCTGGAGAATCTGCGGGCCGTGGACCGGCATCTGCGGCTGCACACCGATCTGCGGCTGGGATCGACGGATGCCAATCTTCCGCTTTCGCTGGGTGTTCCGGCGTTGTCGATAGGGGCGGGCGGCGAAGGCGGCGGGGCGCATACGCAGGCCGAATGGTACTCGGCGAAGGATCGGGAGACGGGGCTGAGACGGGTGCTGCTGCTGACGCTGGCCATGCTGGAATGGGCGGCGGAGCAGTAGGGCGGCGGGCGAAGAATGTGGCCACTTACACTTTTGCCGGAAGGGCAACCGCAGATCCTTCGACTACGCCTCTCGCGATGAGACTGCGAGATTCTTCGCTCAGGATGACAGCTCTTAATTCTATCAAGCACTTTCATGCGAAAGAATTGTCGATACGGCCTAATTGATTCTTGTGGCTTTCTAACCCTACCTGACAGTATTCCTGGAGATGCTTTACACTCCGCGCATGCGCGTGTTTGCTGCTTTGTTCGCTGTGACTTTGACCGGGGGCTCTCTTTGCTTCGCGCAAGGGGCCGCGGTGAGGCCGGGGGCGGCAACGGTCCTGAGGCCCGCTCCCGCTGGGGACTCTGCGCCCGAGGTCATCTTCTTCAACGGGGTTATCTACACCGGTGTTGGAGTTGGGAAAGACAAGCCGGAAACCGTGGAGGCGATGGCCATCGGCGGGGGCAAGGTGCTGGCGGTGGGCGGCAACGAAGAGATCCTGCGGCTCAGGGGACGCGGGACGAGGATGCGCGATCTGAAGGGCGCCGGAAAGGACGTTTTCGTCTTTCCCGGATTCAACGACGCGCACGTACACCTGGGAATGGCCGCGCGCACAAAGCTGAACGTGGACCTGACCGGCGCGCAGTCGCTGGGGGCGATGCTGGCGAAGGTTGCGGCCTTTGCAAAAGACGCGCCTGCCGGCCACTGGCTGACCGGCGGTGGCTGGGACCACACGCTGTGGGCGCAGAAAAGGCCGCCCACGCGGCAGGAACTGGACCAGGTGACGGGCGGCCGACCCGCGTTTCTGGAGCGCATCGACGGACACATCGCGATCGCCAACACGGCGGCGTTGAAGGCGGCGGGCATTACCGGCAAGACGGTTCCACCGCAGGGCGGGGCGATCGACCTGGACGCGAACAGGGAGCCTACCGGGATTCTGCGCGAGTCGGCGCAGGGTCTGGTTTCAAGGGTGATTCCGCAGCCCAGCCACGCCGAGCGCAGGCGCGGCGACGAGCTGGCCATTGCCGACGCGCTGATGCACGGGGTGACCAGCGTGCAGGACTTCAGCGACTGGGAGGATTTTCTGGTCTTCGAGGAGCTGGAGAA
>Ga0326727_10013067_pt1 | contig 18621 bp, 13 predicted proteins | sample MB2enrmetagenome_FD_207643 | JGI IMG/M metagenome (GOLD analysis project Ga0326727, IMG submission 207643) | Lab enriched peat soil microbial communities from McLean, Ithaca, NY, United States - MB29MY | ecosystem: Environmental > Terrestrial > Soil > Wetlands > Peat | place: USA: New York...
CCGCTCTATTTTACCGGGGATGGCATTCCGTATAAATCGAAATACCTGAACGCTCAATTAGGTATCTCTTTGGTTTTCGGTCGTAAGAAAAAATACCATAGAACCGATTAAATAGCACGCCTAAAAACACTTTTTTTCGTGTTACTCTTCGTTGACAAAGTACACATATGCATTAGGTAAACTTCGATTAAAACTTAGTAGCAAGCCTTGAATTCCGAGTTTTTGGGATGCTCTAAAAAAGTTCTCACTTATTTGTCATCCGATGTTTTATTATCATTCTTTATCCTTTATCCGATGCATTTACCAGCTATATCCATTAAGGGCCGTCTTCGTTACATCCTATCCGTCCTGCTTGTGACGGGAGCTTTCAGCATCTGTTTTGCCGATACGTGGAACGGAAGTTCGGTAACGGCTCCCCCGTTGTCGGGCACCACCTACACGATCACCACGTGTGCCCAATTGGCATGGTTGGCACAAAAGGTGAATAGCGGCAGACCTTTTAAAGACACCACCTTTATCGTGGGGAGTAATCTGAATCTGGGCAAATACAGTTGGACACCCATTGGCAATGGTTCAGGCACTCCTTTCGAGGGTACCTTCGATGGAGGAAAAGCAAACGGGTACGGGATCTCCAACCTGACCTCTTCCTTCGGATGGTATCCGACATCTGTTAGCGCAGGTATGTTCGGATATGTGGTTTATCCGGCTGTCATTCAGAATGTCACCTTATCGGGTATTACTACCTTTAATTACTACAATGGCAGTACTATTTGTGGCGTAGGCGGTCTGATGGTCAGTGCACAGGGTAGCTCCAGTAATCCGGTCTTGATATCCAATTGTTCTGTCAGCGGTACGGTGACAGCGGGCAGTGCAAGTCCTGCAGGTGCGATTGTGACGACAGCCGGTTATGCTACCATCACTAACTGCTCCACCTCTGCCACCATCACCACTACCAGTTATGCGGGCGGAATCGTTGGGCAAGCCACGAATGTTACCTTTAGCGGTTGTACGATGAACGGCGTGATCGGTAGCGGGTCTCAGGCCGCGTGCGCGGGTATTGCCGCCACCCTGAATGGCGGCAGTCTGACCAATTGTACCAATACCTCCACGATCACCACCTCCGGTTACTCGGGGGGATTGGTAGGGCAAGCCACGAATGTAACCTTTACAAGTTGTACGACAGGAGGCACAGTTACCGGTACCGGCTACAATACTGGGGCGGGCGGACTGACCGCCACCTTGACAGGAGGCAGTGTTACCAATTGCACTACCACGGCAGTGGTCTCGGTACCCGGTTACGCGGGCGGACTGGTAGGACAAGCCTCTAATGTTACCTTCAGTGGTTGTACGGCCGGGGGCACGGTCACCTGCACGGGCTCCAATCTGGGCAATGGCGGAGTAGTGGGCTATACCACGGGAACCACCTCGGTCTCTTCTTGTTCTTCTACCGCCACCGTGAACGGTATCAATAACGTGGGCGGGTTGATCGGATACCAGAATAGTACCGGGATCATACAAAATTGCACGGCCTCAGGCGGCGTTACCGCTTCCAGTTCGGTAGTGGGAGGACTCATCGGAAATGTCAATGCGGTGGCTGTTATCCGTCAAAGTTCGTACACAGGCAGCTTCACCCCTTCCGGTAGTACTCCCGATGCCGGTGGACTGATCGGGGAGGTCAATGCCGCCGCCACGCTGGATACCTGCTCCTTTACAGGCACCTTTAGCGGGGGAAGCCAGTACCTGGGGGGCATCGTCGGAGCCGTCTTGGCCAACGCGTCGTTTACGGGTTGTTCCTCTAGCGGGAGCCTTCAAAACGGCAGCTCCTACCTGGGCGGTATTGCCGGTTATGTGAATAACGCTTCCCCTGTCTTTACAGGTTGTTATACCACGGGAAATATTTCTACCTCCGCCTCGTATGTAGGCGGTTTCATCGGAGCGGTAACGGGTAGCGGTACCGCTGTGTTCACGGGGTGCTATACCACGGGCAGTTGTACGACGACCAGTTCCTATCTGGGAGGTTTTATAGGGTCTGTTTCCGCCAACGCCACCTTTAGCAATTGTTTTGCTACGGGAAATGTAATTACCAGCAATCAGTTGGTAGGCGGCTTTGCCGCTTCCATCAACTCCGGTACGGTCATCCTCGCCGGTTGCTATGCTTCAGGGTTGGTACAAGGAAGCTTCAACCTGGGTGGTTTCGTGGGGCAGGTCTCCACCGGTGGTGTTTCAATTGTCAATTGCTACGCTACGGGTGCCGTTCAAACCTATAATTTGACAACGAACCATCCGGGCGGCGGTTTCGTGGGGGTCGTTTCCGGCTCTCCTACTTTTGCCAATTGCTATGCCGCAGGAAGCGTCTACGGGTTCACAGCCTCCTATGGCAGCGGCGGCTTCGCCGGTGATGGCGGCTCGGCTATCTTCAAAAGCTGTTTCTTCGATGTGCAGGGCACGGGTCTGGCTGCCACACAGGCCTCCGGGCAGGACAACAGCAGCGGTATCACCGGCATCACCTCCACATCGACCATGACAAGCACCTCGTTCTTGGATAATTCCACTTATGGATCGGGTGTCTGGAGCTATACCACGGGCTATTATCCGGAGTTAACCAACTTCAAAAGCGGGATGTCCTCCTCCTACACGGTCTCCGGGATAACCGTACCGGCATTGACTCCATCAACGGCGATCAAGGCCTGGTCGGCCCTTTCGGTGGTAACACCGTTTCTCAGTATAGCTACCAGCGACAACAGCGGGAACGTGAGTTCCAATTTTACCGCACCGGTTTTATCCAGCTCTCCCGTGAGCAAAACCCTCCTCTGGGCAGGGATTCCGCAGTCCTTTGATGGGGGTGTCCTGAGTTTTTCCAATAACTCTACCCATTTGATTTATCCCATAACGGTGGGCTCTTATACCTATAAGGCCACCGATTCGGATGGACGTATCAAAAGTTTTTTTGTCTATATTAACAAAGTGCGGATCTATTTTGTCCGCTCCTCCAAAGGCAGCGACAGCAATAGCGGCGCCAGCTGGACAAAAGCATACGCCACTATACAGAAAGCCGTAGAATCGGCCAACGGTCAAAATCCAAAATACTCCGTGTGGGTGGCCGCGGGAAGCTATGGAGCCAACTCGTCGTATAGCACCACTGCCGGTTACCAAACCTATACCGGTACAACAGGAGCGGCCTGGAGCGGGTGGTCGGTCAATTTTTTGATGCGGGAAGGGGTGAATGTATATGGGGGCTTTACCGAGGATGGCACCACCAGTAATTCGAATGCCGGCATGTCTACCCGGTTGACGGGCGGAGCCTCCATCCTCACGGGAGGCAGCTCGCAATTGGTCTTAGCTCCACTTTACAGCTCCCTTACAAGCGGGTTCTCCACGATCACAGCGTGGGACGGCTTTACCATTACCGCCGGGGGCGCAGCGTCGGATTCCGTTCATTATGCCGCAACGGTACCCTCCAACGGGAAACTATATAATAGTATCCTTCAAAGTAACAATGGCCCGACGCTGGATCTGCTACCGGGTTCCACGGGCGTCAACCTGCTGATCGCCTCCAATAGCGGATTGGCCGTTGCCATGAGCGGAGCCTCGAATTTAATCAATGCCACGGTGGTCAATAATAAGGGAACGGCCATCTGGGCAACCGGCACCCCCGCCGTGACCAATTCCATTCTGTGGAATAACGCAAGAAATCTCTCGGGAGGGGCAACACCCGTGTTCACCTGCTGTGCGGCTTCCTCCAATTATGGCGCCAATCCCTGGAAGCCGGGCTCCGGTTGTATCGAGTTGTATCACCGGTCACCCAATTTCAAGAAGAGTGGGGAATATCAACTGCTGCTCATCTCCCCCTGTCTTGGTACAGGCCTGGCCTCGGCCGATTCCTTAGGTACGGATATAAGAGGTCTGGCCCGCCAGTACAACAATACCATCGATATGGGCGCTTACCAAAAATGGGATGGGATGACCGTAACAAGCGGTACCCCCTCCACGGTGACCAATGTGCGGGCTGGATATACCATTCCTCTCTCCAGCCTCACCTTGCAGAACGACACGATGGAGGTACTGGTCAATCCGGGTATTACCTTCTCTCAGGGAGGCAACACCGCCCTGAAGACCTACTGGTTGGAACTCAGGCAGGATACCATTGCAAACAACCCGATCCTCTCCGGGGGAAAGATCACGGCGGATTCGGTACTCTATGTACGCCGTTTTTCCAAATCTTTGGGAGGGCTTGGAGTTTGGAGCTTCTTCGGACTTCCCTACACATCGGCCAATCTGGGAAAGATAGACGGAGCAATTGCCGAAAATAGCGTGCGTATCGACAAGTATGTGGAAAGGATACGTGCAGCCAATGGCGCTAACAAATCGGCATGGACCCATATGCAGAGCAGCAGTGATGTCAAGGACTCGTTGCTGACAGGTGAAGGATATGCACTTTCCTTCAATGAGAAGGTGCCGCAAAACGAGATCGGGCAAACGGTAATTTTCCCCTCTTGCTCACCGGTTACCTTTGATAATTCATCGGCTACACCCTCAGGAAGCAATCAGCTGTCCTGCACCACCGCTTCGGGGAGTGTTTCCTGGTTAAATTGCGGATGGAACCTGGTTGCCAATCCCTTGACGCAAAACAGTAGTCTGGTCAATACGGTGAGTGGCGACTGGCCGCTCGTCTGTGGAACCAATAGCACTTACTACGGGGCTGTTTATCTCTATCAATCGGCCACGGACAGCTATGCGGTCTATCCGTTAAGCACGTTTAATGCCTCGGGACTGTCAGCTTTCGGAGCCTGCTTCCTTCAAACCGATACGACAGGTGTCCCGGCTGTATTCAATGCCTCTGCAGCGCTCACGTCCCCCTTTCGCTCGGAGAGCCTGGCAGCGGTAGCTTCTATGGCAAGCAGCACCGCAGCACCTACTCTGTTTCGCTTTACGGTGAACGGAGCCAAACAGGCAAGCAGTGCCTACGTGCTATTTTATGACAGTGCTCATGCCGAAGCCCGACCGATGGAAGATGCCCCCGTCATGGAAGGTATATCCGGCAATACGGCTTTGACCCTGAGCACCACCGCCACGGCTAGTAATCTGCCTTTGGCCATCAATCGATTACCCTTTGTGGGCAACGAGATGGAGATCCCCCTGCAGGTAACCGTCCCCGCTGCCGGTGATTATACCATCACCATGCCTGAGAGTGATGGAAATACAGCCGTTTACATACTGGATACAAACAAAGGTTACTATAGTTTGACAAGCGGTTATTCGTTTACGGCCAAAGAAACCGGAACATTGAACTATACGCTTGTCTTCGGGCAGATCAACCGGGTGCAAACGGATGCTAATGTGGGCGTAACCCTTACGCAGGATCAAACAAGCGTGACGATCACCCCAACCGGTACGACCACCCTGCAACAGGTTTATGTCTATAGCGAGACCGGGCAGCTGGTCAAATCGTTGTCCAATATAGGGGGGCAGGTACAATTCAATCTACCGGAGGCTGCGGGGGTGTATCTTGTTAAAATTAGTACGTCAAACGGCTCCACCACTAAAAAACTGATCAACAGGTGACACAAGCGAATGTATATAAGCAAATCAAGGAACTGCGGGAGAATGCCGGTTATACCCAGCACTATATTGCGGAACGCCTGGGAGTGGATAATGCTACCTATTCGAGAATCGAGAGTGGAAAGATAGATATTACCGTGTCCCGGTTCATTCAATTGGCAGACATATTGCATGTTTCACCGGGCAGTCTATTGGCAGATACTGTAAATAGTGTATTGAATGCTGTACCACTGGAAGCAGACACTGAAGAGGGTTACATTGCAGATCAAGCTAAGAAATGATCAAAAAAATACCGCAACTGTTATTAGAAAGCCTTTCTTAAGAGAGACACAAAAAAAGAAGAGTCTTATCTGTGTGCGAAATATATAACCTGTGAATAGGTATTTAATATTAAACGAAATAAAAAAATATTAAGACTTTGAATCCGATGCCCAGTTTGCTCGATTTTTAGAGATATCACTGTGGGTATTGGCTAACTGATATAGAAAACATACATTTGATTATAAGATCGTATACAGGAAGTGTTCGGATGTTAGCACCGATTAGTTGTTGACAGGGGAAGGAACAATGATTAAGCGAGCCAATAAGTCTGAAACTGATGCGATGCATCTATGCATTATGGAATCGATTGCACTGTTATCAGAATTGAGCAGGAAACAACAAGAAGGGATAGAGGGATTTATGATGTTGCTTAGCAAATAGACTTTTATTATGTTACTGGAAATAGACTTTGTGTGGATGTCTCGAAAAAATAGAACATAATACTAAAAACTTATATATGAATTCATCAAATTTAAAAAGTAGTGCCGAGAAAGAAAACTATCTGACAGGATTGTGGAGTTTGCCGTATCAAATATTCTATTTCTTGCATGTGAAATTTATCGTGAAACATTTTGCGGAAAATTCTAAAAAAATATTCTTTTTATGTTGTGTCGTATTATTATTTCATAGTAAATGTATTGCTCAAACAGCCTATGGACCTTATATATATGCTAGTGGCAATGATTCTTTGTCAATTACTGTAGGCTACATTTCAAACTTATGGACAGGGTCAGATGGAGTGACCATAACAATAAAAAATATCGGGAGTACCAGTATTGAGATGAAAAATGCCACTCTTGTATTCAAAACATCCATAGTACCTACTTTTAACACGTTTACATCTTTAGGAAATTTGAGTTGGCCATATTTTTCACTTCCTCCAAGAGATATAATAGATGCTGCTTCTCCGGAAATCCTTGAGGATACCATTATGAAATATCAATCAGGAGATGCGTGGTCAATAACCAAATTAACTGCAAATCAATCGTTTACAGCTGAATATTATTTTGCAAATACTACAGTTTCAACATCATTTATTCAATCATTTTCTCAAGCGTTACGATTTTATCCGGCTTCGTGGCCACAGCCGGTTTTCTATGCCCCTGTTACCTTTAATTTTACAGACAATGGAGGCAATCATGCAACAGTTCATGTATTAAACAATAGTACAGCAGCATCCGGTAGTTATACCATTGCTTCAGGTGTTTCAGAATCACTGTTAGCCGGAAGCTCTTTCTCTATTTGGGCAGATAATTTTATAGTAGGCAGTACACAATATATTTCTCAATACACGTCGTCTGCTCCGTATTCGTTATCTACCTCAGCTAATGGCGCTGGTACTTCAGTAACGCTACCATTCAGCACCACTGCAATACCAACGGGGAATATTCCTCTTGTCGTTACAGGGCTGCCAATGGGCAGTAAGGTGAATGTAACTTTGGCAGGCAGTAAATACAATACATCTAATTCCTGTCAAGTGGGAAACGGAACAATCCTGCTTACAGGTTTGCCTCTGGATACTTTTACGGTAACGGCCGTGAAATATGTGAATGATACAACCAATATAGTTGCCAAAGGAACCTATAATTCACAATATATTTTGAGCGCCACAACAGGTGATACGCTAAAAATAGCATATACATCAGGTAAGATTATTCCGTTTGCCATTCGTGGTTTTCCCAAATATATCGCCCACGGAGGTATTACAATTGATTCGACCGACAGTACGTTTACACGAACACCTATGAATGTGTTGTTTAAATATTCCGGTAGTGCAGGTGATGGTGATCCGGGATGTTTGTGGGATTCTGTTCCTAACATTCAGAGTGCAATTGTTAATACAATAGCTCAATGTCGATCTTTGGAAACTACCTATAAAAGCATGTATTCCTTTTTGCCATCCGATTTTACGGTGTTGCCGGTAATGGTGCATTACACTGCAAATGCGAGTGGAACTTGGTCGGTTGCATTGGTAGAACTATTGGATACTACCCACCTACGTTACCAGCTAATCAATTTAATACGGGAAACACAGGTGTTTATGAAGAATCAAGATGCTACACATCCTTACCCCGGTTCTTTTATTCTTAGCCCCGACTTTTTGGGAATGCTTGAACAAGAATATAGTCTAATTACAGCAGAACCTGCATTTGATTACGATAATCCGAGTAGTTTTGGAGATACTTCATCCGGCTATAACGCCAACATCTTTGCAAGTAAAGTTTTTGTAAATGAAAAAATGGCAGAAGCCTTCAGGTGGTGTGGATTAGACCCATCCACCTTACCGGTTTTTACCGACGACATTAAGGGATATTTTCAGGCACTTACCTATATTGTGCATGCAGTTAGCAATAATAGTGTAACCGTAGGATATCAAGAAAATATGTGGGCAACTGGAAGTGCACAGTGGGTAACGGAGCATACGGCAGATCCTAAAACGCAGGGTCAGGCCGTAGTCAATTTTGTGAATACTAATTTGGGAATATTCAATGGTACTTATAAACCCGATTATTTTGTATTGGATAGATACGAGATGGATGATTTCGGAGGAGGAATCGGTAACTATTGCTATAATGCGACTTCTTGGCGAGAAGTTTTAACCTATGGATCAACAATTGCGTCTGGTTTTGGAACCCGGTGGATGCTTTGGCAATATCCGGGTGGACATCTCGTTCCGGCAAATGGAAGCGAACCCGTTACAAATTATATGTCGGTAACGCATGGAGGCGCCGGGGGAGATTTTATTTTCGGGGATAGTAATATAGGATCTAATCTTAATAATATCTCAACCACTCAACTTGACATTTCTATTACTCCGTCAACATATTTAGGGGCCTCTACAGTCGGCGGATTATTTGCACTTGACAATGGTTATAACTGGTCTAAAAGTCAATTAGATAGCCTTTCCGCTATAAATGTATTTGCTATTCTATGGGGTGGTGGAAATACAACTTCGATTACACATTGTGCCGGTAATGGGGACGATGATGGCTGGTTAGCCAAAAGAGTAAAAAGTTATCTAAATGGAAATCAAACTTTTGAAACAAACAGTACCGGACTGGAATCGGCAAGCAGCTATAGTGTCACTTCCACAGCAAACCCAGCGGCAGGCGGAGTAGTTACCGGAAGCGGCATTTATACTTCCGGCTCATCCTGTAAAGTCACTGTCAAAGCCAATCTCGGTTATATTTTTACCAATTGGACGGATGAGTATGGTAATCAGATTTCCACTGATTCGAGTTATACATTTACTGTATCCGCGATGCATACCATGACAGCTAATTTCAGTACCGCAAGCATTTATTCTGTGGCAGTATCCGCAAGCCCTTCTACGGGGGGTGCGGTTAGTGGAGGCGGCTCATTTACTTCCGGTTCCCCATGCACAGTGATCGCTAAAGCCAATACGGGTTATACATTTACCAACTGGACGAAAAATGGCACAGTGGTTGCCGCTGATTCGAGTTATACATTTGCCGTAGATGCAGCATCCACGCTAGTGGCTAATTTTGATATTGTCACTAATGTGAAAACCATTTATTCCGATGGAAATAATCAACTCTCTATTTATCCAAGCCCGACAACAGGAAATATAAGCATAGGGATACCGGGAACGGATGCAGAGGTAACAGTGGCGATAATTTCAATGAGTGGAGTAGCTCAATTGAATCAAAATCTTACCGTTCCTCAAAATAGAGTGGTTAATATAAATGGGTCGTCACTTCCTAATGGAACTTATATTGTTAATGTAAATGGTACAACCATTCATGGGTTAATAAAAATAGTAAAAGAATAGCAGAGAGAAATGCGTTTCAAATTAGCATGAATTGAGGTTATGACTCAGCTTTTTTGTAAAAGGCTGTATTTGATGTTGGATGTCTGTTATCGGGTTGTTTTTCCTCCTCGTTTTGAATGCCTCACAGTCCCTGATTTTCGAACGTAAATTTGTAAAATATAGTATAGGTTATATAAATTAGTTGATCAAACAGCTTACTATTCAACACTTAAATTCAAAGATATCTGTTAAGGATGTGTGGGTCACAATAAAATTAGGAAATGCCTGACGCAATGGCTATCTCTTATGGCGTGACTATTGAAGGATTTGATGTCCTATTGTCCTATTTTTCTGCCCAATTGGATGAAAATAATTTCCATTATACGTTAGATAGGCAGCGCCACCTCAAAAGATATCTCACACATAACTGTGGCGTATTTTACCAGGCATAGAGATAAACTTTTTTTTGTCGTAGTCTTTTGCAAAACCAATCCATTAACATTTAGACGTGTTACCGGATAACATGAACTGGCGGTGATATGATAGTTGGGGAAGATTTTTTATCTCTCTATTTGTCCCAAGCTATTTGTAAATCAATGTGGATTGTGAAGTGTGTTCTATTTGGGAACAATTTGGGAACAATTTCAAATGCAAGAAACGCTAAAAATCTATATGTTAGATAATTAGCGTTTCAGGTGGTACCCAGAGCCGGTACATAACCAGATTAATAAGAGATAAATAAAAGAATATATTTACATTAATATTCAGCCATTTACAACATGCAAAAGAATTGATAATTTCTATTAATTGCTCTTTTTTGGTGCTTTTTTGTTACTATTTTGTTACTCATTCAATTTTAATTTTTATCTTTGCAACGAAAAAAAATAATGAAGAGCAAAAGTATAAACATTGTATTCATATTTTGACGACATGAGTATCAGAAAAGGAACAAAAAAAAACAATGTTACATTAAGAGAAAAACGACTTTCTAATGGTAATATTAGTCTCTATTTGGATTATTACAGAGAAGGTGAAAGAAGTTATGAGTTTCTTAAATTATATATCAATAACAAAGTACGTACCCCTCTTGAGAAACAGGCAAACAAAGACACCTATAGTTTAGCCGAACAAATACGAACGGAAAGAGAAAACGAATTAAACCATAAGTCTTTCGGTTTAGTAGTTCCTACAAAACAAAAAATTAACTTTTTTGATTTCGCAGACAACTATAAAGCCAACTACACCAAGAAGGATATAAGAATGATTAATGGAGCCATAGAAAGATTTAGAGATTTTTTATTAGTAAATCGTCCTTCAATTAACCAAGCTCATTTAAAAATAACACAGATAGACAAATTAATGATTATTGATTTTGTATCCTATTTGGAAAGCAAAAGTGTTGGGGAAGGTGCCCATGGATATTATCAACGTTTTAAAAAAATAATCAAACGAGCTGTTGATGAAGGAATTATTGCAAAAAGTCAGGCTGAAGGAGTAAAATGCAAAACTGTAGACGGACTAAGAAAAGACATCCTGAATAATGACGAAATAGTACAACTTGCAAAAACCCCATGTCAAAATAACATCTTGAAGAGAGCTTTTTTATTTTGTTGTTCCACAGGGTTACGCTTTGTAGATGTAAAAGCACTCAAATACAAGGATATTGATTTTGCGAGTAATCGAATGATGATTGATCAACAAAAAACAGGGAAAATGGCAATTATTGATCTTAATAGCACAGCTATAAAAATGGTTGGTAATATTGATTCTCCAAACGATTACATATTTGAGTTACCAAGTAGCGAAGGCAGTAATAAAACTTTGCAGGCATGGGTAAAACGTGCCGGAATTGATAAAAAAATCACATGGCATTGCGCCCGACATTCATTTGCTGTAAATTTACTGACAAGTTCTGCCCATCCGGACATCAAAACAGTTTCAAGCACCTTGGGACATACAAGTTTGAAACACACAGAAAAATACACACGTGTTATCGATAGCCTTAAAAAGAAAGCTATTAATTCTTTACCTGAATATGAAATATAAATCAAATATAACAATTAATTCATTTACATTATGATTGGCAGGTATAAAAGAGCAAAAGATATTGTTGAATTTAATATTGATTTTTCAAAAATCAGTGTCAAAGGGTATGATTTTCATAAATCAACTTACAAAAAGGGGATAATCTCTGCATTAATTACCCCAAAGAACGCAAGTTTAATTTCCGAATGCATTCCCATATACAAACAAATAGAAAAGGCATGGCTACGTAATTTTCGACTTATTGTTGATGGAAAAAAAGATACGGATGATTTAGACGGTTCGCTATTGTATAACCTTTACTGCAATGGATGTACAACAGGATTCAAAAAAATCGACAAGGAAAATAATAAAATAATCAATAACGTGATTGACAATCTGATAAATATAAAAGAATCAGACTTGGTGGATATTTCTGATATATGTATTAATCGATATACCAAAAATCTTCATAATCCAAAAGAAAAACCAAGTGCAGATTGGAGTATTTTTGATTTCTGGGAATACTTTATTGAACTTGGGAAACGAGAAGGTGCTATCATTAGAGGACTTTTGAATCAACAAGAGCAAAAACACATAGAATTGTCAGAATATTCCAGCATTTCACTACAACTAAAAACCAATCTCACAGATAAGCAACGAGAAAAACTATACGCATTATTAATCGCAGATGAATTTATATCCAAAGATACAGACAAAGAAGGCTTTGTTTGGATATTGGGTGGTGGAGACAAAGAGCATACCGGCTTCAAAATAACTTGGCTTGTAAACGTTTATTTTCTAATTGATTTGCTTAGAGGAATTAAATCTGATGAAATTACTTTGACTGAAATGAAAAAACGTGCAAAGTTGCATTTTATTGATAAGAATAACAATCCCATCAATATAAATGGATATAAGAAACTATCAGATAGACCAGAATATAAAAGAATAATGAAGATATTAGCTGCTGTATTGCTATTAGATATGTAGATTAGAATCACAAAAAACAAAAAAAATAGCGACTGCCTAAAGTATTGATTTGCAGTTGAAACGACCAAGAGCGACTGTTTAGCGACCAGCTAGATAGTCGCTTTTATTATTGACACACAGTTGTTTATGTCTTTTGTTCATATCTATCTTTGTGATGCGATCGAAAAAAATAAGTGTAAGTGTTTTTTTTGGTGGCAAGGTACAGGCGGGGAAGTCTTACACCTTTCCCAGCCTGACCAGACAATCCTTAATATTATTACTAATGGATTTAACTGAATTAAAAGAACAGCTTGACCGTATCGAGGCGGCCGCTTTAAGTCAAAAAAACGTATTAACTCTGGAAGAGGCTACTCGGTATATAGGAATAAGCCACAGCGACATGTACAAGCGGACAAGTAACAGAGAGATACCACATTACAAGCCAAGAGGCAAGATGGTCTATTTCGATCGCATTGAAATAGAAAATTACCTAAAGCAGAACCCAATCGCTACATACGAAGAGATAGAACAACAAGCAATTAATCATTGTGTGGATACAAAAAGAAGATAATGCATGGATACATCATTTAGAAATGAACGACTTAGCAATCCTAATAATTCGTTCGAGTTTAAAAAGACAAATAAGGATTCATTTAGTAAGCCTAGCTTTGATTTTTCTGTAATCAATAATCAAATAACACCGCATGACATTGAAGATGAGTGTAATGTGTTATTACGACAGCCTAAGCAAGTAGGCCTCTTCAGTGTAAGAACAGCAAACCAATGTCTTATGGATGCGAAAGAACAACCAATTCCACGCGATTTATTTTATTCGTTAGTGTTTGAAAATGAAATCACTATACTTTTTGCTGATACTGGAGTAGGCAAGAGTATCTTTTCCGTTCAAATTGCAAACGATATAAGTGAAACGGATAAAGTTCTATACATAGATCTTGAATTGTCGGATAAGCAGTTTCAAAAACGATACTCCGAAAACTACACTAATGAGTTTGTATTTCGGGAAAATTTCATTCGGTCGACTTTCTTCCGTCCATTTAAAGTACCGGAAGATGTTGATTATGATACTTATTTCGTTGGAAGCTTGACTAATATGATTATGACAACAGAAACAAAGATTATCATTATTGATAATCTGACTAAAATTTTAAGTTCAGATACCGATACAGCAAGAAAGACCAAGCCTCTGATGGACTTATTATGCGATCTTAAATTTGAATTTGGGTTAACAATGCTATTGCTAGAGCATACTCGTAAGACGGACAATAGCAGACCGATATGTCTTAATGACTTGCAAGGCTCAAAGATGAAAGCAAATTTTGCTGATGCTGTGTTTACCATCGGCAGAAGTGCGAAGGATAAAAATTTACGCTATGTAAAACAGCTAAAAGTTCGTTCATGTGAGTTTGAGTTTGATTCTGAAAATGTTCTCGTGTATGAAGTCGTCAAAGAAGATTCATTTTTGGGGTTCCAATTTATTGAGTATGGAAACGAAGGCGACCACTTGAAACAATTAACTGATAATGAACGAGAAAATAGACATGAGCAAATTTTGGACTTAAAAAACAAAGGATTATCCAATGTTGAAATCGGGAAACGATTGGGTATTTCAGAAGCGGCAGTCCGAAAACAATTAAAAAAAGGATAATCGTACCTCTCGTACTTCTCGTACCAGTACGAATGGTACGAGAAGTACGAATGGTACGAGACAAAAATAGGAGTATTATGGGAAACTTTAAATACCAGTTAGCTAAAAAAGGCAAGGCAATTTGCCCGGAGTGTGAACGAAAAACATTTGTTCTTTACGTTGACACCATCACAGGCGAACCGCTGCACTCAACGGTAGGCAAATGCGACAGGGCAGATAATTGCGGACATCATTATACGCCGAGGCAGTATTCTTCCGACAATAATATATCCTTTGATAAAAAAAAGTATGATCGTCCGGCATTAAGAACCCCGAAGCCTCAACCGAAACCATCATATATTGATTCAGATGTATTCAAGAAGTCGCTAAGAATATATGACCAAAACAATCTCATATCCTATTTGTGCAGCATCGTTGGCGAAGAAGCTACCTGTATGGCGATACAACGGTATTTTATCGGAACATCGAAGCACTGGGAAAACAGTACTGTATTTTGGCAGATTGATGCTAATGGCAAGGTAAGGGCAGGAAAGATTATGCAATATAATCCATTAACAGGTAGACGAGTAAAAGAACCTACTAACCGGATTACGTGGGTGCATAGGGCAATGAAATTACAGGACTTCAATTTGTCGCAATGCCTATTCGGGGAGCATCTTTTATCTACTGACAGAAATAGACCCGTTGCAATCGTGGAAAGCGAAAAGACGGCAATCATTGCAAGCTGTTATTACCCATCTTTTATATGGCTTGCTTGTGGTGGATGCGGGAATTTGAATCCAAAACTCTGTGAATCGTTAAGAGGAAGAAATGTAATTTTATTTCCAGATATTAAGCAGTATAACGAATGGAAAAGAAAAGCAAAAACATTATCCATCCTCTGTAATATATCTGTTTCATCTTTACTGGAAAAAAGAGCCAGTGAAAATGAAAGAAATCGTGGGTTCGATTTAGCAGATTATTTAGTGCAATTTTCGCCTTCGGATTTTGGGAAGGTCACACCCCAACAACTACCAAAAGACAAAATATATCCGGCATTCGTAGCTGATAATGGAACACTTTATATTCCTACACCACCCGACAAAAAAACAACCTATACAGTTTACCCGAGTATTGAAGCGTACAACGATAGGACTGTTGTGCCACATATTGTTTCAATGGCAGAAATTAATCGAAGCAACATGAAGCAGATTTTTATTGATCTTGAAATATTGAAAATATCCTGCAAGTTGCAAAGCATAAACTTAAACGGTTTTTTATAAGGTTGTGAGCAAAACTTCAGAATTTACATACGAGGTTTAATGCTTTTACGGGCAAGTTTATGTTGTGGGTGCCCCACAACTTCAATTTATCCCGTTGGTCTCCATTTTAATAACGCAATTATGACAAATAACAGAAAAGGAGGAAGACCCCTGTTAAGTCCTTCTCAAAAATTAAAATATAGGATAGCCGTGAAACTTTGCACACAAGATTTTTACACTCTGAAAGCAAAAGCAGCCCAAGCCGGAATAACATATACAGAATTGGCAAGAATGGCAATTACCGGTTGTTCTGTACTCCAACGATTAACACCTGAGCAAATGGATTGCATTCGAAAATTATCCGGCATGGGAAACAATTTAAACCAGATCGCGCACAAAGCAAATGCCCAAGGTTATTCCGAAGCAAGAAGTGAGTATCTCTATTTGGCTGATATGATTGATAATATTTTAAAAATGATAAAAACAGATGATGGCAAAAATAGTAAAGGCTAAGTCATTCCAAGGAGTAATCAACTATGTCTTGGATAAGAATAAAGGTACTCAAATCATTGATTCCAATGGATTGCGACTAAAAGACAAAGCCTCCATTATTAATAGTTTTGAATTGCAAGCCAGTATGAATAACCATGTATCTAAACCGGTCTATCATATCTCTCTTGGCTTTTCTGCCCAGGACAAAGAAAAATTATCCAATGAATTAATGGCACGTATTGCACGTGATTATATGGAGCTAATGAGGATAATTGACACTCAGTACATTATCGGAAGACATTTTGACAAAGAGCATCCACATATTCATCTCGTATGTAATCGCACAAGTAATAATTCAAAGGTTATTTCAGATAGCAACGATCGTTTGCGCAGCGAAAAAATATGCAAAGAACTGACAGTCAAATACGGATTATATTTTGCTAATAATGGAAAGGAGAACGTGAAAGAAAATCGTTTGCGCAAACAAAGTGACAAAACAAAATATGAAATCTATCATGTTTTAAAATCCACTCTGCCTCAATGTAATAATTGGGCTGCATTGAAACAAAAGTTACATGAATCCGGCATTATAACCACATTCCGTTACAATGGCAATACTAATAAAATACAAGGGGTTAGTTTTACTAAGGATAATTACAGCTTTAATGGTAGTAAAATTGATCGCCAATTTAGTTTCTCAAAGATTGATTCTGTTTTGTGTTTGAACAGCAAACAACTGGATCAGTGCAATTATCAGTCACCGATAATCTCATCAATTAGTAGAAACAGTCCCGCAGGTGTGTTTGTTCCTGATTGTTTTGGCATTTCGCCTGAATATAGCGATGATGATGAGACGGAAGATAACAAAAAAAGACGAAAGAAGCTGAATAACAATAACCAACAAATAAATCTTTAACAATTTAATCTTTAGTAAATTATGAATACTGACAAAATTGACAACGGTATGCTATTTGAATTTTTAGAAGACTTAAAAAAGTCAATTGATAGCAAAAAGGCTGTAGAAATTGATACGCAAAAAATAGACAGCCTTGTAAAGCAGCTGCAAACCAATGCCAGAATGAACGGTCAATATGTGCAACAATTAGAAGAAATCACCGATAAGGTAAATAGTATCTCAAATGAGGTAAAACTACCAATAATAAAAGAACATCATTTTTCATTCAATATTGAATCTAAAGTTGCATATTTCATGTGTATTTCATCTTGGATTATTTCCATCGTTCTCTGTGTTATCCTTGGCTTTTCAGAGCAATCCAATGCTAAACAAGAAAATAACGATCTGAAATACAGATACATTAAAATGAAAGGTAGTGCTTCTCCTGAAATGATTGAATATTTAGAGACTATTTTTGATATAAAACGAGACTCTCCAACCATCGAACAAATTCGAAATGATGTTGCTAATTATGAAAAGCTTATACAAGAACAAGCACAAGCAGTTGAACAAGCCCATTTGAATAATTCTGAAGCAATTAAACTTCATGAAAAAACGGAATCAATCAAGAATAAACAGTAACCATATTTGGTTATAATGAAGTCATCTTGACTTTTTGTTTTTGTTAATTTTCTTAAGCAGAATAACGATAAATGCGATAAAATTGAAGCTACACCAACTAGAGCAAGTAACATCAAATCTGTTCAAAAGTGTTCTGAAATTATCAATCCAAGCGATGGTTATTTCTATGCAATAACGTTCTTGGTACAGCAATTCATCAAAGAATGTGTCATCGGTATTGACTCCGTTACGCCAATTGATAGCAATGTTGGGTATTATTTCTTTGGAAAAACAAAAATGTCTGAATTCGATAGAATCAAACCCTGCGTCAGCATTAAGAAAAAGGTCATTCATTCTTATATTGGGGTTCAATCGTTAATCGTGTAAAATCGATAATATAGGCTATTTTGTTTTCATTGAAAAGAAAATAATTTTGGGAAAACATTTATTCTAACGAAACAAAATAATGATAATATACACATTATCATATAAATACAAAACTACATTGTGCCGGAGATAGTTCTGAAGAGTCTAATTAATTACTGTAGAATTTCACCCATTCACACGATTAACGACTGAACCTATATTGGATTTATTCAGTGAATCTATAATTTCGGTAAAGCGTTCTTTAATTTGATGTAAGTCATTATGATTCCCTTCTATGGGGTTGGACATTGCCAAAGGAATACCCTGCCTGTCTGTAAGATACAGTGCATTGGTAGTTTTCTTTTTCTTTTGACCCCCTGATAAGCAACCTGTTCGCCACCGCGTAAAGCGGGTGTATGACTACCGTCTAAATCAACGCCGGACATATCCAATACAGCCCTATAAGTATCTAACAGACGAGACCATATATGCTTCTGATTTACACCATGTGCGAAAATATCCGAAAACAGTCTTATAATGCAATGCAACGCCAGAAAATAAACCTTTAATGGGCAGCATATGCCATTGACAACCTGTTTTAAATTTGTACAAAATGCAATTGACAATCTCGGCCTTTTCACACTTTGTTTTCATCCCTCGCTTGGGATCAGGTAGAAACGGAACTATTTCTCTA
>Ga0326727_10013068_pt1 | contig 18613 bp, 22 predicted proteins | sample MB2enrmetagenome_FD_207643 | JGI IMG/M metagenome (GOLD analysis project Ga0326727, IMG submission 207643) | Lab enriched peat soil microbial communities from McLean, Ithaca, NY, United States - MB29MY | ecosystem: Environmental > Terrestrial > Soil > Wetlands > Peat | place: USA: New York...
GCGGCGGCGGCGGCGTCCGCCCGCCCGGCGAGCCCGTCCCGCTTCGCGCCTGCTCGCGCGCGAGCGCAAATAATGATTTGCGCCAGCGCAAAAACGCCTAAACGCCGCCAAAACGACGGCCGCCGCGCTCTTCGCGCCGCCGGCGCTTCGCCCCGAAAGGCGCGACGTTTTGTCCTATCGCGCCGGCCCTTCGCCGGCGGCCAGGACGCCCGGCGGAAGCCGCCGCCTGAGATCGCGGCCGGCCTCGGCGCCTAAGCGCGCCGCGTCGGCGGGGGCGCCGCTCACGCGCACGTCGAAGCCTTCCGAGCCGTCCTCGCGCAGCGCTTGCCCGGTCAGGACCAGCGCGGCGCCTGCGAGGCGCGCGTAGCCGGCGATCGGCGTTCGGCAGGAGCCTTCGAGTTCGGCGAGAAACGCCCGCTCGGCGGAGAGAGCGACGAACGTGTCGGCGTGGCCGATGGCGGCGAGCGCCGCGAGCGAGCGCGCGTCGGCGGAGCGCGCGGTGAGCGCGACGGCGCCCTGGCCGACCGCGGGCAGGAAGGTCTCGATGTCGAGCACCGCTGTGGCGCGATGGGCGAGGCCGAGGCGCTTCAGGCCGGCGAGCGCCAGCAGCGTCGCATCGATCGCGCCCGATTCGGCCTTGCCGAGCCGGGTCTCGACGTTGCCGCGCAGCAGTTCGACGCGAAGATCGGGCCTCAGCCGGCGCGCCTGCGCCCGGCGGCGCAGCGAGGCGGCGCCGAGGCGCGCGCCGTGGGGAAGGGAGAGAATCGAGTCCGCGATCGATGAAATCAGCGCGTCGCGCGCGTCTTCGCGTTCGAGGCAGCCGGCGATCGCCACGCCCTCGGGAAGCCGCGTCGGCAGATCCTTGGCCGAATGCACCGCGGCGTCGATTTGTCCGGCGAGCAAGGCCGCGTCGATCTCCTTGGTGAACAGCCCCTTGCCGCCGGCCTCGGCGAGCGGCCGATCCCGGATGAGGTCGCCGCTGGTGCGGATGACGCGAATCGCGACGTTTTGCTCATCCCAGCCGTGCGCGAGCGCGAGCAATCGCCGCGCCTCGCGCGCCTGGGCGAGGGCGAGCGGCGAGCCGCGCGCGCCGAGGGTGAAAAGAACGCCGGAACCCATGCGCGCGCCATTAAGGGAGAATCGGCGCGCTGGCTAGAGACCGCGGCGGACGCCGCTCGAGTCTCGCCGTCGGCCTTCGGCGCGGAGGAGACATCTGCCCCGTGCTTTGCGCGCTAATGATTTGATATCATTGGATTCATCAGCGCGTGGCGCCCGCCCCGGGCGCTCGCGCAGAGATCTTTTCACCCTATGACCACGGAAAGGAGTTGGCCCAGGCCTGCACACAGTGTCACGGCGAGAACGGCAATAGCGCAATCCCGGGCACGCCCAGCCCGAGCGGCCAACAGCGAGGTTATTTTGTCGCCGCGATGCAGGAGTATCTCGCCGGAGCGCGCGAGATTCCCCCCATGCGTTCGCTGATTCAGGATCTGAAGGCCCTGGATTTCGACAGCCTCGCGCTCTATTTCGCGTCGCAGACTCCCGTGCAGGTTCGCACGCCGCCTCGCGGCGATCCCGCGGCCGGCCAGGCGCTCACCACTTTATGTGCGGGTTGCCACGGATTGCGGGGCGTCAGCGCCGATTCGGCGACTCCCAGTCTCGCCGGCCAGGATGCCCAATATCTCGTGGAGGCCCTCAAGGCCTACCGCGCCGGTCGCAAGCACGCGGCGATGCAACGCGTCGTCGCCGCCGTCATCAAGAGCGACAGCGACGCCGAGAACATCGCGGCGTTCTACGCTATCCAGCTCAGAACCGCGGCTGAGCGCGGGCAGACATTGGTTCAGGACATCGCCGACAAATGCAATCGCTGCCACAGCGCCGGCGTGGACAACCAATCCCTGGCGATACCGAACATCAGGGGCCAAGACAAAGACTATCTCATGACGGCGCCGAGGGCGTATCGCGAGAACCGACGGGACAGCTCGGCGATGCATATAATGACCTTGCCTTATGGAGAGTCCATCATAGAAGGCATCGCGTCCTATTACGCAAGCCAGGCGCCGAAGTGAATCGGACGCGATGGTCATCCGGCAATTGCCGCCGCGACCTTGCCGCCGATGGCGATTCGGCCCCTCCCGTCAGCTTCGCGACGGATCGGCGCGGCGATAGAGCTCGGCGATCCGCAGCGCGACGCCGTCGACCACATTCCACGTCGTATATTCGATCGAGGTCTTGAAGTCGGTCGGCCCTCCCGTCAGCATCATGATGAAGCGGATCAGTTGCCGGTCGAGCCAGCCGTAGCGCGCATAATCAAGGCGTCCGGCGATGGCCAGGGCGAGGGCTGGAGCAAGCCGGCGCCGGGCGATCGATCTGCGAAGATAGACGTTGCCCTCGGCGGTGTCCTTGCCCGGCTTCCTTGCCGTCAAATTGACCGAAAGAAAGACCAACGGGGGCGGAGCGCGCAGCGTCTGGTAGACAGCCAGGAACTGCTCGGCCTCCGGCAGGTGCCGGCCGTAGCGCACGGCCGCCACGACCGTCGCCAGCCGCGCTTCGGCCAGCTTTTGCGGAACCGGCGAGGCCAACGCCAAATCCTGTGGCGAAGCGCGGATTCCCCTCTCGGCGAGGCGGCCGGCGATGCGCTCGGCGATGCGCCGCGATTGGCCGTCGCGCGTGGCGTAGTAGAGTTGCATTTTTCGACCAAAGCGATGCAGGGAGTGAAGTATGGGGCGAACGGCGAGGAGACGCCACCGTCGCCGCCGGAAAAACTCCGAACGATGGAGCGCTCCATGCGGAGCGCGGCGGGCATGGTCAGGCGTTCCACCGCGCAACGCCCGGCGTCGGCGCTCCTCGCAGCGGCGGCGAATCCGTTGCGCCTTGACCGGGCCATCGACGATAGTGCATCATCAATGCCGGTGATGCGGTTTTGCCGCGCGGAGATCGAGTCGCCGGACGCAGCATAAGCATAAAGGTCGGGGCAAGCCGTCAATGATTTCCGGGACGGGTTTCAGTTGCGTCAAATAAGGAGGTGAACGGTCTCGCTGATGGCGGCCCCGCCATTTCCTCATGGCGGACGCAAAAGCATGAGCCTTGTGACCGATGCGGGCGGCCGATTGCGAGGCGAATTGGTCATCGAAACCATCGGGTCGTTCAATGCGCGTCGGGCGGCGAATTCAGCAGCCGGACGGGCTTGCGGCCATCGCGGCCAGTCGCGAGTCGAACCAGCGTGGGGCCAGCTCATGGCGATAGAGCGCAAAGGGTGGAGTTTACTTGCATTCCTGGTCGTCGTGGGCGCCGCATTGGGGCTGTGCCGGCCGGAGGCTCTCGCCCAGGCGAAAATGAACCCGGGCGACGAGTTGCGACCGCTGTTCGCCGTGCCCGATGACATCGCGGACGGCAATGAACTCGCACAAAACTCCTGCGCAAGCTGCCACGGCGCCGGCGGGATCAGCGTCACCGCGGGCGTTCCCAATCTGGCCGGCCAGCGGCCAGCCTATCTCTACCTGGAGATGAAAGCGTATCAATCGCTTTTCTGGGATTCCGGCAATCGGGCGGACGCCCAGATGATCGAAAGCGTCAAGTTTCTGAGCGATGACGCGCTGGTCAAGGTGGCGGCCTACTACGCCAGTCTCGATCCGGCCCCGCCCGCTGAGACGGGCGGGCCGACGATCGTCGATCCGGTCCAGGCCGGCAAGACCGCGGCGGCGGCCTGCGCGGGATGCCATGGCGAGGCGGGCGTCAGCGCCGCCGCCGGGATACCGAATCTGATCGGAGAGGATCCCCAATACCTCGTGGCCGCAATGAAGGACTACAAGACCGGACTGCGCAAGAACGACACGATGAAGGCGATGCTCGCGGCGCTCAGCGAAGCGGACATGAACCACATCGCGCTCTTCTACGCGCTGCAAAAACCTGCGCGCGCGCAGACCCCGGCCGAGGGCGATGTCGAGGCCGGCAAGGCCAGCGCCGCCGCCTGCGCCGGATGCCACGGCGACCAGGGGGTCAGCGGCAATCCCGCGACTCCGAGCCTGGCCGGCCAGGATGCGGCCTACCTCGCCGGCGCATTGGCGGGTTACAAGGACGGGACCCGCAACAACGAGACGATGGCGGGTTTCGCAGCTTCGCTCGACGAAGCCGCGATGAAAAACCTCGCCGCCTACTATACGGGTCTCGAGCCCCGGCCGGTGAACGTCAGCAAGCCGCTGAGCCCGAACGAGTGGGCCAGGAAATGCGACCGCTGCCACGGCCTGAACGGCAACAGCACGCAGCCAACCGTCCCCGCTCTGGCCGCGCAGCGTATGGACTACCTCGAGGCGATTCTCCGTGACTATCAGACGGGCGCGCGCAGGAACTCGGAGATGGCGGCGATGGCCGATGTGCTGAGCGACGACGACATCAAGGGAATAGCGGCGTATTATTCGCACGAGAAGGCGCGGGCGGCGGTGTTCGTGACCGTGCCGGCCAAGTGACGCAAGTTGCCGCTAAGGGGGACCTCCATGCGACATCATCCGGTTTGGGGGGCGATCGGACGGGACAACGAGGGAGTTGGCGATGACGCGTATGGTGTTGACGAGCGTGGGCATCCTCGCATTGCTTGGGGCCTTCGGCGCCGCCTATGCCGCAGGCGACGTTCAGGCCGGCAAGGCCAAGGCAGCCGCCTGCGCCGCGTGTCATGCGCCGGATGGCGCGGCTATCGGCACGAACCCGCCGCTGGCGGGCGAGAGCGAGGATCAGATCGTCCAGGCGCTCCAGGACTATAAGTCCGGCAAGCGCGTCAATGCGATCATGAAGCCGATGGCGAGCATGCTCAGCGACCAGGACATGTCGAACATCGGCGCGTATTACGCGTCGCTCAAGAAATGAAGTCGTCCGACCGTAACGGCCGTCGCATGCGATGGCGAAGCCCAGGCAGGGCGCGGTCGAATCCGCGCTCAAGTGATACGGTCCCCAAGATGGATGGATCCGAGCATGAATGACCAGCTGCCGCCGCCTCGACTCTTTCTTCACTATTCCGAGTTGCCCTACAGCGTGCGCGTGCTGTTCACGGCGACGCTGCTCATTCTCGGATTGGGCTACCTGTTCGCCCTGCTGAACATTTATTTCTCCTATGCCGGGCGAGCCGGGGGCAATCCGCTGATGCTCTCGTACGAGGACCTCGTGGTGGCCTATTCGGGCAACGCGCAAGGCTCGGTTCTGGAGGGCGCCCTGCAAGGGCCCATGGCCACCATGCTGCCTCCCGACGAAAGAACGGCCGTGCTGACGTGGGTCCGGCAAGGCGCCGCGCGCCCGACCTACGACACGGATATCAAACCGATCATCGACAAGCGGTGCATGACCTGTCACGACGGCAGCAACCCGCATATTCCGAACCTGTCCGATTACGACAACGTCAAGAAGGTCACCGTGCTGGACACCGGCGCGTCGATCGCGACGCTGGTCCGGCTTTCGCACATTCATCTGTTCGGAATGACGTTCATCTTCTTCATCGTCGGGCTCATGTTCAGCCACGCCTACGTGCGCCCTGTGTGGTTCAAATGCGCCGTCATCGCATTGCCGTACCTGGGGATCGGGGTGGACGTCAGTTCCTGGTACTTCATCAAGCTTTACCATCCGTTCGCCTGGGTGATGATTTTCGCCGGCGCCCTGATGGCCGCATGCTTCGCCGTCATGTGGCTGGCGACGATGTATCAGATGTGGTTCTCCAAGCCGCCGGAGGCCATCCTGCGGCGGATGGGCGGCGACATTCCGGTCGACTTCTGACGAGCGACCGGCCGACGGATCGGGCCTCCGCCAGTTTTGCGGCGCCGGCAAGGCCGCCGCCAAACCCTGCGGCGTCAGCCGAAGAGTCGCGTGAACCGCCTCGCCTCCGCCTCGGGGTCGTCAGCGGCGACGATCGCCGAAACGACGGCGAGGCCGTCAGCGCCCGCGGCGAGCAGCGGCGCGCAATTGCCGGGTTTGAGACCGCCGATGGCGAGCACGGGCTTTTGCGTCAGCGCGCGCAAGCGCCGGAAGCCTTCGAGGCCGAGCGGAGGCTCCGCGTCTTCCTTGGTCCGCTGCCGATAGACGGGACCGACGCCGAGATAATCGGCCGCCGCGGCGTCGGGGCGCATGATCTGCGCGGCGTTGGCGATCGACAGGCCGACGATCTTGCCGGGGCCGAGCAGGCGGCGCGCGTCTTCGGCGGGTAAATCGGTCTGCCCGACGTGCACGCCATCGGCGTCGACAGCCAATGCGACGTCGAGACGATCATTGACGATCAAGGGAACGCCCAGCGGAGCGAGCAGGGATTTCAGCGCCCACGCTTCTTCGAGGAAGGCCCGCGTCGCCGCGGCCTTGTCGCGCAATTGCACCATGGTCGCCCCGCCGCGAATGGCGGCGGCGACGATTTGCGCGAGCGGACGGCCGCGCGCGAGGCGATTGTCGGTGACGAGGCAGAGGCGCAGCAGGCTCGGGTCGACCGACATTCACAGAACCTTCAAACGAAGTCTGACATCCTCCTCGCCGATCGCGTCGAGCATGTCGAGAAACGCGACGCGGAAGCTGCCGGGGCGGACGGCCTTTTCGGCGGCCATTTCGCCGGCGATCCCATAGACGGCGACGGCCGCCGCCGTCGCGACGAAGGCGTCCGGCATGAGCGAAGCGAAGGCTGCGACGATCGCCGACAGCGCGCAGCCGAGCGCAGTCACTTTGGTCATCAGCGGCGAGCCGTTGGCGATCTCCGCCACGCGTTCGCCGTCGGTGACGAGGTCGACGGCGCCGGTCGCGGCGACGACGCAATCCCGACGCCGCGCGAGCTGGATCGCCAGGCCGCGCGCCGCCCCGGTCTCATGCGCGCTGTCGACGCCCTTCGGCGCCGAGGCGTCCTGGTGCAGCCCCGCGATCCGGGCCACGCTCAAAATCTCCGACGCGTTGCCGCGAATGACGGTCGGTCGATGCCGCAGCAACTGCTTGACGGCTTGGTCGCGAAACCGCGTCGCGCCGACGCCGACGGGATCGAGAACCCATGGCCGTCCGAGCCGATCCGCCGCGGCGGCCGCGGCCTCCATGCTCACGACGAAAGACCTCGACAAGGTTCCGATATTGACGACGAGCGCGCTGGCGAGCGCGACGAATTCATCCGCCTCTTCCGGCGCATGGACCATCGCCGGCGAGGCGCCGATCGCCAGCAACGCATTGGCGGCGACGTCCATCGAAACGTAATTGGTCACGGCTTGAACGAGCGGACGCGACGCGCGCAACTCCGCCAGGAGGTGGACGGCGTCGGCGGCGAGCGTTTTCGTAGCGGTCATGGGTTCACGGTGGGTTTACGGCGGGGGCGGAGTCGAGCAAGGGAGCCGTGCGCGGCGATCTCCCAGCCCGCCTCGTTCATCGCCGCGCCGAGCCGGCAGTTTGCTCCACGGCCCCGTCGGCGTCAAAAGCTCGCCGGCGTCGGCGAAATCGAGCCGACTTTCGAGGCGCCCTCAATCGTCGCGCGACAGGGGAATGGCGGAGGTCGGCGTCGAATCGATCGGCGCGCCGTCCTGGGCGGGCAGGATCGGCGGCGGCGCCGGGCGCGGGTCGAACGCTTGCAGCGACGGCGGCAGGGCGGCGGAAGGGCCGCGCAGGTCGAGCGGGCCGGCGCCCGGGTGCAGGCTGGCGCGGGCGACGTCCATCGGCTCTTCGATCTCGGGCGCCGGCGGCAGGCCGTCGGGACGGCCGGGCGGCGGCATGAGGTCCGGCGGGGGCAGCGGCCGGCAATAGCGGCGCGGGCCGGTGTCAGTCGCGCCGTGCATCGCCAGATCGAGATGGAAATGGTTGTAATGGAACACGTCGGCGCCGGGGCCGAGCACGGTGGTGAAGTGCTGGCAGGCGCCGGCGTGGATCTCGTGCAGGAACGCCGATTCCCGGCTGCCGGCCCGTTTCCAGTCGCGCACGATGCTGATTTCGCGCCCGTCCGCTAGCCTGAAGCCGGCGACGTCGATCGCGTTGCCGAACGCATGTTCCGACAATTGCGCCCCGGGAACGCCATCGACGCCGCGGCAGCTATAGGCGCCGAAGGCCTCGAGGCCGACGACGGCGGACGCGAAGCGCGCCTCGGCGTAGGGTTGCACCACGTCGGCGAGCCAAGCCTCCAGCGCCGGGATCATCGAGCAATCGATCGTCACCGGCTTGTCGACGCTCACCGCGCCGTCGGCGAGCGCCGAAACCTTGAAGGGGCGGGTCATGCCGCAAATGCCGGGGCCGTCGATTTCCGGCTGCGGCTCGATAGTGGCGGAAGGGCGGACCCATCCGCGCGACAGGCAAAGGTTTTCGGCCTGCGTGCGCCACGCCGGACGCTCCGCCCGCTCGAACCAGCCGCAGCCCGCAAGGGAGAAAAGGGCCAGAACGCCCAACGCTGTCGGCCATACGCAACGCGCCATTCCATCAAAATGCGCGCTTTGCCTAAAGAAAGCCTAAACCAGGGGCTTAGCCACGGTCGCGCCGCACTTTGCGGGCAAGGGACTGCCGTTTGCGCGGCGGGACGGCGATTCGGAGAGACGGGGCGTTGAAGGGCAAGGTTCTGACGCCGAACGGCGAGGCCGCCGCCCGGCCGTGGCGCGCGCCCCTTCCCCCCCTCGTGGGGGAACGCAGCCCAGTGAAACGGACGGCGCGCCGGCTCGCCGCCGCGGGCCTGGCGTTCTGCGCGTGCCTGGCCGCGAGCGCCGCGCTCGCCCATCCCCACGTCTGGGTGACGGTGCGCAGCCAGATCGCCTTCTCGCCCGACGGCAAGGTCGCCTCGATCGTGCACGACTGGGTCTTCGACGAAATGTATTCGTCCTTCGCCACGCAAGGGCTCGCCAAGCCCGGCGAACTCGTCAAGCGCGAGACCTTCGCCCCGCTGGCCGAGGAGAACGCCGGCGGGCTCGCCGAAATCGGCTATTTCACCACCCTCAAGATCGGCGGCAAGGCGGTGGATTTCGGCAATGTCACCGAATACTGGATGGAGGAGCGCCCCGACCATCTGGTGGCGTTCCACGTCGTCCTGCCGTTGAAGACGCCGACCCCGCCCGGCAAGTATTTCACCTTGCTGGTCGCCGATCCCGAATATTTCATCGACTTCGAATTCGACGACACGGACGCGATCGTTCTTCGTTCGGCGCCGTCCGGCTGCTCGGCCTCGATCGCCAAACCCAAGCCGCTGGCGAGCGAGGACAAGCAGGCCCTCACCGAGTCGTTTTTCACCAACTTGGCGCCGGGAACCAATTTCGGCTTCAAGATGGCCAGCCGCGTGATCGTCGCCTGCCCATGAAACGAACCCTTCGCGCCCTTCCTTTTCGCGCCGTCTTCGGGCTGGCGCTCCTCGTCTGCGACGCGGCGCCCGCGCTGGCGCAGCTCGCGCGGCGGCCCTTCGAAGTCGGCGGCGGCGAAGGCGGGGGCGGAGCGAGCGGCGGCCTGACGGGATGGCTCATCGCCGAGCAGTCCCAGCTCACCCATCTCATCGCCATGCATCTGAAGGAATTGCACGGCGACCCGGCCGCCATGTGGGGCCTCGTCGGCATCGGCTTCGCCTATGGCGTTTTCCACGCCGCCGGACCCGGACACGGCAAGGCGGTGATCGCCTCCTACATGATGGCCAACGACCGCGCGCTGCGGCGCGGCGTCGTTCTCGCATTTCTGGCGGCGCTGTTGCAGGGCTCGGTCGCCGTCGCGCTGGTCGGCGTCGCCGCGCTGATCTTCAACGCCACGTCATCGGAGATGAACCGCGCCGCCGACGGGCTGGCGCTGGCGAGCTACGCCGGCATCATCGCCATCGGCCTTTGGCTGATTTGGACCAAGGGGCGCGCGCTCGTCGCGGCGTTGCGGACGCATTTCGCGCGCAGCGCCACGATCGCTCGCGGGACGCTGTACCAGGATGCGCCCTGGCGCCCGGGAGCGAACGGAAGCGGCGAAACGGCGTTTCGCGCCCACGCGCCGGGCGAGGAGGCGACCCGAGCGGCCGAATGCGCGCACGCCCCCGACCCGGCCGCGCTCGGCGAAGGCTTTTCCTGGCGCGGCGCGGCGGCGACGGTCGTCGCCGCGGGGTCGCGGCCCTGTTCGGGGGCGATTCTGGTGCTGGTGTTCGCGCTCGCGCAAGGGTTGTTCGCGGCGGGCGTCGTCGCGACCTACGCCATGTCGCTGGGCACGGCGCTGACCACCGGCGCGCTCGCCTGGGCCGCCGTGTTCGCCAAGACGGTCGCCGTGCGCTTGGCGGCGGGCGACGATTCGCGCGTCGCGCTCGTTGCGCGCGGCTTCGAATTCGTCGCCGCGTTGCTGGTGCTCGCCTTCGGCCTGGCGCTGCTCATGGGCGCGCAGGGCGGGGCGTGAGCGAGGCGCGCCGCTCACCGCCCGAAGAAATGCTCTTCGGCCGACCTCCATTCCGGGCCGGCGGTGATTTTCATCAACGCCCGGTCGAGCGGCTTTTTCAGCGCGCTGCCGGCCGGCAGCGCGACCGCCATATAGGCCGGCGCGAGCAGGCCTTGCGGCATTTGGACGACATTCGCGTAGCGCTTGGCGATGAAGTACCGCAAGGCGCCGACGCTGTTGACGACCGCGTCCGATTGTCCATGGGCCAGCGAGTCGAGCGCTTGCTGCAAATTTGGCAATTTCTCGTACTGCAGATGCAATCCGTCGAGATATTCGGCGCCCGAGGAATAGGCCGCCGCGGCGAGCCTCTTGCCCACCAGATCGCTCGCCGCGACGTCGGCGCCCGATTCGACCCGCTCGGCGGTCAATCGCGAAACCATGCTGGTCGACAGCAGCGAAACCAGCACCAGGCTGCCCATCATCCAGAAAATCGCGATCATGCGGCCCCAATTGGTTTTCGGCGTCTTGTCGCCGTAGCCGACGGTCGTCATCGTCACGACCGCCCAATAGATGCCGTCGCGCAAGGTGGCGACCGAGGACTCCGTCCCCTGCGCCGCGGGGTGGCGAGGGCGTTCGAGAAACCACATGACGACGCCGGTCACGACGAGCATCGCCAGAATGGCGAGGATCAAGGGGCTGAGCTCGGCGGCGGCCGCCCCATAGGAGGCGAGCGCCGAAAGCGGCCCCGTGTCCTTGCGAAAGGCCACTGCGACGCCGGAGCGATGGGCGGGATAGGAGAAATCGACCCGCTCCGACCTTTCCGGCGTGATCGTGATCGCGCCGATCGCCGCGTCGAACCAGCCTTGCTCCAGGCCGTGCAAGATCGTTTCCATATCGGAGACCGGAATCAGCTTGAACCGCCATTCCGTCTGCTGCGCGACGCGGCGCCACAGATCGACGCTGACGCCGCCGATCGAACCGTCCGCGTCGACGTATCCATAAGGCGGCACGTCGTAGACGGCGACTCGCAGCGGCTGGGCAGGGGCCGGCTCGGCGCCGAGAGCGCAAGCCGCCGCCATCGCCAGACCGGTGACAACCCCGAGGCCGGCGAGCGCGAATCGAATGAACCGGCCAATGCGGCCGGCCCTTCGATCGATGTCTCGATCTGAAAGGCGATTGATCATGGCCCCGAGCGCGTTTCGTCGCACGCTTGTGTATGAGGCGTATGACGAAAATCATGCAGGAAGATGAAGCTCGCGTGTCGTCGCGCGTTGCGCGACGCATCGCATCGCGCCGCTCGCGATCGGCGTCGCCGGCCTCCTTGTCGGCTGGGCCTACGATGACGGTTTGTGCTAACCTGCGCCCCACTCGCCCGGAAACCGTATCACTCGACCACCGCGTCCGCCTCCACTTCGACGAGCCAGGCGGGATCGATGAAGCCGCCGACTTGAACGAACGTGCAGGCGGGTCGCGCGTCGCGAAAAAATTCGCCGTGCGCGCGCGCCGCTTCGCGCCATCGTCGGATATCGGCGAGCATGACGCGCGTGCGCGTCACGTCGCGCGGCGAAGCGCCGGCGTCGGCGAGCGCCGCTGCGATGATTTCGAGGCAGCGGCGCGTCTGGCCGTAGACGTCGCCGGGCGCGGCGACGGCGCCGTCCGCTCCGATCGGCGCGGTCCCGGCGACGAAGACGTGCGCGCCGACGCGCGCCGCGCGCGAAAAGCCGATTTCGGCCTCGAACGGCGAGCCGGACTTGACCAGTTTTCGCGTCACGACGGGTCTCGGTCCTCGTCGTTCAGGGCCTCGATCAGCGCGCGCAACGTGGCGATGGTCGACGCGTCCGCTTGGCCGTCGACGCGCGCGGGACGGAAATGGCGCTGGAAGGCGGCGACGACCGCCCTGGTCTGGGCGTCGTAGACGCCGGTGAGCGCGACGCCGTAGCCATAGAGCGCGAGCATCGCCTGCAGCGCGCGGATCGGCGGCCCCTCTTCGCCGGCGCCGATGAGCGCGCCGCCGCTGATCGGAGCGGGCGGGGTCCAGTGGCCGACGCGCGCCAGCGCGAGCGCGTCCCAGGGGAACTTCTCGCCCGGATCGCGCTTGCGCGTCGGCGCGACGTCGGAATGGGCGAGGATGCGCTCGCGGCGAATGGAGCGCCGCGCCGCGATGTCGCGGCACAGCGCGATGACGGCGTCGATCTGCCGACGCGGAAATGGCGGCAGCGCGCCGTCGTGGCCGGCGTTGACGATCTCGACGCCGATCGAAGCGGAATTGAGATCGCGGTTTCCGGCCCAGAAGCTCGCGCCGGCGTGCCAGGCGCGCTTGTCCTCGGCGACGAGCTGCGCGATCTCGCCGCTCTCCCAGACGAAATAATGCGCCGAAACTTGAGAAGTCGGATCGCGCAGCAGCGCCAGCGCCCCCTCGGCCGTCGGCATGCCGGTGTAATGCAGCACGATGCTGTCGGGCCGCGCGGACCCACGCCGCTCGCCGAAATTGGGCGAGGGCAGGAAGGCGCCGACGAGCGGGCTGTCGGGCGCCGGGGCGGCCGTCATGTGGCGCGCTCGGGCGTCCGCGCCGCGCGGCGAGGCCGTGGAAGGACCCTCCCCCGCCGGCGACGGCGCGGGAGGGCGGAATCGATCAATAATAGGCGCGGCAAACGCGGTTGCCGTAATAATCATAGTACCATTCGGCGCAGCGGGCCGTCGGCGGCGGCGGACCAGGCGGACCAGGCGGATAATAGCCGGGCCCCGGCGGGGTCGAGGCCGAACCGATCATCGCGCCGGTGGTCGCGCCGGCGATTCCCCCGACCAGCGCGCCGCCCGGACGGTTGGTCAGCGCGCCGCCGATCAGCGCGCCGGTCGCGCCGCCGATCAGCGCGCCGCCCGCCGCGTTCTGGCCCTGCGGCGTGTCGCAGCCCGCCGCCGACAAGGCCGTCGCCATGGCCAGCGAAAGAAAAAAGAGTTTTCGCATCGCACCCGTCTCCTATGCGTCGCATGAAAGCCGCACGCGAACGTCGTTGTCACGGTCTGGCCGCTCGCCCGCCGCGACCTCGATCCGAACGCCCCGGCGCCCTTTACCACGTCCTGTCAGGGTGGCACAGATTTCGTGAATCCGAAGTGAATTTTCCGGCGGCGCTCACGGCGCGGCGGCTTTGCGGGCCCTTGACCCGCGCGGCTCCGCGAGCCTATGCCCTTGTCCAGCCAGTCGGCCGGACGGCCGTCGCCTTCGGGCGGAGGAAAGTCCGGGCTCCATGCGGACACGGCGCCGGATAACGTCCGGCGGGGGCGACCCCAGGGACAGCGCCACAGAAAGCAAACCGCCGGCCTCGCGGTGAAAGCCTTGGGGTCGGCAAGGGTGAAAGGGTGCGGCAAGAGCGCACCGCGTCGGCGGCAACGTCGACGGCACGGCAAGCCCCGCCGGGAGCAAGACCGAATAGGAGCGATGCGGGGCGCCTTTAGCGCCTCGGGGCCGGTCCGCGGGCCTGATCGTTCGGGTTGGTCGCTGGAGGCGCCCGGCGACGGGCGTCCCAGAGGAATGGTCGTCACGTCGGGAGCCCCTTGGCGCCCGGCCATACAGAACCCGGCTTACAGGCCGACTGGCTTTTTAGGCAGTGGGCAGTGACCCGAGCGGCATGTAGTCCTACTGCCTACTGCCTACTGCCCACTGCCTATTGCCCTTGAGGGTCCCCCATGCTGCACGCTCATCGCGTACTTCCCGCCGGCGCCTGGTCGGGCGAGCCGGCCGACACGGTGGTGCTCGACTACGACGAGCGCTACCGCCGCCGGGTCGCCATGACCGGCGTGCGCGGCCTCGGCTTCCTGCTCGATCTGCCCGAAGCGGCGATGCTGCGCGCCGGCGACGGGCTCGAGCTGGAGGACGGACGCGTCGTCGAGGTCGTCGCCGCGCCCGAATCGCTGATCGAAATCCGCGCCGCCGACGCGGCCGTGTTGACGCGAATCGCCTGGCACCTCGGCAATCGCCACCTGCCGACCGAACTGAGGGCTAAGGGCCTGCGCATCCGCAGGGACGCCGTGATCGAGGAGATGGCGCGCGGCCTCGGCGGCTCGCTCGCCGCGATCGAGGCGCCGTTCAACCCGGAAGGCGGCGCCTATGTCCGCGCCACCGAGCTGGCGCCCGGCCACGATCTCGACCACGACCACGACCATCACGGCGACGCCCATCATCGCCTCGGCGATCATCAGAGCCTCGGCGCCGAGCCCCATGTCCACGGCCCTGGCTGCGGCCACGACCATCACGATCACGCGCACGACGGTCACGACCACGATCATGGCCGAGTCGAGCGCTGAGGCGGGCGAGCAGCGGGAGCTGCCGCTGTTCCTGTGGCTCTCGCCGGCCTTTCCCGTCGGTTCGTTCGCCTATTCGCATGGCCTGGAATGGGCGGTCGAGGCGGGCGACGTCGTCGACTTCAGCTCGCTGAGCGATTGGTTCGCGGACCTCGCCGCGTTCGGCGCGCCGCGCGTGGACGCGGCCCTATTCGCCGCCGCGCACCGCGCGGCCGAGGCCGAAGATTGGCGCGCGCTGAATGAGGTCAACGAATTGGCGGTCGCGCTGGCGGGCTCCGCCGAGCGCCGGCTGGAGACGACCGCGCAAGGGGGCGCGTTCCGCCTGGCGGCGCGCGCCGCGTGGGACTGCGAGGCGCTGGCCCGCGTTCCCGAGCGCGCCGGGGATGCGATCGCCTATCCGATCGCGGTCGCGGCGGCGGCCGCGGGCCATGGCGTCGATCGCCGACGCGCAGGCGAAGCTTTCGCGGTCGCCCTGTTCGCCAATCTGGTCTCGGCCGCGGTTCGCCTCGGCGTGGTCGGCCAGACCGACGGCCAGCGGATTTTGGCAGGGATCTTGCGTGAGGTCGGCGCGATGGCGCGCGAGGCCGCGAGCGCGACGCTCGACGATCTCGGCGCCTGCGCTCTGCGCTCCGACATCGCCGCGATGCGGCACGAAACGCAATATTCGAGGTTGTTCCGCTCATGAGCCGATCCCGGCAACCCCTGCGCGTCGGCGTCGGCGGCCCCGTCGGCGCCGGCAAGACGGCGCTGATGGAGCATTTGTGCAAGCGCCTCAGCGGCGAGTTCGACGTCGCCGCGATCACCAACGACATCTACACCAAGGAGGACGCGCGCATCCTCGTCGAAGCCGGCGCGTTGCCGGCGGAGCGCGTCATCGGCGTCGAGACCGGCGGCTGCCCGCACACCGCGATCCGCGAGGACGCCTCGATCAATCTGGCGGCGATCGAGGAAATGCGCCGGCGCTTTCCTGCGCTCGACCTCATCCTGGTCGAATCGGGCGGCGACAATCTCGCCGCGACCTTTTCGCCCGAACTCGCCGATCTCACCATCTATGTCATCGACGTCGCCGGCGGCGAGAAGATCCCGCGCAAAGGCGGGCCGGGCGTCACCCGCTCCGATCTGCTGGTCATCAACAAGATCGACCTCGCTCCCTACGTCGGCGCTTCGCTCGAGGTCATGGCGCGCGACGCCGCCCTGATGCGCAAGACCCGCCCGTTCGTCATGGCCAACATGAAGACCGGCGAAGGCGTCGAGGCGGTGATCGCGTTCATCCGCGACAAGGGCGGGCTGGGGGTGGAGTGAGCCCGGAGCCGCGCTTTTGCCGGCAGTTGGCGCGAAGCGACGGTTTGAGATAGGGTGCCAGCATGAGCGGCGAACCGGAAAATCTGGTGCTTGAACTGCTGCGCGGTCTGCGCGCCGACGTGGCGACCGTGGACGCCAAATTGGCCGACACAAAAGCCGAACTGAAAAACGACATCCACTCGCTGCGCGCCGACGTGGCGTCGGACCTGGCGACGATGCGCGCCGAGAACGACGCCGAGCACAAGGCGACGCGCAAGCAACTCGGCGACCAGATCGTCGGGCTTCGCCGCGCCGTCGTCGAATATCACTCCGTCGTCATCGGCCATGGCGTTTTGATCAGCGAACTCGAAGCGCGCGTCCGCCGCGTGGAGCAGCATCTCGGCCTGCCGCCGGCCCTCGACGCGCATTGAACGCCGCCCGGCGCTTGTGCCGCGGCCGCGAGCCGCACTATAAGCCTGCGCCGGGTCGCGTCGCCTCGGGCGCAGGGTCCGAGCGGGCGCCTGGCGAATGGCTCCAATCGAGAAAGACCTCATCACCATGCGTGTCCCGACACTTGTTTGCGCGATCGCCTTCGGCGTCCTGGTCTCGGGCGCCGCCTACGCGGCCAACTACGGGCCCGACGCCGCCGCTCCCGCCACGCCGTCGGCGGCCGCTCCCGCCACGCCGTCGGCGGCCGACATCGCCGCCAAGAAGCTCAAGTCGGACGAGTGCTACAAGCAGGCCGACCTCAAAGGCCTTCACAAGGACGAGCGCAAGAAATTCCACCGGCAATGCGTCGAGGGCAAATGAGCCCTTCGCGCGAGGGTCGAGGCGATTGGCGATGGCCGGCGGCGCGCCGGCCATTTTCGTCGGCGCCGGCGCCCGCCGCGCCCCTGAGCCGAACATGAGGCCGCTCGACGAAGACCATGGCGACGACGAGCGCCTCGCGGCGTTCGCGAGCTTGCGCGACTTCTTCCGCTACGCCGTCAGCCGGTTCAACGCCGCCGGGCTCGCCTACGGGCACGGCGCGACCAACGCCGTCGACGAAGCCGCTTTCATCGTCCTGGAAGCTTTGCGCCTGCCCATTGACGCGCTCGATCCCTTTCTCGACGCCGCGCTGACGCTTGAGGAACGCGTTCGCCTGCTGGAGCTGATCGACGCCCGCGTCGCCACGCGCCAGCCCGCCGCCTACCTCCTCAACCGCGCCTATATCCAGGGCGTGCCGTTCTATGTCGACGAGCGCGTGATCGTGCCGCGCAGCTTCATCGGCGAATTGCTGTTCGGCGGCCTCATTGGCGAAGGGTCGCCGATCGAGGACCCCGATTCGATCGAAAGCGCGCTCGATCTGTGCACGGGCGGCGGCTCGCTGGCGATTCTCGCGGCGATGAAATTCCCCAACGCGCGGATCGACGCGGTCGACCTTTCCGCCGACGCGCTCGATGTCGCGCGACGCAATGTCGCGGAGCACGGCCTCTCGGAGCGGATCACGCTTTATCAGGGCGATCTCTTCGCGCCGCTGGGGGCCAAGCGCTACGATCTGATTCTCGCCAACCCGCCCTATGTCGACGCCGAATCTTTGGCGGCGTTCCCGCCCGAATACGCCGCCGAGCCGCGGCTCGCGCACGCGGGCGGACGCGATGGGCTGGACGTCGTGCGGCGGATTCTAGCCGAGGCGGGCGCGCATCTGACGCCTAAGGGCGCGCTCGTCTGCGAGGTCGGGCGCGGCCGCGCGCGGCTGGAGGCCGAGTTTCCGCGCCTGCCGCTGCTCTGGCTCGACACCGAGGAGAGCGAAGGCGAAGTGTTCTTCGGCCGCGCCGCCGATCTCGCCGCGCCGCGCGGCAGGGGCAAGCGGCGGTCCTAGGCGAGGAAATCCGACGCTGGGCTTCCGCCCGTGGGATGATCGGATTCGACCTTGCGATGCTCGCGAATCGACCCGACGCGGACATGTCACTTGCGCTGCGACGATTGGCTCCGCAGCCGCTCTTCGGTCGTCCAATTCAGCACTTAGTGAGTTGTGACCGACTTGCCGCGGCCTCTGAGTTCATTCGTAAATCGCGCAGCACACCGTACGTTTGGGACGCCTCGATTGATGAGCCTTGGAGAGGTGGAGCTGCATCTTCGGGACGCGAGTAGGGAGCGACCGGAATGTTGAGACGGATTGCGATAGCGGCGGGCTTTCTGCTCGCCGCAGTGGCCGGGGCGGATGCTATGAACTTCAGTTGGAGCGACCAGTTAACTGTGCATGCGTCGGGACCAATTGAAGAAGGTGACGCGGCAAAATTCGCCGCGCTGCCAAAGTTTCATACGTTAGAGCTAGACAGCCCTGGCGGCTTGGTGAGCGAAGCGCTCGCTATGGCTGCTAACATGGATGCGCGCGGACATATCCGGACTGTGGTGAAGCCGGGCGCGTCTTGTGCTTCCGCGTGCGCGATGGCGCTGTTCGTATCCGGCGAAACGCGTGTCGTGTACATGGGCGGCCTTATCGGCATCCATTCTTGCGCCGTGCTGGACGGCACCCCAGTCCCCGAATGTAACAAGGCCATGGCCGCTAACGCTACCGCGCATGGTGTGCCGTGGGGGGTGATAGAAGGTTTCGGCCTCACCAAACCTTCTAGCGTAAGCGGGAGACCCCCCGGCTCTGCCGGGGTGGCAGTAGCAGTTTGACGTTTCCGGCAGTCCACCAGCGGAGTTCCAACGTGAGCAGCCACGCACACGAAAGGAACTCCACCGATGGACG
>Ga0326727_10013069_pt1 | contig 18612 bp, 13 predicted proteins | sample MB2enrmetagenome_FD_207643 | JGI IMG/M metagenome (GOLD analysis project Ga0326727, IMG submission 207643) | Lab enriched peat soil microbial communities from McLean, Ithaca, NY, United States - MB29MY | ecosystem: Environmental > Terrestrial > Soil > Wetlands > Peat | place: USA: New York...
TGTGGACCTTGGAAGCCGCCCTCAACCCTGCGCAGCCTGCCTCCGCCGAGATCGCTGCGTAGTAACATCAACCTAACCGCCGCCCGCCACTTTCAACTACGCGCGGGACATGCTCTCTAATCGAGCAATACCCCAATGAACCCCAACTCCATTACCTTTATGCGTGCTTTCTTCTGAAGGATCATCCCGACGAGGCTTTGTCGCAGCTGCATGCCGAGCTTGCAATTTCGAAGACACATGTGCCGGCAATGACGCTGATTGCACTTGAGTACCTCCGCAGAGGGCAGGCTGCCGAGGCACTTTCGTATGCAGAGCGCGCGGTTGCGATCGCCAATCGGAGTGCTCAGGCGCAATTTGCATTGGGCAAATGCTTGATCGATCTTCACCGAATGCAAGACGGTGTAGCACATCTCTCCGAAGCAGCTCGATTAGCGCCGAACGACAGACAAATCCTTTGGTCGCTCGCAGCAGCCTACACTCAGCTAGATGATCAAGTTGCCGCACAACGTGTGCGGCAACAGTTGGCGAAGTTAGACCAGGCGGGTGAAAAGAATTGAAGACATTGAACCGCATTTCCTTTTTGAATGATGATTCTTAATTCTCGGACCGACTGAGTCATCAATGTTTGTGAGATGTCGCCGCGATCTCAAATCAGGACAGCCGCGTCCTACCGATGCCGCTGAAATTTCTCGGACCAGGCGAATGGAAGATGACTATATGGGAAGATGCGCCCGACAGCGATCAGCAGCCTGAGCACCTAATCAAGGAGGAAAAAACTGCTCGCTCATCTGACGTCGTGCAATTAAAGCTAGCAAATTCGGGTGGGGCGGTGGCGATATTCTCATCTGCAAGATGATTTGATCAACGTTCGTCGGGTTGAGATCGGAAATGGTTGCTTTGGGACACTCAGCAGTCTGAGAGCTGTCAGGGAAATGCTCATAAGTCTCCCTTGGTTCTCACTTTCGTGATCGCGAGTGCTCTCTAAAAGTGGCCATTTGTGCTCTCAGCTCCGAGTGACCCACCTGCCTACAGCCTGTTATTTGTTTTTGAGAGGTTCTACGTGCATTCATAGTTTCGGAAGCAAACCGCTTGTATCAGGGAATGTCAATTCCCTGATACTTGAGTGATAATTCCCTGTTCGGTGCGGCTCAAAAATCAGGATGGCGTGGTGGAAGCTCGCGTGTATTCAGCATCATAGAGAACTCTGTCGGCAGACTTCTGGGGCAAGATTCACGGATTTCCCTGTATTTTTCCCTGTTAGCAGGGAACTGGGCCCGGAGAACGGTTCGCTCAGGACTCCATCCTCCGCCAGCATACAAAGTAAGTTATTGATTCTACTTACATCATCAACAAAACAAAAAGATTAATGCTGAGGATGGCGTGTGCGCTGTGTGAGTCCTATGCGGCCTGGTACGCCCAATACGACCGATTTACCTTATAAAACGGGATGCACCTTACAAAGGACAGGGTCTGCTTACGCACTGCCAGAGTGCGGACTGCTGCCGCCAGGCTCTGACGGGCTCGTTGTCTCAACTCGGTTGCTGTGCGATCAGGGTCTTTCAGCGTGGGCAATGCCTTCTCCCACGAACAGTGCTCCGCAAAGCGCCGCCACAATGCCCGGCAGCGCGCCAGCAAACTGAAATGCGTGTAAGGAAGAGAGAGCAGCGGAAGGAAGGTAAAGGTCGTCCCGCAATCGGCACAGCGACCGCGATGGATCCAATTCCAGTCGTGATACTCGTCGTGAGCCTGCTTGCGGTGACGGCCATGACCGACGATCGAATCGTGTTCACAAACCGAACATCGGCGTATGATGATCTCGCCGCAGGCCTCTGCCCAGTCGGTCGCAAGCTTGTCCGGCCCGGCGGAAACTGAGACAAGGAGGATCGTACCTCACAGGGGTTCCGCCTCCGCCTTAGACCCGCCAAGATCATCGACGGAAGCGGAGCCCCGCCTCCTGAAGAAAACTCAACTGAAAGAAAATATAGCTTCTTAGAAACTATCCATTTGAATTCTGCACAATTTGCGCAGAAAATTTTCTGCGCTATGTGTAATCGCTAGTGTTTATGGGCCTCCGGAGGCACTTCAGAGAGGGGTGAAACTTTTTGAAGTTACCCCTCTTTGGTTCCAGCTAGGCCGGGTTAGGTACAGTCTCCAAGGAAGGGGTGGGGATATTGGCCGTTAACAGGCCAACCTGTGATTCCAGCCCACCGTCGACCTGGAAACGTGCTCAGGAGATTTCTCATAAAGTGACGACGGCCACCGCGGACCGACGCTATCCCTTGCATTTGGCAATCCGGTTGCCGCATTCCCTGAATCGCCGAATGGATGTCCTATTCATCCCGTAGCGTCGTCGCAGGGTCGATCCGTGCAATCCTCAGCACCGGAAGGGATGCGGCCAGTAGCGTGACGCACGCTAGCGTCGCCACCACCGCCAGAATCGTAGGCACATCGTACACGCCCACCCCATAGAGCACGCTGCGCATGGCGCGCAGCACCTCGATGCACAGGATCAGACCAAGAACGAGTCCGGACAACGAGGCCCGGACACCGGTCCCCGCAACGCGGACCATGGCCTGACGGACGCTTGACCCCAGGGCGATGCGGATGCCGATTTCGCGCGTCCTTTGCGCTACGATGTTGGCCACCAGCGCAAAGATTCCCACCGTGCTTAACAGCAGCGCCAGCCCCGCCATCGCGCTCAACAGGGCGACATCGATGCGTTGCGTCGACAGCGTCTCCGCCTCAAGGTCGTTCATCCGGTAGAAGCCTGAGAACGGCAATCCAGGATCTGCGTTTCCGAGTGCCCGCTGCATCTGCTGCGTCAGCCCCACCACCGGTCCGGTCCTGCGCACGATCCAACTCGGCTGAAACCAGATGTGGATCAGTTGCAGCATCTGGGCATTCACCTGCGCGGCAGGAATGTAGATGGTCTCTTCGCTCGTCAGCGGCGCCACCGGGTTCATTCCCGACGAAAGTTGAACGTCGCCCACCACGCCCACAATCACTAGGCCTTTGTTCAGCACGTGCCCCACGGGACTGGTCCCTGGGAAGAACTTGTTCGCGAAGGTCCGGTTGACGATTGCTACAGGCTGCGTATTCGGGCCGTCCGAGTCGGCGAAATCGCGCCCCTGCAGAAGCGGAATCTGGAGCGTGTCGAAGTAGCCGGGCGTTACATATACCTCATCGGTCCCGACCTGACGCCCGGCGTTCCAGCCATCGTGGAGAGTGACGCCGTCGTTCAAGGCGCGCTGGTAGGGGAGGGTCAACCCGACCGCGGCATTGGCGATGCCGGGAATCCGTTTCATCGCGAAGACGGTCGAGTCCAGAAGTTTGTTGAAGGCTGCCGGGGCATGGTAACGTGCGTCGTCGAGAGATGCCCTGGCAGTCATGACCCCGGCCCCATTGAAACCCGGTGGCAGCGTCTCCAGGTGGATCAGGGTGCGGATCAGCAATCCCGACGCGGCAAGCAGCACCACTGTTAGGGCCACTTCGCCGGCAATCATCGCCTGGCGCAGGCGCAGCCGGTCGCCGCCGGCGATGGCGTGGCTGGCCATGGAGGAACGCAGATCGACCTTGCTCGCCACAAGCGCTGGCAGCATCCCGAACAGGACACTTGTGAAAACGGAGACGGCGAGCGTAAAGGCCAAAACGCTGCCTTCGAGGGGCACGTTGGCGACCGGCAGAAAGCCCTTGGGCAACAGCGAAAGCAGCCCATACAAAGCGGCAAAGCCCGCTCCCAGCCCCGCCAGTCCGCCCGCCAGGGCCAGCAGCAGGTTTTCCACCCAGAGTTGTTTTTGGATTTGCCAGCGCGAGGCGCCCAGTGCCAGCCGCGTCGCCAGCTCGGGAGTGCGCCGCGCGACGCGTACAAGCGTCAGCCCGGCAAGGTTGGCGCAGGCAATGAGCAAAATGAATCCCGCCGCCAGCATCAGCGTCAGCGCCTTGGGCCGCAACTCAGACGTCTGCCCCTGCTTCAGCGAAACGGAGTAGAACGTCTCCTGCGAGCCTGGGCGCTGCAAGGCGCGCTGCGCCGCCCACGATGCCCACGCGCGATTGATCTGGGCATCCGCCTCCTGCCAGTTGGCGCCATCCCGCAGCCGCGTAATCACCGCATAGTTGGTGCCGGCGCCCTCTCCCTGGCGGCTGGGTTGAAGCGGGGTGTAGACATCGGCATTCGAAGGAGTGGTTGCGCCCTCGGGCAGTATCCCAACCACCGTGTACGGCTCGCCTTTCAACAGGATCGTCTTTCCCAACAGATTGCGGTCGGCGCCAAGGGTGTTGCGCCACAAACTGTAGCTCAGAATCGCGCTCTTCGGTCCCCGCGGAAGGTCCTCGGTCTCGCTGAAGTTTCGTCCTAGCGCAGGATGCAGGCCCAGCACGTCGAGGTAATGCGCCGAAATCCGTGCCGCGTGTAGGTATTGCACCCGTTCGCCGGCCTGGAGATTCACGCCGGAGATCAGTTCGCCTGAGACTGCGGAGATCAGTGCAGGCACATTGTCCCGCAATTGTTCCCACTGCTCCCCGTCGATCGAGGTGCGCCCGTCGTATGGCTCCTTACCCCCGATGTGCGCAAAAATGGCGCCCATCCGCTCTGGGTGCGGGTACGGCAGGCTCTTTAGCATGAGCGCGTCCACAATCGAAAAGATCGCTGTATTCGCGCCAATCGAAAGCGCCAGCGTGAAGATCACCGCTGCCGTGAATCCTGGATTGCGCAGCAACTGCCGTATGGCAAACTTGAGATTCTGCCCGAGCATGCCCATCGAAGCACCTCATTTCAAATGCGGGGCTCTGACCATTGGTGACAGCCATCAACCGCGACCGGAGATCATCTTCCAGAACGACAGCTCTCCATCGATCTCACCTGCATTTCGCCTGCCAAAACCCGGCATCCGTAAACCCAGCAAACTGCAGCGCTGGAACCGTCGAGGACTTGCTTCACCTGAATACTTAATGTTCACTTGTGAACACCCGTGTGCGCGAACGGACAGGTCCGCCCATCAACTGCCTGGTTTCTCCGGGTGATATGGCGGAGGAGCGCCGGAAGTTCCGACGCAGACTCAGGGGAGAGGAAATGAATTCAGCCTGGATAATTGATGTCATGTGCTCTTGATAGTTGTCTTCGAGGTCGAATGACGGTTAACAGCTCCTCGCATGCACTGAGCTGCTCGTTCGTTGCCTAGCGGTCGCTGATTCGGCCAACACCTGGTTTGTCGCCGATCCTTCCCTTACCCCGAAAAACCGGGTTGGGGACGAGTTGCCGGTCAGAACAAAGCCGCAGGCGCCGCGGACGCTCGATTGTGCCATATTTGAAGTGTATGGGCTTGGAGAGTGCGCTTCATCGGCAATCGCGGTTTCTAACTAAATAGCTGATTACAGGCGTGTTCTGATTGAATCTCCATAGACTCACCGCATCCGCGGCAAACGCCTGCGGCTTCCTTCTCACCTCCTAATCGAAACCGCCCCGCATCTGACTCAGCGGCTGGCCTATCTGATTGGGGGCACGGCAGTTCTGCTGCCGGTGCCGGGAATTACCACTTCCACCGAAGCCAAGAAGGTACTGCTCAAAAAGGCCTATGTACAGGCGGCGATGGACCTTTTCGACCGAATGGACATGGTTCTGGTGGGTATCGGCGCGGTTGAGCCGTCTCGCCTGCTGGCCAGCAGCGGCAACGTATTCTCGTCGCAGGAACTGAATCAATTGCCCAAGCAGGGAGCGGTGGGCGATATCTGCCTGCAGTTTTTCGATGTGGCGGGAACGCCGGTGCGCACCGAACTGGCGGAACGCGTGATCGGAATATCGCTGCAGCAGATCAAGAAAGCCAAGCGCGTGATCGCGCTGGCCGGCGGAAAGCGCAAGGTGCACGCTATCCTTGGGGCGCTGAACGGGCGGTGGATCGACGTACTGATTACCGACCGGTGGACCGCCAAAGCTGTTCTGGAGACCTCCGCGGGATGAGCATCCGGCCCAGACTATCCCGTGAACTCCTTTCTGTGCATATTTATGCTTGATTGCATTTTCTCCTACACAATCACCGCGGCCTCGTGTAAAAAGTAGATTCGTAAATTCAGTCATTCTTGAGGAGTAGGAAGATCCCGATGAATCCAATTCAGGTGGAAGATGCGCCGAGCCTTCAGGAGCGATTGCGAAGGACCGCTCGTACCGTGCGTATTCATGCATTGCAGATGGTCCACCACTCAAAGCTCGGCCATCCCGGTGGAGATTTGTCTTCCGCTGACATCCTGGTAACGCTGTATTTAGCCATCATGAAGATCGATCCACGGGATCCCGCCTGGCCGGACAGGGACCGCTTCATCATGAGCAAGGGGCACTGCTCCGCCGCGCTTTATGCCACCCTCGCGGCCGCCGGCATTCTGGAAGAGCAGGCGCTGCAAACCTTCATGGATCCGCTCTCCATGCTCAATGGACATCCGGATCGCAATAAGGTGCCGGGAGTTGAGGCCAACACCGGTCCACTCGGCCATGGCCTTCCAATCGCAGTGGGGTGCGCGCTGGCTGCCAGGATGCGAAAGGCCTCCTGGCGCACCTTCGTTCTTACCGGGGACGGTGAACTCCAGGAGGGCAGCAACTGGGAGGCGGCTTTGTGCGCGGCACAGTACGGCCTCGACAACCTTGTGCTCATCATCGACCGCAACCGGATTCAGCAGGGAGATTTTACCGAAGCCATCATCAAACTGAATCCGCTGGCGGAGAAGTGGCGCGCGTTCGGATGGCAGGTGGTGGAAGTGGACGGCCACGACTACGACGATCTGCAGCGAGTGCTTCGCTCCGCTCCGCAGGTATTGGGCAAGCCGACCTGCATCATCGCAAACACCGTAAAGGGGCGCGGGGTCTCGTTTATGGAAAACAGTCCCAAATGGCATCATCGCGTCCCCTCGGATGCAGAGCTGGCGGCGGCGGTGGATGAGCTGATGAAGGATGAGCTATGAATGACGGGGCAGTGAATTCGGCCGAAACCTTCGATTGCCGGGTAGCGTTCGCTTCTACGCTGGACGAGATGGCCGAGGGGGACGAGCGCGTATGCGCGGTGGTAAACGACTCAGTGGGCTCGACCAAGCTGAAGGGATTTCGCGACCGGTTTCCGGATCGCTTTGTCAACGTTGGCATCGCCGAGCAGAACATGGTGGGCGCCAGTGCCGGACTCGCCAACGGGGGCATGATTCCCTTCTGCTGCGGTGCGTCGTGTTTTCTGACGGCACGCTCGATGGAGCAGGTCAAGGTCGATCTCGGGTACGCGAAGAACAACGTGAAGCTGTGCGGCATGTCGAGCGGAATGGCCTACGGGGAACTGGGACCGACCCATCACTCGATTGAAGATCTGGCCTGGACGCGCGTCATTCCGAACCTGACGGTGATTGTGCCGGCCGACCCAGTGGAAACGCGCGCGGCGATGCTGTGGGCAAAGGATCACGTGGGCCCCGTGTTTCTGCGCATCAGCCGTATGCCGGTGCCCAGGCTGTTTGCGGACGGCTATGTTTTCGAGCCGGGCAAGGCGGCGGTGCTGCGCCAGGGGAACGACGTCGCTCTGCTTGCCAACGGCGTGATGGTGGTTCGCGCGCTCGAGGCCGCGGCCAGGCTGCACGAGCGCGGAATCGAAGCGCGGGTCCTGAACATGTCGAGCATGAGTCCCATCGATCGCGAGGCCGTGATTCGAGCTGCCAAAGAGACTCGAGGCATTGTCACCGCCGAAGAGGCGTCGGTGTATGGCGGGCTTGGCGGAGCGGTTGCCGAGATTGTGGCCGATGAGCATCCGGTACGCGTGAAGCGGCTCGGCGTTCCAGGCGTGTTTGCGCCAACTGGCAACGCGGAGTTTCTGCTTGCGCACTTCGGCTTGACGGCTGAGGGCATCGAAAAAGCGGCGGTGGACCTGCTGCATTTGGGAACAGGACAATGAAGAGCGCCTGCGTCCTCGCCGTTGACCAGGGCACCACAAACACCAAAGCCCTGCTGTTCGATCGCGAGGGCAAGGCGCTGTTTCGCACCTCGGCGCCTTTGGCTTTGTTGCAGCCCCGGCTCGGATACGTAGAGCAGGATCCGCTCGATCTTTGGCGGTCGGTTCGCCGGGCGATGACTGAAGCAGCCCGCCAGGCGAGCGAAATGGGCGCGGCCATCGCCGGCATTGCAATCACCAATCAGCGCGAGACCGCCCTGGCATGGAAGAAAAATGGCAAAAGCGGGGAGGCCGCAGGCGAGGCGGTGGGAAACGCCATCTCCTGGCAATGCCGCCGCTCAGCGCCGGTATGCGACCAGGTTCGCGGCCAGGCGGCTTTGATCCAGGACCTCACCGGGCTGCCGCTTGATCCCCTGCTGAGCGCAACAAAATGGGCGTGGATGCTTCAACAGCAGGGGGATTTGCGCGCGCGCGCCGAGGCCGGAGAACTCTATCTCGGCACCGTGGACTCCTGGCTACTTTACAACCTGACCGGGGGCACAGTTCACGCCACCGATCATACGAACGCCTCCCGCACCGCCCTCCTCGGCCTGGAATCTCTTGCCTGGAACGAGGATCTTCTTCGCCTGTTTGGCATACCGCGCCCCGCGCTGGCCAAGGTGCAACGGTCGTGCGGTTTCTTCGGCGACTGCACCGCGATTCCCGAACTTGAAGGCGTTCCGATCGTTTCCATGATCGGCGATTCACACGCGGCGCTGGTTGGACATGGATGCCATGAGGCGGGAATGGTGAAGGCAACCTACGGCACGGGTTCTTCGCTGATGATGCTGACGCCGAGCCTTGCCGGCAAGACGGAATTACTGGCCCGGACGGTAGCCTGGTCGGATGCTCAGGGCACGCGATTCGCGCTTGAAGGCAATATTGCCATGAGCGGCGCGGCCGTGCAGTGGGTTGGAGAGTTCCTCGGGCTTGCCAATCCGGTCGAGGACGCAGCAAAGCTAGCCGGCACCGTGCCCGACGCAGGCGGCGTCGTGCTGGTGCCCGCGATGGTGGGTCTGGGCGCGCCACACTGGGATGCGGCGGCGCGCGGCATTATAGCCAACCTCGAACGCTCGCACACCGCAGCTCATCTGGCCCGTGCCGCTGTTGACGCAATCGCATTTCAGGTGGCCGACGTGCTTGAAGCCATGGAGCAGACCGCCGGGATTCGACTGCCTGTTCTGCTGGCCGATGGCGGCGCAACACGAAATGACACATTGATGCAGATGCAGGCCGACCTTATCGACCGTCCCGTGCATCGTTCCGCTGAGGAGGATCTTTCCGCCCGAGGCGCGGCCCTGCTCGCCGCTGTGGCGCTGGGATGGTTTGAGTCTGCTGATGCATTACCCGCGCCGGCCAGCGAGGCACATACCTTTGAGCCGCGCATGAATCCGGTGAAGCGGGACGAGCTTCGCGCGGCCTGGCGCCTTGCGGTTCGCCGCGCTCGCCTGAGAGATGGGACGCCGGCATGAAGGAATCAAGTCAGCTTGGCTCGAAAACGGATCATTTTTCGCCACGCTACCGCACGGAGTGCTCCACAGGCCCCGAATGCAATGTAAGCGAGCATCAGGAGCTGTCGGCTTTGAAAGGAAGACCGAAATGGCGACCATCAACAGCTATCCGATGGCTGTTCTACTCTGCGTGCTAACCATGATCTGTTGGGGATCGTGGGCCAACACGCAGAAACTGGCGGCGCGTTCGTGGCGATTTGAGCTGTTTTACTGGGACTTCGTCGCGGGATTGCTTCTGACCTCGACGCTCGCAGCGTTCACGCTGGGATCGCTGGGGCAGACCGGTCGCTCATTCGTCGCCGACCTCGCGCAGGCGGATCGGGCCAGCATTGGCTGGGCGCTCTTGGGGGGCGCCGTGTGGAACCTCGGCAATCTGCTTCTTGTGGCCGCCATCGCGGTAGCCGGCATGGCCATCGGCTTTCCCATTGGCGGCGGCATCGCCTGGGTTCTGGGCATCGTGCTCAGCTTTGTGCTGGTGATCGTGGAAGGGCGCGTCAATCCGGGAAACTCGCTGATGCTGTTTGGCGGGGTCGCGGTCATCGTGCTGGCCATCGCGCTCAGCATGAAGGCTTATGGGCAACTGGTAAGCGCGGTCAAGAAGCCCAGCGCGAAAGGGATCCTGCTGTCGGTCTCGGCGGGCGTTCTCATCGCATTCTTTTACAGCCTGGTGGTCAAGTCGATCGATCCCGCTTTCGTCTCCGGCGGATCGGGCAAGCTCATGCCGCTCACCGGCGCATTCTTCTTCACTCTGGGCGCGTTTCTCACCACGTTTCTCTTCAATCCGTTTTTCATGCTCAATCCGGTTGAGGGAAGCCCGGTACGGATTGCCGATTATTGGCGCGGAGACGCGGCCACGCATCTAACCGGAATTCTCGGGGGCGCCATCTGGAGCATCGGAATCACGTCGAGCTTCATCGCCGTTGGCGCGGCCGGACCGGCCGTTTCCTACGCACTCTCGAATGCCGCGCCGGTGGTAGCCATACTCTGGGGAGTCCTGGCATGGAAGGAGTTCGCCGCTGCGCCCAAGGGAACGAACCGGGTGCTGGCTACCATGTTCATTTGCTATCTGGCGGGCCTGGCGCTGATTACGTATTCGCGCCTGTAACAGCATTGCGAACAGAGGATTCAAACCATCAACGAATCAGGTGAATCGAGGTATTGACCATGACAACACTGGGTGTAATCGTAGGCAACCGCGACTTCTTTCCGGATGTGCTGATTGCGGAGGCGCGCCGCGACCTGACCAAGCTCTTTGCCGAGCTTTCCATCGAGCCAGTTTGGCTGTCTACGGAAGACAGCAAGCTGGGCGCTGTTGAAATCTGGGAGGATGCGCGCAAATGCGGCGACCTGCTGCGCCGCCATCGCGACAGGCTGGAGGGCATCCTGGTATGCCTGCCCAACTTTGGCGATGAAAAGGGCGTTGCTGACTCGATTCGGATTGGCGATGTGCACGTACCTATTCTTGTCCAGGCTTATCCAGACGACCTCGATCAATTCGGCCTGGACCGCCGCCGCGATGCTTTCTGCGGCAAGATTTCGGTCTGCAACAACCTTCGGCAATATGGATTCCGCTACACGCTGACCCGCGATCATACCGTGGCTGTTTCCGATCCGCGCTTCCACGAGGACCTGACCCGGTTTATCAGCACCTGCAGGGTGGTGCGCGGGCTGAGCGGCGCGCGCATTGGCGCAGTGGGCGCCCGCCCCAACGCATTCAACACAACGCGATTCAGCGAAAAGCTGCTTGAGGCCGCGGGCATCTCGGTGAATACCATCGACCTGTCAGAGGTATTCGGCAATGCGGCAAAAGTAGCCGACAGCGATGCGCGCGTGAAGGAGCGCGTCGATCGGATTCGCGCCTACGGAGATGCATCGGCCGTTCCCGGCGATGCCATTCTCCGCATGGCCAAGCTGGCTCTTGTCGTCGATGACTGGATGCAGTCGCTGGGGCTGACCGCGACCGCGCTGCAATGCTGGAGTTCGCTGCAGAAGAACTACGGGGTCAACGTCTGCACCATCATGTCAATGATGAGCGAACAGATGCTGCCCTCAGCCTGCGAAGTGGACATTGCGGGGGTGGTAGGGATGTATGCCCTGCAACTGGCCAGCGGCCGGCCCAGCGCACTGGTCGACTGGAACAATAACTACGGCGGCGATGAGGACAAATGCGTGTTCTTCCACTGCGGAAACTGGGCTAAGGACTTTCTCCCCGACATCCGCATTGCAACCGCGCCGATTCTGGGCACAACGCTGGGCGAGGAGAACACCTTCGGAGCTCTGGAAGGCCGCACCGATCCCGGCCCGATGACCTTTGGCAGGGTGAGCACCGGCGACCAGGGCGGGAAGATGTGCGCGTATGTGGGGGAGGGCGAGTTTACAGCCGATCCGCTCAACACTTTTGGCTCGCGCGCCGTGGTGAAGGTACGCGATCTGCCGCGGCTCATGCACGTGATTTGTCAAAACGGATTTGAGCATCATGCGGCCATGAATCGGAGCCACAGTGCCGCGGCGGTAGCCGAGGCGCTGGGCCGCTATATGGGGTGGGACACCTATCACCATAACCGGCCAGCGGATCTGCCGCCGATTCCGGGAAGATTCTGAGCCGGCTTGGCTGCCGGATGCGGAGTGCACACAAATATTGACAACGCGAACGGGCGAGAAACGAGAGCAGGTGAGGGACCATGGATCGTAGAGAACTGATCAAATTGGGAGCCGGAGCGCTGGGAGCCGGAGCGGTGACCTCGGGATTTGCCGCATCGGCCGCGGGGACTGCAGTTGCAACTTCCGGTTCGGTGGAGCAGTGGGGCGTGTTTGAGTTCACCGCAAACGGACCCACAAGCGGGAATCCATTCGTCGATGTGAGCTTCGGCGCCCAGTTTACCCAGGAGCATCGCACTGTGGAGGTAACCGGCTTCTACAACGGCAACGGCTCCTATAAGGTGCGCTTCTCGCCGGACTCGGCGGGCCGCTGGAGCTTTCTCACTACGAGCAGCGCAAAGCAATTGGCCGGGCTCACCGGAGCCTTCAATTGCACGGCCGCGAGTTCCGGCAACCGCGGTCCGGTGGGCACGGCGCACCAGTTTCATTTTCAGTATGCCGACGGAACCCCGTACTTCCCTTTCGGCACCACCTGCTATTCCTACGGGTTTATCGGCGAGCCGCTGGACCGCATGACGCTCGAAGATTTGAAGTCGGCGGGCTTCAACAAGGTGCGCATGTGCCTGCTGCCGAAATCAATTGCGCGCAGACAGCCGGTGGCCATGCCGTTCGAAAGGATTGGTTCCGCTGCGGCCGCGGCCAGTCAGGAGGGTGGAGAGAGCGTTCCGGTCGGGGATCGCTTCGATCTGGCGCGGCTGAATCCAGCTTACTTTCAACACGTGGAGCGGCGCATACAGGATTTGATGGATGCCGGCGTTGAGGCGGACGTGATTCTGTTCCATCCCTACGACGCGCGAGGTTTCTCCGCAATGGGCGATGAAGCAGACGACCGCTATCTTCGTTACGCGGTGGCGCGGCTTGCCGCTTACCACAATGTCTGGTGGTCGATTGCGAATGAATACGACTTGGTGAAGTCGAAGTCGATGAAGGACTGGGACCGGTTCTTCCGCATCGTGCAGGAAAGCGATCCTTACAGCCGCTTGCGCTCCATCCATCACAGCCGGGTGGTCTACGACCACTCCAAGCCATGGTGCACCCACGCGAGTTTGCAGGAGTACGATTTTGAGAAGTCCCCGGAGCGATTGAAGGCGTGGAACAAGCCGATCGTCTATGACGAGATTCAATACGAGGGCAACATCTCAAGTCGCTGGGGAAATCTCTCCCCCGAGGAGATGACGCACCGCTTTTGGCGGACGATCGTGAATGGCGTGTACGCGACGCACGGAGAGACGTACATGGAGACGGATGGAAATCCGGTGTGGTCCGATGCGGGAAAGCTGCATGGGAGCAGTGCGCCGCGGATCACCTTCCTGCGCAAACTTCTGGAGAGCACCGGGACGCCCGGCTTGATTGCAGCCGAAGAGCCATATTATCCGAACGCAGGCAACCCTGGTGAGTGCATTCTCTACTACTTCGACTATCACTGTGTGGGCGAATACGAGTTTCCGCTGCCGGAACAGGTGCGTTTCAAGGCGACCGTGATCGATCCGTGGGCGATGACGAAGGAGCCGATGGCGGGGACCTTCAGCGGCAAAAGCAAAATCACGTTGAGCGGCAAGCCCTATATGGCCATGCTTTTTGAACGCGACAAGGGGCTGTGAGCGCCGGCGCGGCAAGTGAAGATGCCTGCGGGGAGAAAGCCAAATGAGCCGGATCACCAGGCGCGCATTCCTCGGCTCGGCGGCAGCTGCGAGTATTTTACCGGCTGCCGTGTCGGCTGGTGGACTTCCGATCGAAGCGCGCGGCAAGAGTCCCTCCACGAAGCTGCTCGATTATTTCGCTGCAATAGCCAATGAGTTGCTGCGGCCGGCGGAAGGCTATCTCAAGCATCCAAGCATCTCGCCGACCTTGCCCGGCAAGGAATACTCCACTGAGTTATGGGACTGGGATACCTATTGGACAGCCCGGGGGCTCTTTCGGCTTTCGCAGTTGCTTTCACTCGCAGTTGCGGGCACGCATCGCAGAGCATGCCCAGGGGAGTCTCCAGAACTTCCTCGACTATCAGGCGCCGGACGGGCGCGTGCCGATCATGGTCTCCGTTAAGAACAACGACCTGTTCGGGAGTGCGAAGTCTTCGAGTCCAGGCACGCATAACCAGGCCAAACCTGTGCTGGGATAACTTGCGTTGCTGATCGCAGATCAGGTTCAGGATGTCGACTGGCTGCAATCGAGCTTCGACCGGCTCATCCATTTCTGGCAAGCCTGGGCCGCAGGAAATCGGAGTTCGATCGGGCTTCTTGTCGGGAGCAATGACGTGGCCATCGGCGACGACAATGACCCGACTACGTTTGGACGCCCTCCATTCTCTTCAGCGAATCTGCTGTTGAATTGCCTCTATTATCGCGATTTGCAAGCGGGTGCCGAGCTGGCAAGGCGTTTGAAGCGGCCCGTAGAGCAGGAGAGACTGACCACAATGTCAAATCAGCTTGGGGCGGCGATTCAAAAACATTGCTGGGATCCTCGCGACAGCTTCTACTACACCGTTGACGTCCAGTGCGTAGACCGGCGAGCAGAGCTGATTCCCACAGTCAAGAGAGGCATGGACATGAGCTGGCGGGCCCTGCCGCTTCGGATTCAAATGTTCACTGGCTTCCTTCCGCTCTGGTGCGGCCTGGCCTCGCAATCGCAGGCAAGTGCAGTTGTGAACCATAATTACCCGGCCGACGACAGGTTCCGGGCGGAATGGGGAGTTCGTTCGCTGTCTTCAAGAGAAACGATGTATTCGCTGGAGTTCAGTTCGAATCCCAGCAATTGGCTCGGCTCGATTTGGATTGTTGTGAACTATCTCATTTGGAAGGGGTTAATAGGATACGGTTTCACACACGAGGCGGCAGAACTGGCGTCGAAGACGGCAAGACTGCTGGTAGACGATCTTGACCGCAATAGATCTTTGAATGAGTACTACAATCCCGATACCGGCGCTCCGCTGAGTCATCCTGGTTTTGTCGATTGGAACCTGCTTGTCCTTGAGATGCTTCGAACGAAGGTTGGAACTGACGGACGGGGATGGTGAAAGTCCATTCAGATGGGTTTGGGCTGGGTGTGGAGGAAGAGCACCTTCTACGCGTGGGTTGAACCTAAGCTGGGAACAGACTTCCGGTTGTCTGCCAATAACCTGTTCAGGCTGAGTTTTCAACGTCTCCGGTCTAGGGCGGAACCAGGGATGCTGTATCTCGAAGCCACAGCACTCAAGTTGACGCGACCATCAGGGAGCGGCGACCTTGTACAAATCTCATCGGGACACGGTTATCCTGGTTCCGCTCTAGGGCACCAAAGTCGGCGACATGTACGCCAAAGGTGAGCCGTCTGATCATGGTCTGGTGGCACGGAGGCCACAGACCATGAAGCAGAACCCGCGCTTCCGGGTCAATCGCGAGAGGGCTAAGACGAGCCGGCGTGTTGCCGTTGACTTGCTCTGCCCCAGTGTGATATAGATACCCCGACTTTTCCCCACAAAATTCGACAGGGCCCTTAACATCGGGACACGACTGAACGAAAGGAGCTTCCACTGTGCGTACTTCATGGAATGTTGCGGCAGTATCGTGCGCTCTTCTTCTTCTTTCCGGCTGCGCGGGTGTGCCGACCACAAGCACAATCGCAACCAGCTCTGTTCAAGGCACAGCTGTGCAGGGCAAGGTCCACGGCGGCCGGCAGCCCATTTCGGGCGCCAGCGTGTATCTGTACGCAGCCGGCACCGGCGGCTACGGCACCGCGTCGGTTTTGCTGAGCGGCCCCGTGACCACCGCCTCGGACGGCACTTTCACAATCCCCAGCACCTACAGCTGCCCCAGCTCGACTTCGCAGGCGTACATCTACGCGCTGGGAGGCAATCCGGGCTCGGGAACCAACACGGCCGCCGGGTTGCTGGCGGGTTTGGGTGCGTGCAGTGCGCTCTCGTCTTCCACGTACGTCACGGTGAATGAGGTCTCGACCATCGCGACTTCATATGCCCTCGCCGGCTACGCCACCGACCCGACCCATGTGTCGAGCTCGGGAAGCGCGCTGGCGCAGATCGGCATGGTCAACGCCTTTGCAACCGTGACGAATCTGGAGACGCTGAGCACGGGCGTGGCCCTGGCCACCACGCCGGCGGCCAACGGGACGGTGCCGCAGAGCGAGATCAACACGCTGGCGGATATTCTGGCGGGATGCATTAACTCGAGCGGGCCTTCGTCAACTCCGTGCAGCACATTGTTCGGCAACGCCAAGAACGGGAGCACCGCGCCCACCGACACGGCGACGGCGGCAATCAACATCGCGCACAATCCGGGTGCGAACGTTTCCACACTCTGGAGTCTGGTGGCGGGGAGTGGTACGCCTTTCCTGCCCTATCTGGGCGGCGCGCCCAACGACTTTACCATCGCCATCAGCTACACGGGCGGCGGGTTGAATTACTCCTGGGGCATCGCCGTCGACGGTTCCGGAAATGTATGGGTCGCGAATCCAGGAGACAACAACGATGGCGACAGCATTAGCGAGTTTAGTCCCGTGGGCAAGCCGCTCTCCGGCTCTTCGGGTTACGCCGGCGGCGGGCTGAATGGGCCCGAGGGCATCGCTGTCGACCCCTCCGGCAATATATGGGTGACGAACAGTAACAGCGGCACGACTGGCACCATCAGCGAGTTCAAGCCTTCCACGAGCACATGGGGCTCCGCGTCCGGCTTTAGCGGCGGCGGGCTCAATTCGCCTGTCCTCTTGGCGATCGACGCCTCCAGCAACGTCTGGGTCACAAACGGGAACAACAGCATCAGCGAGTTCAGCTCCGTCGGTTCGCCGCTTTCAGGATCGGGTTTCACAGGCAATGGCCAACTGGTTGAACCTGGGGGCATCGCCATCGATACCTCTGGTAATGTCTGGGTGGCAAACAGCGCCTGGGACACTCCCAGCGAAAGCAGCCTCAGCGAGTTCAACTCCCTCGGCGTGGCAAACGTCAGCTCTCCCTTCACCGGCAGCGGCCTGTATCAGCCGGAGTACGTCGCCATCGACGCTTCAGGAAACGTCTGGACTGCCGACAACGATTACTCCGGAAGTCCACCCGTACATGGCGGCCTCAGCGTGTTCAATTCGAGTGGCTCTGCCGTATCCGGCACCTCCGGCTACAGCGGCGGAGGTTTGTATAGTCCGATTGGTCTCGCCATTGACGGCGCCGGAAATGCATGGGTGGCGAACGCTGACGGAAACTCGGTGAGCGAGTTCAGTTCCACCGGTACGCCCATCACCGGCACGAACGGATATGGATATGACAGCGGCGCCTTCGCTGGCGTCGCTGTGCTTGCCATTGACGGCTCCGGAAATATCTGGTTGACAAATCCTGAGGCGGCCGGGACTTCCGCCAACACTCTCACCGAGCTCGTCGGCACAGCGGCTCCGGTGGCCACGCCCATGGTTGCCAACCTCCTCAGCCCTTACGGCACTAAAGCCGTCAACAAGCCGTGATTTGGAGATCCTGGCCTGGGATGGCTGGGCGCAGTTTTGCCCGGTCATCCCACCAACGCACGATTTTCGAGGACAACGCGAACAAGAATTCGAGGACACCATGAACATGAAAAAGATGTATCTCCTCATCGGCTTCGCCCTGATGCTCGCGATTACTCTTCCCTTGCGCGCGCAGAAGGGATGTGTCGACTCCCCTGAAGATCCGACCATCGTACTGGCCCTGGTGGCAGGCGCGGGTGCGTTCGCAGCCGGCGTGTGGCGAGCTCGCAGCCGCAAGCAGTAGTATTTTGGCAGGTAATTGCGCGGTGTCAGGAAAGTTGCTGAAGTGCGGTTGGGGCTGAAAAGACACCGCGAACTCTGGAACGGAGACGGGTGGGGGTTGAAGAACCGAAGAACCCCGATGGGGACACGATCATGCCATTGCACATCGGCCTCCCCGTGCTTTCGAGGGGCAGAGGGCCTGGTTCAGAGAGTCCGGCGTCGGGCTGAACTGCTCCCGCTCATTTGTCCAGTTGGGAGTACGAAGATGATGGTCCCGCGTATTCTTCTCTCCCTATCGGCTCTGGTTTCGTTGGCCGCAGTGGCGGGTTGCGGCGCGATTCGAAACACATCCACCGGAAGCAACCCGCCTGCAAGTAGTTGCACGGCTGTCTCCGCCTCCAGCTCACCTGCTTCGTGCCCGGCCAGAACACCTGTTGCAGGCGTTCCATTCACTGGGAAAGTGAACGCCGGCTTGCAGCCTGTCAGCGGAGCCTCTGTGCAGCTTTTTGCCGCGGGCATCGCGGGGAACGGCTCCGCGCCTACTGCGCTGCTTGCAACTGCAGTTTCCACCGGCTCCGGCGGAGGGTTCACGGTTCCCGGCGGATACACCTGCCCATCGGCCCAGACCCCTGTCTATCTGCTCGCCAAGGGCGGCCAGGCCGGCTCCGGTTCCGCGGCCAATCCATCTCTTTGGCTCATGACCGCTCTAGGCGCCTGCGGCGGCATCAACGCCGGAAGCACGTTCGTCCTCAACGAGGTCACAACGGCAGCATCCGTCTGGGCGCTGGCTTCGTTTATGT
>Ga0326727_10013070_pt1 | contig 18611 bp, 14 predicted proteins | sample MB2enrmetagenome_FD_207643 | JGI IMG/M metagenome (GOLD analysis project Ga0326727, IMG submission 207643) | Lab enriched peat soil microbial communities from McLean, Ithaca, NY, United States - MB29MY | ecosystem: Environmental > Terrestrial > Soil > Wetlands > Peat | place: USA: New York...
CACAATTTGCAGGTTGCGTGCGAGCTCCTCCTCGGTAAAGAGGAGAGCCGTTCTAGCGGCGCGTGATCGCTCGTCGGCGGAAATCTGCAGCAACTCGGTCTGTTCGCCGCCCAGCTTCGCCATGAGTGCATTGCGCAGGTAGCGAACCATCTGCCGCGATAGCGAAAGCGGGCTATGGCCTCCATTCACCAGCCCGTTCAACTGCTCCATCAGTTCGGCGCTTTGGCCTGCCGCCACAGCTTCCAGCAGCCGCTCAAAGACCGTGTTGGGCACCGACCCGGTCAGCTCACGAATCTGCTCTGCCGAGAGCGCGGGGCGGCCCGCCTCCAGCGGCGCGGAGGCAATCGCCTGATCCATGATCGACAGCGCATCACGCATCGATCCGTCGCCGGCCTCGGCGAGCAGCGCCAGCGCGTCTTCTTCGGCGGCAACCTTTTCCTCGGCCGCGATCATCTTCAACTGCGCCAGAATGTCGTCGAACTTGACCGCGTGAAAGCTGAAGTGCTGGCAGCGCGAGCGGATGGTCTGCGGAATGTTCTCGGGCTCGGTGGTCGCCAACATAAAGATGACGTGCGCCGGCGGTTCTTCAAGCGTCTTAAGCAGCGCGTTGAAGGCAGCTTCGGTGATCTGGTGCGCCTCATCGAGGATGTAGACCTTGTAGCGATCTCGCGCCGGCGAGTAGCGCGCCGCGTCGCGCAATTCGCGAATCTCGTCGATCCCGCGGTTGGTGGCCGCGTCGATTTCGATCACGTCCACGGCGTTGCCCTGGCGAATCTCCGTGCAGGCGTCGCATAGGCCGCAAGGCTCGTGGGTGGGGCGCTGCGCTGTGCCGACTTCCGTCCGGCAATTGAGCGCCATGGCCAGGATGCGTGCGATGGTCGTCTTGCCGATCCCACGGTGACCGGAAAAGATGTATCCATGCGCAATACGGTTCTGGCCGAGCGCGTTCAGCAGCGTCCGTGTCACGTGGTCCTGGCCGGCCACGTCGGCAAAGCGTTGGGGACGGTATTTTCTGGCCAGAACCTGATAACCCATGCGAACAACGCTCCTTGGGTGAGTGGTGCGAAAGAAAGGCAGCCTAGAGGGATTCTATCGTTCCGGGGCAGGGGTCTGCCCGGTGGAACATAGCATCCCAATGACTGCTTGTTACGCCGTCGTCTGATCGCGGCCGGTCATGACCATCGACCCCCCGCTGAGTCCAACCAAAGAGGGTTCCGCTCGCATCGCAGCGGTCGGGAGTGGGATGGAATCTCCCATGCAAGTGTGCGATGCTTTCCTTGGATGTGGATGGGCGCTTGGCCCGCATTTCGCCGCGGGCGGAATCGCGTCCAAGAAGTTGGGGGTTCAGGAAGTTGGGGAGATCGCAATGAAACCGGTTTTTGGCATGGCGCTTGTTTTGGGCTGCTTTCTGGCAGCGCCGCAGCTTCGTGCGCAGACCTCAGAAAGCGGCCATTCCCCCGGCTCCGGCCAAAGCCAACCGGCGGCCAATTCTCAGAACCCGCCATCCGAGCAGACACCTTCCCGCGTGAAGACCCAGTCCAATCAGAATCCTTTTCCTGAAGACACGAATTCGGTTCCCGTGATGCCATCGAAGAACTCGCCCGATTTGCCGCCGGGAGTTGCCGACGAAGCTGGCAGCGGGAGCGCCCCGATGCCTTCGGAGGACGTCGATCCGGTGCGCAGCCCGGAAGATGCGGCTGCTGCCGCCGAGTCGGGAGAATCGAGCTCGAGTTCAAGCCTGACCGGTTTGGGCAATCTGCTCCCGCCGCCGGACGACAACACCCAACCTGGGAAGCACAATCGGAAAGGGGAGGAGATTGTGCCCGAGCACCACGAGACGGCTGCCGAAGACGTGAACGTCGGCAACTACTATCTCGAAAACAAGGATTGGAAGGGCGCTCTGTCGCGCTTCCAATCCGCGCTGGTCCTGGACCCGGCCAATCCCGATGTGTATTGGGGATTAGCGGAGTGCGAGCGCCACATGGGCGACTTTTCCGATGCCCGCGACAACTACCTGAAGGTCACGGAATACGACCCCGATAGCCGCCACGGCAAGGATGCGCGCAAGGCCTTGAAGGATCCCGAGATCGCGAACGCGAAGCCAGCCGTACCCACCGCATCACCATCGCAATAGGCTGAAGACTCCGGATAATTTGACTCGATCAAGGGCCTCTTCGCTCGGCGCGCATTTTCGCTGCGGCCTTAGGCAGACTCAGCAGCCAAAGGCCGGAAGGATTGCCGCATTGAGCATGAGGGCTACAAGAAGCCAGACCAGCGCAAGTACGCGGCGATGATGAATTTGCCCCAGAGGCCGCTGACAATCCCGCCTATGCAGAGAAAAGTTCCGAACGGAACTTTCCTCAGGTGCCATTTTTCGCTGCTGGCATGCGTCGAAGCCGGGCCGCGCAAAGCCAAAGAAACGACCGCACCCAGAACCACAGCAAGCACAAAGGAAAGCAGGGCGCCTTTGAGGCCAATCCATCCGCCGATCATCGCCATTAGTTTGACATCGCCGAATCCAATACCCTCTTGGTCCCGGATCACCCGATAGGCGAAGCGAATTGCCAGCAGGACGCCCCCACCAAGAACAGCGCCGAGAAACCAGAACAACACGACTGTGGACGGGAGCACATGCTCCCAGACCTCAAACCCGCCGTGAAGGTTCCAAAAGGCGTCCAGAGTGGCGCGCGTCACAGCCAACAGAAGCCCCAGGCCGATGCCTGGCAGGGTCAGCCGGTCAGGCAACCAAAGAAACTCTGCATCCAGGACGGCCAGGGCCACGAGCAGCCATAGGAAGATCATCCGCGCGATTGCTTCTGTCAGAGCGGCCCATACATTGAAAGAGAAGATCCCGGAATTCAGCTCGGGAGCGGCAATAAAGACTTGCCAGGCGCAATAGGCCCACAAGACTCCAATGGCCAGCTCTGCGAGCGGATAGCGCCAACCGATCCAGGCCCGGCAGGTGCGGCAGCGGCCCCGCAGCGCCATCCAACTCACCAGCGGCACATTCTCCCACCAGGTCAGGGTCCGTCCGCAACTGCGGCAGTGGGAACGCGGCGTGGTCACCTTCTCGTCCTCGGGCCAACGGCTCGCGCATGTGTTGAGAAAACTCCCCGAAGCCAGTCCTACAAGTCCTGCAAACACCGTTACAAGTATGCAAATCATTGCAGAGAGAGTATACCCTCCCAGCGAGCAATCTCATCCGATGATCCACGCGCGGTGTCCGAAACGTGATGTGCGCCAACTGTAACGTGGCGAGCAAGGTAAACTGGAAGTGCATGGGCCTGCCGCCAGAGAGCTCCAGAGCGAAGGAACCCACGCCGCAAACCACCACCGATCCGGCGCGGGCGGCAGCTTTGTTTGAGCAGTCTGTGGCCATCATGGCTCGCTTGCGCGCTCCCGGCGGCTGTCCCTGGGATCGCGAGCAATCTTTTGATTCCATCCGCAAATACACGCTCGAAGAGGCCTACGAGGTCTTCGACGCCATCGAGCGCCGCGACTTCGCTCACTTATCCGAGGAGCTGGGCGATCTGCTCCTGCAGGTTCTCTTCTATGCGGAGATGGCCGCGAACGAGGGCCACTTCACCATCGCCGATGTGCTGGACCATCTGAATCGCAAGCTGGTTCGGCGCCATCCTCACGTCTTCGGCGATGAGGCCTCACGCGCGGCCGGAAACAAAGCCGACGTGGATGCTGCCGTTGAGGGTTCGGCGGCGGCTGTCCTGCGCAATTGGGAAGAGATCAAAGCTGCCGAAAAGCCGGCGTTGGGCACGAACGGCCTGAGTCCGGCATCCGGCAGGGAAGGGAATCAAGCGCCTTCGCGGCTCGATAGCGTTCTTCGCGCGCTGCCCGCCCTGGCTGAAGCGGCCAAAATCGGCGCCAAGGCGCAAAAAGCGGGCTTCGACTGGCCGAGCTGGCGTGAGCTGATGCCGAAACTGGCGGAGGAGACGGCAGAGCTTGAGGCCGAAGCTGCCTCTGGCGATCCGACGCGCAAACCTGCGGTCGAGGCAGAGCTGGGCGACCTGTTGTTTACCGTGGTCAATCTTGGACGCCATCTGGGCGTAGACGCGGAGATGGCTCTGCGGCAATGCAATCTGCGCTTCCGCCAGCGCTTTAGCGAAATGGAGCTCGCCGCGCCGCGACCGCTTGAAGAACTCTCGCCCGATGAGTTGGAAGCGCTGTGGACACAAGCAAAAAAGAAGCTGGCAACTGAGGGGGCGTCAGGGCTTGGCCATTCAGCCCGACCCGCATCGCAGGCTCAGCCATGATCGAGATTCGTTCTTGCGCAGGGTTTGACGAGATGGAGGAGTGTGTGAAGCTCCAGATCGAAACCTGGGGCTACGACGAAAGCGATGTGATTCCCCGCAAGACATTTCTTCTTGCGCAGAGGATCGGCGGCCAGGTGATTGGCGCATTCGATCGCGAGCTCGCCGGCGTTCCGGCTTTGCATCCGGCGAAAACGCTGGTCGGTTTCGCCATGTCTTTGCCGGGAATCAAGGCAACCCAAAATGGGCCGCAGCCCTACCTGCACTCGCACATGCTGGCCGTGCGGCCGCCCCATCGCAACCGCGGCATTGGCACGCAACTCAAATGGGAACAACGGCGTGAGGCGCTTTCTCGCGGCATCCGGCATATCGAGTGGACCTTCGACCCGTTGGCCATCAAGAACGCTTTCCTCAATATCCACAGGCTGGGCGCCATCTCCCGCGCCTACCGCGTGGATTTCTATGGTGTATCCTCTTCTCGACTGCAGGGTGGGCTTCCGACCGACCGTTTATTGGCCGAGTGGGAGTTGGATTCCCCAAGAGTGGGGGCAATCCTTGCTCGGCGCCCGGCAGCCGTACAAAGAATTGAAGAACGTATACTGGTCCCATCCCCCATCGACCAGTGGAAGGCCAGCGAAGCGACCCGCCCACGGGCTCTCGCTGTCCAGCTAGAGAATCGGCAGAAGTTTCAAGAGGCATTTTCGCGTGGTTTGGCCGTACTTGGTTTCTCTCGCGATGCGGAAGGAAATGGAGTCTTTGAGTTGGGTCTCCTCTCTCAGGCGGAGTCAAGTCTTGGTTCTGGTTGTTCGAAGGAATGCAAAACTTTATGAGAATTGATGCGATCATTCTGCGTGAATTGCATATGCCGCTGGTGCGCCCGTTCGAAACCAGCTTTGGCGTCACCCGTAACCGGCGGATCGTGCTCGCCGAAGTCCAGTCGGAAGGGCTGTCCGGCTGGGGCGAATGCACGGCCGGCGAGCGGCCGTTCTTTTGCGGCGAATCGACGGATACGGCGTGGCAGGTGCTGGTCAATGAGCTGGCGCCAATGCTGGCTGCCGAGTCTCCCGAGCATGGGGGCGAGTGCCCGCGCATCTTCGGCCAGGTGCGTGGCAACCCCATGGCCAAAGCCGCTCTCGAAAACGCCATCTGGGATCTTGAGGCGCAGCGTGAAGGCGTCTCGCTCTCACGCTTGCTGGGCGGCGTTCGCGAAACCATCCCCTGCGGCGTTTCCCTCGGCATTGAGTCCTCGATTCCCGAATTGCTTTCCATCATCGACCGCGAACTCGCCGCCGGTTATCAGCGCATCAAGCTCAAGTGCAAACCCGGCTGGGACGTCGAGGTCTTCGAGCGCGTGCGCCATCGCTGGCCCGGCATCCTGCTCAGTTGCGACGCCAATTCCTCCTATCGCCTCCGCGACGAAGACCACCTGGCTTCGTTTGACGGCTACGACCTCCTCATGATCGAGCAACCCCTGTGGCACGACGACTTCTACTTCCACTCCGTGCTGCAAAGGCGGCTCAACACGCCCATCTGCCTCGACGAATCCATCCGCAATCGGCGCGATGCGCTCGCGGCCATCGAGATGGAGTCGTGCAAGATCATCAACATCAAGCTGGGCCGCGTGGGAGGATTCTCCGAGGCCATCGCCGTGCACAACGCGGCGCTGGAGCGGGGCATTCCCGTCTGGTGCGGCGGCATGTTGGAGTCCGGCGTGGGCCGCTCGCACAATATCGCGCTCTCCACGCTCGAGGGGTTCACGCTGCCCGGAGATGTTTCGGCCTCGGCGCGCTACTTTGCCGAGGACATCGTCGAGCCCGAGGTCACCGTTTCTTCAGAGGGCGAGATTGCCATTCCTGACACGCCCGGCCGCGGCTACGAGGTCCGCACGGACCTGATCGATCGGCTCACCGTGCGCAAGGAAACCATCCGCGAGATGGCGCTGGTGGCGTAGGCCGCAGCGTCATATGGGTTGGCACGGCCAGCGCCGCGGTTGTGCCGCGCCTGCTCTCAAAATCCCCCTTTTCCCGTCCGATCCCATTTACTTTTCCGGAACCCATTTCGCTTGCCGTGCGTATTTCCAGTCGGTAATTCACGCTCGAATTCGAAAGAACGATTCAGGTCGAAGATTTCAGTAGCGCTTTTGGGATGAGAGACCAGGCGGTCTGGCGGAACCTACATCCGCTGAGATAAGAGACCAAGCGGCCTGACGGGGCCGCACCCTCGCTCGAAAGGCAGCGCTCCTGAGCCATACAATGTCTGTTGTTAGTTTCGTAGAACATAAACGGTCCCACAATTTTGCCTGGAGGCAGAAGAGATGAACGGACTTTCTCGAGCGGCGGCCCTTTTGTTGGCCGGCGGCATGGCCATTGCCGCGTCGTGCTTCGTTGCCTACGCTCAATCCACGAGTACAGCGCCGAGCGGCACGGAAAAACCAGTCAAGCTCCTTCCCGGACTCGACAAACAGCTCATCGATCCCTCCGCGGATCCCTGCGTGAATTTTGTCCAGTACGCATGCGGCAACTTCATCAAGCTCTATCCGATTCCGCCCGATAAGGCCGGTTACGGAACTGGCGCCATTGTCTATGACCACACCCAGGACGTTTTGCAGGGCCTGCTGGAAAAAGTCGCCGTCAAAAAGGCGCAGCACAGCGCCAATGAGCAGAAGATCGGCGATTTCTACGCGACCTGCATGGATGAGGGATCGGTCGACGCGGCCGGCCTGAAGCCTTTGCAGCCCGAGCTCGATCGCATCGCCGCAATCAGCGACAAGAAGCAACTCACCGATCTGCTCGCGCATGATCAGCTAATCAACGTGAACGCGTTCTTCAGCTATGGAGAGCAGCAGGACTTCAAAGATGCCCGAAAGCAGATCGCCGCCGTGGATCAGGGCGGCCTCGGACTGCCCGAGCGCGATTACTACTTCCGCACCGGCGACGCCGCCGAGAAGACCCGCAAAGACTATGTGGCGCACATCGCCAACATGCTCGTGCTGATGGGCGAGCCATCGGACAAAGCCGCCGCCGATGCGCAAAAAATCATGACGCTCGAGACGGCTCTGGCCAAAGTCTCGATGGACATTACTTCGCGGCGGGATCCGAACAACGTGTATCACGTGATGACGGCTGTGAAGCTGGCGGAGCTGACGCCGGAGATCGACTGGCCCAAGTTTTTCGCCGCCACCGGCGAGCCGGGTATCGCGGAACTCAACGTGGCCAACCCCGATTTCTTCAAAGGTCTCGAGACCGTCTTCGCAACCACCGATCTCGATACCATCAAGACCTATCTGCGCTGGCAGTTGATCAACGCCGTCCCCAGCTATGCGCTGCCGAAGAAAATGGACGCTGAGGACTTCGATTTCTTCGGGCACAAGCTGAGCGGCCAGCCCGAGCAGGAAGCGCGCTGGAAGCGTTGCGCGGCGGCCACCGATGGTGCGTTGGGCGAGGCGGTCGGCCAGGTCTACGTGGCTTCTCAGTTCCCGGCCTCGAGCAAAGCGTTCACGTTGCAAATGGTACGCGACATCGAAGATGCGATGGACAAGGAGATTGAAGCGCAAACGTGGATGAGCGCTGAGACCAAGGAAAAGGCGAAGGCCAAGCTGCAAATGGTCGCTGACAAGATCGGCTATCCCGACCATTGGCGCGATTACTCGACTCTCAAGGTCGTCCGCGGCGACGCCATGGGCAACTCCTGGAGGGCCGTGGAGTTTGAGAACAAGCGCGAGCTGGCCAAGATCGGCAAGCCGGTCGATCGCGGGGAGTGGGATATGAGTCCGGCAACGGTGGACGCCTACTACAATCCCTCGATGAACGACATCAACTTTCCCGCGGGAATCCTGCAGGCTCCGCTCTACGATCCCAAAGCGCCCGATGCGGCCAACTACGGGCACGCTGGCGCAATCGTGGGCCACGAGCTGACTCACGGCTTCGATGACCAGGGGAGCCAATTCGACGGCAACGGCAACCTATCGGATTGGTGGACCCCGCAGGACAGGAAGAACTTCGACGCCATGACCGATTGCGAGGTGAAGGAATACAGCAACTTCACGGCGGTCGATGAAGTAAAGGTGAATGGCAAACTCACGCTCGGCGAGAACACGGCCGATAACGGCGGACTGCGTCTGGCCTACGTCGCATTTGTTGAAGACGCAAAGCGAAAGGGCATCGATCTGAACTCGAAGCAGGACGGCTACACGCCGGTGCAGCAATTCTTCCTGGCCTACGGGCAGGATTGGTGCGGCGCCACGCGGCCGGAGCGCCTCAGGCTGCAGGTCCAGACCGATCCCCACTCGCCGCGCCAGTTCCGCGTGAACGGCGTCGTGCAGAACATGTCGGAATTCGGCAAAGCCTTTGGCTGCAAAGTGGGCCAGCCGATGATGCCCGCGAATGCGTGCCACGTGTGGTGAGTAGGGCAATTTGAGATGCAGTGGGGCAGGTCATTGGGACGACTGCGATCTGCCCTTGAGGCTTATTCGGCACACCCATTCTTTCTAAGAAACTCGTCCACCTCGGCGCGCAACGGCATCGAGGCCGCCGCACCCTTATGCGTGACGCAGATGGCCGCAGCCGCATTGGCGAAGCGCGCCGCTGCCCACGGGTTCTTACCCTCCAGCAGCGCCACGGCAAAAGCGCCATTAAAGCAATCGCCTGCGGCAACCGTATCAATCGCGTCAACCTTGAACGGCTTCACCCACTCACCTGTTCCGCCGGCAATGGCGACATACGTGCCATCCCCGCCGCGCTTGAGCACCACGCCGCGCGGCCCTTTGCCCAGCAGGCGCTTCGCGGTCGCCTCGGCCTCGGATCCCTCGCCCGCATAGAACGCCGCTTCCGTCTCGTTGGGCGTGAACCACGCCACCTGCCCCCAGACCGCCTCCGGCAACGCCGCGGCTGGTGCGGGATCGAGCATCACCGGCACGCGCGCACGCGAGCAGAAGTCGAGCGTGTAGCTCAACGTGTCCATGGGAATCTCGAGCTGGCAGAGCACCATGCCCGCCGAGCGAATCAGCTCCGCATGAACGTCCAGGGCCGTGCGATCCATCTTTCCGTTCGCACCCGGAACCACCACGATCGCGTTTGAACCGTCGTCGGCGACGAACATCGGCGCCAGTCCCGAAGGGCCGGAGGTCTGCGCCATCGCCGCCGTTTCCACGCCTGCGTGCTTGAGGTTCTCGATCAGCGCCGGGCCATAGGCGTCGTCGCCAACCTTGGCCACCATGGCCACGGGATAGCCGAGCCGCGCCGCCGCTACCGCCTGGTTCGCGCCCTTGCCGCCGGGCGTGGTTTCGAATCCAGTTCCAATCAGCGTTTGCCCGATCGCCGGAATCCGCGGCGTGCGCGTGACCAGGTCCATCGTGATGCTGCCCACCACCACGATCGGCTTGCGCGTATCACTCATCCATCTAACCTCAATAAAGCGGGGCCAGCGCCACCGCGCCCAGCCCAGCTAAGAAGAATACGAACATCAGGACAAGAAACGCAGTGGCCTGACGCGGCGCGCCGGCGAACTCGCGCCACACAAACACGCCCCAGCACGCGGATACCATCGTTGCGCCCTGCCCAATGCTATACGAGACAGCCGGTCCCACGAGATGTGCTCCCGAGGCCAGAAAGTTTGCCGCGCCTCCCGTGCACCAGATCACTCCACCCAGCGCTCCCGCCAGATGCCAGCGGAATGGCGCGCGCCCGTAGCCTAAGCCGTCCACGGGCTCTTTTCCGTCCAGCGGCTTCTTCATGAGCAGCCAGTTCGCGGGCACTGCGGAGACCAGTACGCCGATGGTAAAGAACATGGCTACTGCGTAAGGACCGGGAGCGGGCTTGCCAGGCTCGCTGTTCAACGCTCGCGCCACAAACGGATAGAAGCATCCCATCAAAACGCCGCAAGCAAGACTGATCACGATGCCGCGTGCGGTTGCAGCCCTAGCCGTTGCTTCGCGCTTGCGATACGCGGCCGCGTCCAGAACGATGGCCACCACAACCAGCGCCACTCCGCCAAAAAGGAGCAGCGGATTGCCTACCGGCTTGATCACGTAGTTGGCGACCGCGCCGATCACCAACGCGAGGCCGATTCCCACAGGGAAGGCCACAGCCATTCCGGCCACGTCGATTGCGGCGACGAGCAGCAAATTCGCAACGTTGAAGATTGCGCCGCCGGCTATCGCATAGAGCATCGGTCCGGCCGCCGTCTGCTTCAGGTCGCTCAAGAATGGCGCTCCCGCGTGGCCCAGGCTTCCGGCCGTCATTCCCCAAAAGATGGCGCCCACCGCCATTCCAATCACGTAATCCCAGTAGAAAAGCTGAAAGCGGTAGCCGGGGCACAGTTTGAGCGTGTTCGCCCACGATCCCCAGCACAGCATGGTCAGGATCGTGAGGCACAGCGCGGCAGGGTAGGTTTCGGGAATAAGCATCGCGGTTGACTCCGTTCACGCGGGGAATTGCGGCAAAGATGGAACCATGCTGCACTCGCTGTTTCGCTGTATACGGTGCCTACGAGGGGTCCTGTCTTGAAATACTCGCCTCCTGGCTGTGCGTACTCCATTTGGCGGTTGGAACAGCCTACTGCTTCGCGGTCCTCACCGCCTCGGTCAGCGCCGGAACCAGCTCAAACAAATCGCCAACGATCCCATAGTCGGCCACTTCGAAAATGGGCGCGTCGGGGTCCTTGTTGATGGCGACAATGCACTGCGAGCCTTTCATTCCCACTAAATGTTGAATAGCCCCCGAGATGCCGACCGCGAGATAGAGCTTGGGCGCAACCGTCTGGCCCGAGCTACCCACCTGCCGCTCCATGGGCAGCCAGCCGTTGTCGCAGATAGGCCGTGAGGCAGCCAGCTCCGCGCCCAGCGCTGTGGCCAGCTCCTCGACCAGAGGAAGATTCTCCGCCTCCTTGATTCCGCGGCCCACGCTCACGATGCGCTGCGCCGAGCCAAGGTCCACCGTCTGCTCGGAGCCTCGGAACGGCTCGCCGGGTCGCGTGCGAATCGCTTCGGCGGGAATGTCGGGAGTGAAGTGGTAGATGTTCATCGCACCGCCGCTTGCCGAGTCGTCGCGAAATGCGCCGCTTTGGATCGAGACAAAACACGGCCCGTTCCCGGTGTGGCGATAGGTCGCGCTCATCTTGCCCTGGAAAAGTTGCCGCACAAATAAAGGCCCCGCTTCAATCGCCGTCACGTCGCCGATCAAAACCTGGCCGAATCTTGCCGCGAGTCGTGGAACGAAATCGCGCACTTGGTAGGTGTGAGGGAAGACGACATAAGCCGGCTCAAGTTTACGGATCAACTGCTCGAAGGCAAGCACATAGCCGTCAGCAGTGTAGGTTTCAAGCAACGGATGTTGAACTGCATGCCCTGCGACCGGCGGAGGTCCGGAAATTTCAAGAAAGATGTTCTTGTTCGGGTCGCCGGCGCCGGCTGCTTCCAACGGCAGCCCCGTCAGCCCGGCCAGTTTCCTTCCGGCGACGAGCGTTTCTTGAAACAAGCGAGCGCGCCCGTCCTTTCGCGCTTCCTGCACGACCAAAATGCTGTTCATAGCACGCGCGCCTCCGTCTTCAGCTTTTCTACCAGCGCGGCTGCCGCTTCTTTGGCCGAGCCCTGCAAAATCTGGGTAATTTTCTGCTTCTTTGGCGCGGCGATTTGATCCAGCGCCACCACCGCCGCGCCATCCACGCCGAGTTCCGCTGCGTTCACGGTGCGCAGCTGTTTGGTCTTGGCGCGCTTGATTCCCATCAGCGTGGCGTAGCGCAGTTTGTTCCCGCCGGACTGCATGGTGAGCACGGCAGGCAAGGACATTTCAATCGACTGAAACCATCCCTCCTCCAGCTCGCGCTTCACCTTGAGCCCGGCATCGGTCTTCTCCACGTGAAGGATCATTGTGGCGTGCGGCAGCTCCAGCAATTCGGCGATGATGACGCCGGTCTGTCCCAATCCCAGGTCTTCGGACTGCAGCCCGGTAAGCACAAGGTCGGGATTCTCCGGTTTGATTGCTGCGGCCAGCAGACGCGCCACGCCCAGCGCATCGCGCCCGCTCAGGTCATCGCAGACGATGTGAATTGCGCGGTCCGCGCCTTTGGCCAACGCCTCGCGAATCGTCGAGCCCACGCGCTCCGGCCCGGCGCTCACCACGATTACCTCGCCACCGGCCTGTTCTTTGAGCAGCAGCGCCTCTTCCAGCGCATAGGCGTCGGGTTCGTTCATCGCCCACTGCATCTCCGACTCGTCAATCCATTTGCTGCTTGCGGCAATGCGCACCGGCGCATCGCGATCCGGAACTTGCTTGATGGCAACAGCGATCTTCATCTTTCATCGCTCCCATAAGTTTGAGGCATCACTCCGGCAACCCCTTCGCCGCCAATTGCGCAATGTCCACCAGTTCCGGCGCGCCTTCGCTTTTTGCCGCGAACGCGTCCCGGAACATCGTATTGCAGAAGGGACAGGCCGTGCCCACAACACCGGCTCCCGTTGCCGCCAGCTCCGCCGCGCGCGCATGGCTCACGCGCTCGCCCTTCTCTTCGCCCAAAAACACCAGCCCTCCGCCCGCTCCGCAGCAAAAGCTGCGTTCCCGCGAGCGCGGCGCCTCCACCAACTCTCCGACCAGCGCCGCAACACGCCGTGGCTCGTCGTAGACTCCGCGATATCGCCCCAGATAGCACGGATCGTGAAAGGCAATTCTTCCCTGGTTTTTGACCGGCGGGAGTCGATCTGCATGCCTCGCCAGAAACTCGCTATGATGCTCCACTTCGGGCGGCGTTCCGTACGCCTTCCAATCCTCTTGAATCGTGCGCACACAGTGCGGGCAGATCGACACGATCTTCTTCACCCTGCTCTGCTTGAGCGTTTCCAAATTCGCCTCGGCCAGTTGCTGAAAGAGCAGGTCGTTTCCCAGCCGCTGCACGGGATCACCCGTGCACTTTTCCTTGCGCAGCACGCCGAAGCTCGCACCGAGGTACCGCATCAGCCGCACCAGCGCCAGCACAATCTCGCGCCCCTGCGGATCGTATGCGCCCATACAGCCAAGCCACAGGCAGTACTCTTGCGTCCCATTGAAGAGGGGCAGTGCATTCTTCTCTATGAACTTGTCGCGCTCTGCCGTGCTCATGCCCAGCGCATTGCTACCGCGCTCGAGAGCGAGAAACAGCTTGGCCCCGTGATCGTCCTCCCACGCGCCTGTGTTCACTGCGCCGCGCCGCAGACCTACGATGATCGGCACGTGCTCAATGCCCACCGGGCACTGGAACTCGCACGCCCCGCACGTCGTGCACTGGAATACCGCTTCCTGCGCGTTGTACTTGCCCAGCAGCGGCTCTTCCGATGCGGGACCATACTCATTCAAATATCCACGCAGCCCCAGTACGACTTCTTTCGGGTTGAGCAGCTTTCCGGTGTTGTTAGCAGGGCAATGCTCCATGCAGCGCCCGCACTCCACGCAGGAGTACGTCTGCAGGCTGACGAGACGCGTCAGATCCTTGCCGGCCACTAGCCCGAAGTCCTCGTCGCCTGCGAGCGGAGGAATCCGAGCAAATCCGCCTCGCGACAAAAAGACCGTAAACGGGCTGAGGACCAGGTGCAGGTGCTTGGTGTGCGGAATCACCGGCAGAAACATGAGCAGTGTAAGCGTGTGCGCCCACCACAGAGCCCGCGCAGCATCGCCCGCGCCGCTCACAAAGAACGCGGCCAGATACGTGACCATGAGCAGGAAAATGAGCAGCGCAACGAGGCCGGATCCCCAGGAGACTTCGCCCAGCCACTTGGGCCGCGCCAGAAACCGCCGCACAAACAGCCCGAAGATGCCCACGGCGCAGGCCGCGGCGAACAGCGCCGCAAAGTAGAAATACATCCGGCCTACGCGCCCGTCGGGATCGAGGAATCCAGCTCCAAAAACCGTCGCGCAGTGGTTCAGTGTGACCAGCGCGAAGGCGCAAAAAGCCCAGAAGACCAGCGCGTGGGCCACGCCGGCGAGAGGCCGCTCGCGAATGACCTTGGCCTGACACAGCACTTCCCAAACGAAATCGCGCACGCGTTTGCCGATAGGGAAGAGATGGAAGTCCGGGTCTTTTCTCGATTGAAGAATCTTGCCCAGGATCGGCCCGAATCGATGCCAGAAGCCGTAGACCGACGCGACCGCCAGCGCCACAAACACGAGCTTCTCCCAGACCGAGAAGTGCTGGGGCTCAGCCAGTGTTGGGAGAAGAACCATCATAGGTGCGCGAAACCACAATACACGATGGGTCTACGCGACGGATTGCAGAAACGCAAATTGGTTCTATTCACAATTCCCATCCGGTGCGGCGCTAGCAGCGCACGATCTTCGGCGAATCCATGCCCCGTGTGGCGTTGCGCGTGTCGACCACAAGCTGCGCCTGCTCGACAATCGCGCGAACGTCGTAGCTGGAGTGGTCGGTCACGATCAGCACCGCATCGTATTGGCCGAGATTCTCGAGCGGCGCGCATGTCATATTCAGGTCGTAGCGGCGTCCGCGGCCCACGGTAGGGAAGTATGGATCGTTGTAAGCCACGTTGGCGCCGCGTTTGCGCAGCAGTTCGATAATCGTAAGCGACGGCGACTCGCGCAGGTCGTCGATATCCCGCTTGTAGGCCAGCCCCAGCACCAGCACCTTCGACCCCTTGATGGATTTCGCGCGATCGTTGAGCGCCGCCGCCACCTGATCCAGCACGAAATACGGCATGTCGGAGTTGACCGATCCGGCGAGCTCGATGAATCGGGTATGAAAGTCGAACTCCCGCGCCTTCCACGACAGATAAAACGGGTCAATGGGAATGCAGTGTCCGCCCAGACCGGGGCCGGGATAGAACGCCTGGAACCCGAAGGGCTTGGTTTTGGCTGCTGCGATCACTTCGTGGATGTCGATGCCCATCCTCATGCACAACTGCTTGAGTTCGTTCACCAGCGCGATATTCACGCAGCGATAGATGTTCTCCAGCAATTTCGTCATCTCTGCAACAGAAGGGCTGCTGACGGGAACCACTTGGCGGAAGATGGCGCCGTACATCGCCGATGCCAGTTCCACGGCGACTGTGCCGCACCCGCCCACGACCTTGGGAACATCGCGCCGGTCGACACTGTCATTTCCCGGGTCCTCGCGCTCCGGTGAGAACACAACGTGAACGCCTTTGTCCTCCTGGCTACGCGCAACCTTCAAGCCCTGCCCGTTGCCGGTCTCGAGCAGCGGCACAACGACCTCCTCTGTCGTCCCCGGGTAGGTCGTGCTTTCCAGAACAATCATCTGGCCCTCATGAACATGCGGTGCAATGGCCTTCACGGTCCCGACCACAAAGCTCATGTCGGGCTCGCCGTGCTCGTCCAGCGGCGTGGGTACGCAGATGATGACCGCATCCATCCGGGCCACTTCCGAATAGTCCGTCGTGGCGCGGAAGCCCGCTTGTTGCGCTTCCAGAATCGCCTCGGGAAGAATGCGCACGATATACGAGCCGCCGGCATTGAGCCTCGCCACCTTGTCCGGCGCGATATCGAATCCCGTCACGCGGAACCGCTCGCGGCTGAACAGCAGCGCCAGCGGCAATCCAACGTAGCCCATCCCAACGATCCCGATGCGGGCCTCGCGGGTTTCCATCTTGTGCTTGAGCTCGGCGATGCGATTCGTCGTCGCTGCCGCCACATTCGTCGTCATATCCTTGGATTGTACGGCGTCCGGGAGTGTGGGCCGGGACCGCATCTGCTCAGAGCGCTCTCCATCGGCTGGCGCTGAATTTGCGGTGCGGCGAACAAGGCGAACAGACTGAATCCAGGATGAGGGGTCAAGCGCAATGATTCCGTTGATTGTGTTGGTGATTTCGTTTGCGGTTTTCCGGCTGACAGGTTTCGGCGTGGCCTATTTCTCCAATTGGCAGCATGCGCTGCGGGCGGCTCTGGGCGTCATGTTTTTGTTCACCGCTTCAGCGCATTGGGGACGGCGCCGCCCCGATCTGGTGCGCATGGTGCCCGCCGCCTTTGGCGATGGAAGCAAGTGGGTCAGAATCACGGGAATTGCCGAGGGGCTCATTGCGCTGGGTCTGCAAGTTCCGCGCGCAGCCATGCCCGTTGCGATTGCGGCTGCAACCATGCTGGTGTGCATCTTTCCGGCGAACCTGAAAGCGGCGCGCGAAGCGCTGACGATCGGCGGACGGCCCGTCCCGGGATGGAAGGCGAGGCTGTGCATTCAGATTGTCTTTCTCGCCGCGCTGGCTGCCGCGGTCTGGTATTGACTGGACCGGCTTTGGTGACGCGGACTATCACCAGGATCTGAGCGCGCTCACGTATGCTAAGGGACGGAGTTCCTTGCCGTCTTTTTCGTGGATCGCGGGCAACTTCGCAAGGGGAATTTTTCTTGACTCAATATCTTGTCACTGGAGCCGCAGGCTTTATCGGCCGTTCTATCGCGGCAGCGTTGTTGGCGCGCGGCGAAGCGGTGCGCGGCGTCGATAGCTTGATCACCGGCAAGCGCGCCAATCTCGCCGGCCTCGAAGCGATGGAGTTCATTGAGGGTGACTTGGCCGATCCCGCGGTCTGCGCCAAAGTCTGCGCGGGTGTGGAGATCGTCTTCCACGAAGCGGCGCTGGCGTCGGTTCCGCGCTCTGTAGCCGATCCCGCAGCCACGAACCGCAACTGTGTGGACGCAACGCTTAACCTACTCGTGGCCGCCCGTGACGCCGCTGTGCGCCGCGTCATCTATGCTGGCTCCTCCTCGGTATACGGTGACACGCCCACTTTGCCCAAGCACGAGGAGATGTTGCCCAATCCCATCACGCCTTATGCCGTCGCCAAGCTGGCTGGCGAGCACTACATGCGCGCCTTCACGCGCGTCTTTGGGCTTGAAACCGTCACCCTTCGTTACTTCAACGTCTTTGGCCCCTATCAGGACCCAACCTCGCACTACTCTGGCGTTCTCGCAATCTTCTGCCGCAAGATGCTGGCCGGGGAGCAGCCCACGATCTTTGGCGACGGCGAGCAGAGCCGCGACTTCACTTATATCGAGAACGTCGTGCACGCCAACCTGCTGGCCGCGGCGGCGCCGGCGGAGAAGGTCTCAGGCAGCATGATGAATCTGGCCACGGGAGCGGCCGTCACACTCAATCAGGCCTTTGAGATTCTCCGCGGCCTGACCGGCTATGGAGGTACTCCGGCCTATGTCGCGGCCCGGCCCGGAGATATCCGGCATTCCCTGGCCGACATCCACCTGGCGCGAGAGCTGCTCGGCTTTGCGCCCCAGATCGATTTCCGCGATGGGATCCGCCGCACCGTCGAGTGGTATCGGACGGCGCAAGCAGGGACCTAGCGTCGAGGCGCTAAAGCCAAGGCTCGGAACCGCGCACGGCGGAAGGAAACGAGAAGTTCTGCGTGTCCTATTTGTATTGGATGGTCACCCCGCCCTATTTTCAATTGATTTTTGCGCTCATTGTGGTGTCCGTTGGTATTCATTCGACGCTTACCGGGGCGGCGCCGGCTCGCGGTGGACCGCATACCGTGACCAAAAACCTGGGAGTTTCGGTTGGTAGTCGCAATATAGTATCTCGCTTTCGTGGGCTTTATTGGATACTTCCTGACCAAGGTTCACGTGCTTTCACATTGACCTGATTTCTGAATTGCTAAGACCCCATCCGCGTGCAAAACCGGCATCCCATGAGAGCCGTCGCCTCACCCGTGTGATCGCAATCACGCTTGTGTGATGCAGACCATTGACGAATGGTGTTGTATGAACGACACTGTCAGGGATTTTCCCCAGCATAGCTTTTCGTTCTGAACGCCAGGGCCATCGCTTTTGCCCCCAGAGCGTGGGGCGAGAGAGAGGCTCATGACGAGTTTTCGCTGCGGTCCGCGGCGGCGGGGCATCGTGTTCCTTGCCGGGAATCCGTCAGGAACTCGGGCGAGTTGCTGTTCTGCGCGCGGGCTTGTGCGATTGGGGATTCCTCTTGTTGCCGAATACTCTGTCGATCCACGAAGTCCTCCTGAACGACTCTGCGTCGCGAACCCTGACAAACGCTGCTCGGCCTGCTTCCACCTCCTTGCGCGAGCTTTGGCAGGTGGTGTGGCGGCGGCGCCGTTTCGTTGCCGGAATCGAAGGCGCTCTGCTGCTGCTGTGCCTACTCTATTGCCTCATCGCTCCCAACCAGTACGAAGCCGCTGCCCGGGTCGAGCTCCGTACTTCGCCCGTCTCCTCGCTCAGCCTTGATGGCCCGGAGCCGCAAATTACGTCGTCCATTCTTTCGGCGCCTATCGCATTGGAGACCCTGGCGAGCGTCTTGCGCAGCGATCAAATCGCGTGGCGTGTCATCACCGGGCTGAAGCTCTACCAGGCTCCCGGCTTCAGGGGCAGTTTTGCCGGCCGCTTTCCAGGCTT
>Ga0326727_10013072_pt1 | contig 18610 bp, 13 predicted proteins | sample MB2enrmetagenome_FD_207643 | JGI IMG/M metagenome (GOLD analysis project Ga0326727, IMG submission 207643) | Lab enriched peat soil microbial communities from McLean, Ithaca, NY, United States - MB29MY | ecosystem: Environmental > Terrestrial > Soil > Wetlands > Peat | place: USA: New York...
TGGAGATGCTGCACCGGTATAGGATCGGCGTTGCAGGCAAGCGCGCAGTGGTCATCGGGCGCAGCGATCTGGTCGGGAAACCGATGGCCTTGCTGCTGCTTCACGAAAACGCGACCGTTACCATCTGTCACTCGAAGACCGCCGATCTCCCGGGCGTCTGCCGTGAAGCCGATATTCTGGTGGCGGCGATCGGACGCGCGGCCATGGTCACGCGCGATTTCATCAAGCCGGGTGCGACGGTGATCGACGTCGGCATCAATCGCATCGATAAGCGGGAGGAGGTGGAACGAATTTTCCGGGGCGATCCGGCGCGGCTCGCGCGCTTCGACAAATCCGGCCGCATGCTGGTGGGGGACGTCCATCCTTTGGACGTGGAAGAGATGGCGGGTGCATATACTCCGGTGCCGGGCGGAGTTGGCGCCCTCACCATCGCCATGCTGATGATGAATACCATCTCCGCGGCCGAAAGGCGCTGGGCGTGCCACGTCCCATCCGCATAGGACTCACGGGCGGGCTGGCGTGCGGGAAATCCTTCGTGGGGAGAGCACTCGAAAGCCTGGGTGCGCACCTGATCCAAGCGGACGATCTCGGCCACCGGACCCTGGCTCAGGACGGAGAAGCCTATTGGCCGGTAGTCCGCGAATTCGGCGGCGAGATTCTGGAGCCTGATGGCAGTATTCACCGGCAGCGGCTGGCCGCGATGGTTTTCGGCGACTCCGAGCGGCTGGAGAAATTGAACGGCATCGTGCATCCGGCGGTGCACCGGCTGCAGCAGGCCATGGAAAGGGAGATCCTGGCGGCGGATCCCACTGCGGTGATTGTGGTGGAGGCTGCGATTCTGATTGAAATCGGCAGCTACAGGAATTACGACCGCATCATTCTGGTGACCTGCGATGAATCGCAGCAGATGGAGCGGGCGCTGGAGCGCGGTGTCGGAGCGGAGGATGTGAATGCGCGGCTTAGCCGGCAATTGCCTCTCGAAACCAAAAGAAAGTTCGCCGATTACATCATTGACACGTCGGGCACTAAGGAAGAGACGGTCCGGCAGACTCGGGAGGTTTGGGAGAAATTGGTTGGGCACCCTCGAAAATACGGCGGCTAAGCTCCGTATTTTCATCGCAATCTATGCGCTGGACGCGCATACCAACACCGTTGAAAAACGGCGAACTGCACAGACTGAAGAAGTCTGTGCTGGCCGGCTGAAAGCTGGCTGCAGCCAGGATTGGCTGCCCCGCGAAGGCAGGCCAAAAGGCTTACTCCGTATCGCGGCAAGCCGCAAACGGCTGCTGCGCAGCCGGGCAGGCCACGGAAAACGATGGCCTGCCCCACGAGCAGGCCGCAAGGCCTACGCCACGGAATTCTTCGCGGGCCGCGAAGATTCAGACTATGCCTCGAAAATGCCCCGGTAACACAGACTTCAGTCTGTGCCTCTCGCGGTGCGGCGGGATTTTCTGGCTCGTGGGTGAGGGAGCCCTTCCGGGTGTTTTAGTAGTACATCTTTTTCGGAACCTAAAATGTATAAACTCGCGGACCGTTTTCCGCTTAAAGAGTGGTCTTCAGCCAGCTGACCAGCTTATTTGTGTACTCCTGGTTGACGCGCGCCGGCGACTTCGGGTCCAGGGTGGTGAGGGCCGCTACCTGATCTTTCAGAGGCGCGGCTCTCTTGCCCAGTGAATCGATCGCGTTCAGCGCGTGCAGCGCCACATAACTGTTGTTCTTCTCCGAGTCCGCCAGGCCGATAAGAAGAGTGAGCGCGGCTTTCAGGTCTTCTTCCGATCCGTATCGCCCGAGAGCTTCGGCGGCGGCGATGCGCACGTTGGGCGAAGCGTCGTTCATCGCTTTGCCGAGCGATTCGTGCGTCTTTCGCACTTCTTCCGCACCGCGCATCAGCACGCCCATCACGCCCCAGTAGCGGACGCCCGCGTCCGGAGCGTGCATGGCACTCTCCAACTGCCGGGTTACGCCCGGCTGGCCGGAACTCGCCAGATCCGCGGCGGCCAATATCCGCTCGGCGGGGAACTTCGTCGGATCGTGACCCATTTCATACGGCGTGAGGTCTTTCGACCGGGCGTGCATTTCCGCTTCGGGCAGCAAGCCAACGTCCTTCACCTGCAACTCATATTCGTGGTGGGCCTTGCGGAAACTGTTGAGGATCTTCTGGTGCGCCGCGGAAGAGGCCAGGTTTCTTACTTCGGAGCGGTCCGCCTGGAGGTCGTAGAGCTCTTCGGTGGGTTTGGTTTCCCAGAAATAGGTCTGCGGCGGCTTGAGCTTGCCATCTTTGTAGAGCCGCTCCCACACCGGCGTGGAAGGCAGCGTCCAGGCGTAGTCGACGTGCTGGCCGTAGATTTTGTGCGGATTGTAGTTTCGGATATAGACGTAACGTTTATCGCGCGTGGACCGCATGAGGTCGTAGCGTTCATCCATGCGGCCGCGCATGCCGTGGAGATAGGACCGCGGCGGCGCCTCGTGGGGCCCGGCAAAAGCATGACCGTGATAGAACGCGGGGGGCTTGATGCCGGCCAGACTCAGCATGGTGGGCGCGAGGTCGATGGTGCCGATGAGCCGATCGCTCCTGCCGCCCGGAACATAATCCTTAGGCGCCAGGCGCCGGTATTTTTCCGGGAAGATAACGATCATGGGCACGTGCAGGCCCGAATCATAGGGCATGCGTTTGTAACGGGCGACTCCGCATCCGTGGTCGCTGGTGACGACGATGATGGTGTCTCCGGTCAAGCCGTCCTGCTCCAACTCATCAAGGCGAGCCTGATGACGGCGGTCTACGGCGGTGAGGAGGTCGTGGTATTGGGCCCAGTCCCGGCGCATTTCCGTGGTGTCGGGCTGAAAATCGGCAAGCCATGCATGGGCCGGATCGTGATCGAGCTTGGGGTTCCTGGCGCTCCGAAAGATCTGGCTCTCATGCGTTCCGAGATCGTTGAAAACCGCGAGAAACGGTTGGCCGGGTTTTCGCGTTCGCCAGTGGCCATTAGCCGGATCGAGCGGCGGAATGGCGGGGCCGGCGCTCTGGATGGCTGCCTGCATTGGCGGACCACCTGCAAGTCCGCGGCCGGCTGCGGCTCCCAATTCCCACGAGACGTCCCAGGTGCCGTCAGGCTTCTCGAGATTGTAGTCTTCCTTGCCGTTGTTGACGCAATAATAACCGGCGTCTCGCAGGTAGCCGGGAAACATCTTCCAGCCAGCCGGCATGCGTGTCATGGAGCGCATGTGCTCGGCGCCGGTCGAGGTCGGACAAACACCGCTGATGATGGCAGTCCGCGCGGGGGCGCAGACTGGAGCGCTCGCCCAGACATTGTCGTAGACGCAGCCGCGCCTGGCCAGGCGGTCAAAATTCGGTGTGACGGAATACTCGTCGCCGCAACAGTGCAGGTGTGGTCCTATATCTTCCCAGACGAGCCATAAGATATTGGGCCGCTCGGCCTGCGCAGACCGCACCAGGGGCGCAGTGGCGACGCCGGCCGCTCCCTGGATGAAAGTACGCCGGCTTACCGAATGGAACGAACGAGCAGACATATCTATGTGGACCCTCCCGGTCTTCAGTTACGCCCTGACAACTGACGTAGTTGCAAAAAACGGCGGTGCCTAACCGCTCCCTCAGAAGCTGTGAAAAAATGGCTTGCAGGCCGAAGGCCTACTCCACAAGGCTAGCAAGTGTTTCTGAATCAATGTGGAGTAGGCCTTCGACCTGCTCTCTCCCAGTTGCAAACCGATTTTTGCCCAGCTTCCCACGATCGCGGCTCAGCAAGGCCGCGCGCGTCGGCAAGCGGTTTAGAGTTTTGCAGCTGGCCCGCATTGGCATTCGAGTCTATCAGATGCACGGAGCGCTTAATGCTGAATCGGCACTGTTACCGAACCGGCGTCGCCCAGCTGGCTGTCCACGACAACCACGCGCACGTTCTGCACGGAGGCGCCGACGGGGACCGACTTGTGAAGTAGGATGCCATCGCGCAGAGCGGCTTGATACTGATCGGGCGTCATATTCACGGCCAATGCCATGGGATCGGACGCGCCAAGCTGCAGCAGGATCTTGCCCGTGCGCTTGTCCGGTCCAACTTGCCACATCAGGTCGGCCGGATCGATGCGAATATCGAAACGCGTATTCTTGGGCGCGGCGGGGTCGGGCGAGGCACTGGCACGAAGCCCGATGGCGGCCGCGTCAAAGGGACTGTGCAGAGCGAGTTGCAGCGCCAGTTGCTCCAAGTCCGCGGGCTTGGCGGGATTCAGCAGCGCATAGAAGCCCGGCACGGTTTCCAGGCGCACGTCCTTGTTATTGCAGGCTACCTTCAGCTTGTGGTGTTTGGCATCGGGCTTTTCGGCGGCCGAATAGAATGCGATCTGGTAATTGGCGCGGGAATCCATCCTGGCCTGTTTCACGGCCTCGCCCACTTCTCCGTAGCCGAACTTTCGCCCGCCGGTGAGGCTGGAAATCTCGTCCAGGGTTTGCGCATCCTCCGATGCCAGCATGGCCCCCACCGGGTAGACGGCAATCTGCGCGCGTTGCAACATTTCGCAGACGATGCGCAGCGGATTAGTAAAATCCACGATGCCCTGCTCCGAAATAGACCGCCCGTTCAGCGGCAGCCCGCGGGTCACCCAGACCAGATTCTTGCGGCCGGTGATGAGCTGCATCTGGGCGCCGAGTTCGCGCAGCGCGTGCATGGTCAGGTCGAAGCGAACCTTGCTGTCACGATCGTCGACCGGCTTGATGCCCACCAGCATCTTCAGCGCATTTTGCAGTTGAGGCGCCAGGTTCTGAGTCCATGGCGTGCTTGCAGCCGGCGGCAGTTCCGAGTCCGGTTTGGGCAAAGGATGGATTGGAAACAGCTCGCCGCCGGAGGTCAGAAAGTACAAGTACAGGCCTTCGGCCGACTCCAGGTTCTTAAAGGCGCGCAGCAGTTGATCGCTGATAATGGCGCCGCTCAGCATGCGGTCGCTGAGCAGATCGATGAGGATAACGGTGGCGCGGGGAGGCACACCGCCGCGGTTGGAAGACTCGCCGGAATCCGGTTTCACGGGTTGAAGCGGCTGGTCCCCGGTGAAATGGAAGAACGCGATGTTCCGCGTCTTGCCGTCTTCTTGAATCTGGAAGTCTGCGCTCTGCAATCCGGTCACGGGCTCGCCTTGACGGTCAAGTGCGACGACGTTGATTTTGGTGAGCTGTTCTTGCGCGCCCAGCGGTGCACAAACGAGGATCGCGAGCACGGCGATGGAAACGCGTGTCACGGCCCGATTATATCCGAGTCGCATCTCTCACCGTTGTATAGGAATCGTAACCGATCCAACTGCGCCCAGTTCGCCATCCACGGCGATGACGCGCATTCTGCGCACGTCCGCGTTGAGCGGGATGGAGGGATGAGCTTCCACCCCATTCTGCACCACGACCCTATACCGCTCATCCAACAACCCTGCGGGTCCATAAGGGGCGAAGATCACGTTGACTTTCGCTCCTTGCCGCAGGTCGGCCGGATCGATGTGAACGTCAAAGAGCGTCTGGCGCGGCGCGGCGGGGTCTGGCGAGGCAGTGGCGCGCAACCCGATATCTGTCGAGTCCAGAGGACTGCGCGCGGCGTTTTCAACTAATTCCCGTTCCAGATCGGCGCGCCCGGGCAGGGTGACCAGATCGTAGAGTCCCGATACGGTTTCGAGGCGCGCGTCCTTGCGGGTGCAGGTCACGTGCAGCTTGCGATGCTTGCTGACCATGCGTTCGGAGAGCGACTCATAGGCGATTTGATAAGTGGCGCGCGAATCCGCGGTGGCGTCCCGCACTGCGTCGCCCACTCCACCGAAAGCATACTTCCTTCCGCCGGTCAGGCCGGCGATTTCATTCAGGGCCAGGTTGCTCTCGGAATCCAATGGCGCGCCCACGGGATATACGGCAATCTCCACGCGTTGCAGCAACTCGCACAGCACGCGTATGCTGGTGCTGAAGTCCACAATGGCGCCCGCCGCGATGGAGTAGCCATTCAGCGGGATGCCGCGAGTCATCCAGACAAGGTTCTTCCGGCCCGGGATCACTTGCATCTGTGTGCCGAGATCTCGAATGGCATGGGTCGTCATCTCGATTCGAGCCTTGGCATCGAGATTGTCCTGCGGCCTGAAGGCGGTAACGGTTTTGAGGGCGGTATCCAGCAGGGGAGCGAGATTCCGGCTCCAGGGTTCTCCCGCCGGTTGCAGCGCGGCGCCCGGTTTCGGAAGAGCATGGACTGGGGACACCTCGCCTTTCGTCGTCAGGAAGTACAGGTACAAATCGTCGGTGGATTCGATGTTCTTGAAAGCGCGCGTAAGCTGGTCGCTGATCACGGGGCCGGTCATCTGTTCTTGCTCGTTCAGCAGATCGAGGAGGATGACGGTGGCGTGGGGCACGGCGCCGCCGCGATTGGAATATTCGCCCGCGGCAGTTGGTTTGGCTGGAGCCGGCTGATCGCCGGCGAAGCGGAAAAACACGATGTTGCGCGGCTTACCGTCTTCCTGAATGCGGAAATCGGAGCTTTGCAACCCGGTCACGGGCTGGCCCTTACGGTCCGTCACCGCGACATCGATTCTATTGAGCTGTTCCTGGGCGCTGGAGAGCGTGCAGGCCATGGCGGTCAACACCGCAAGACGGATGCTATTCACGCCCAGATTATATACCCCGGTTGTGCCGGCCTAAGCGCTCTGGGGAACGCAGCGATTTCGGGTTTCCGGCGGACCGGCCAGCAATGGTTTCGTGGGGCAGACGAGGGCAGACGATCATTTTTCGTCGTCTGCAGCTTCGGCCTCGGAAAAACGGCTGCGCAGCCCCGGCCGGCTGAAAGCCGGCTGCAGCCAGGATTGACTGCCCCACCTGGCGGCTCACCAAGGGGAAAATGTACAAACTCAAGCGGCTGCCACTCAGCCCGGCAGACCACAAACAACGATGGTCTGCCCCACGCGGAGGCCCCCGGTTGTGCGGTTGTGCGGGGTTGTGCGGGGTTGTGCGGGGGCCTGTCCTTGTGCTAAAGTCACCTGGTGATATATGATGTATCTCTCTAATCGGCGTCAAGTTCTCACTTCTGCTTTGGCCGCCCTGGGCGCGGCCGCGCGGGCCAAGGCTCAGGCGTCTTCCGCGGAACCGGCGATTGCTGGCAAGAGCCCGATGATCCTGCACAACGACTTCCCGGAAGATCTCGAAATGCCCAGCGAGTATTTCGACCAATGGCTGACCCCCAACGACAAATTCTTCGTCCGGCAGCACATTCCGCGTCCGGATGTAGACCTGGCGGCTTTCAAGCTCACGATCGACGGGATGGTGGCTAAGACCTCCGAGCTCAAGCTCGACGACCTGCGCAAATTGCCGCAACATAAAGTGGTGGCGACGCTCGAATGCACCGGCAATGGGCGCGGCTTCTTTCGCCCGCGCGTGCCCGGCATCCAGTGGGGACGCGGCGGGATCGGCAATGCCGAATGGACCGGACCGCGCATATCCGACATTCTGAAGCTCGCCGGCGTCAAGACCGATGCACCCTATCTCACCGCCAACGGCCTTGACGTGCCGGCAATCAAGACGCCGGACTTCATCCGTTCGCTGCCCATGAAGAAGGCGCTCCATCCGGCAACACTGCTGGCGCTCGAAATGAACGGCCAGCCGATCCCGTCCATCAACGGAGGGCCGACGCGGTTGATCGTGCCCGGCTGGGACGGAACGAGTTGGGTGAAATGGGTGAACCAGATGACGGTCGCGGGCGAAGCCAATACCGGCTTCTTCATGAACCCGGCTTATCGTTATCCGAAGTATGCGCGTCCGCCAGGGAGTCCTCCGGTTCCCGCCGAACTGGAGGTGATCGAAGGTATGCGCGTGAAATCCGCTATCACACGGCCTTCCGATGACGACAAGGTCACGCTGGGCCCGGTTACGATTTCCGGTTACGCGTGGGCCGGCGAAGAGAAGATCATGCGCGTGGAAATTTCCACCGACGGTGGAAGCCGCTGGAAGGACGCCGAACTGACGCCGCAGAACCTGAATTTCGCGTGGCGGCTATTCAAGATGAGCTGGACCCCGTCCAAGCCGGGCTACTACACCATCCTGTCGCGCGCCACCGATTCCGCCGGCAACGTGCAACCGATTGTCGCGCCATGGAATCCGTCGGGCTATCTGTATAACGCCATCGACCGGGTTGGCATCACCGTGGAGAAGTCCGCATGAAGACCGTTTTGCTTCTATCCTTCGCTCTGTCAGCTTGGGCCCAGGATGTCGACGTCGCCGCCGCCAAGAAGGCTGAGCAGCGCGAGTGTACGCAATGCCATTCGCTGCGCCTGATTCATTCGCAGCGCCTGTCGAAGGCGGCGTGGGGCAAGGAACTGGACAAAATGGCGGGATGGGGCGCGCCAATAAAGGACCGCGAACTACTGCTCAACTATTTGAGCGCGGAATACAGCGACGCCAAGCCGGTTCCGAATGACCCGCTATCGAGCGACGGCAGCTCCAAGAGCCGGTAACGTGAAGCCGGAATAGGGGACGATGGCCACGCGAGCACCAGGTCCGGCTGCGCGCACGGCCTGGTCGCAGACCTCCTGGTGTCGATCGGGCGATACCGGCGTGTAATGGCAGCGGTGTACGAATTCGGGATCGAGGCCGGACACCAGCTGCACGTTGAACAAGCGTCCCAGGCGCACGACCCAATAGGCTTTGTGGCCTCCTACCACGAATTCGCGATTGAGCGCCTCCTGCATCTCGCGGTCGTCGCGATAGAGGCGCACATAATCTTCGAATGACTTGATGCCCGCGCCATTGGGGCACTCGGCATAAAAGATCATGGTCCCGCCGGGGCGCAGCGCCTGGCAGGCGTTCTCCAGACCCTTGTGCGCCTGGCGCAGATCGATATCGAGCGGAAACCCTCCTGCCGACGCCACTACCACATCATACGGCTCGTCGATTTCGGCGCGCAGCATTCGGTCCACGGTGCGGCAGCCTTCGCGATGCGCCTGGTCATAATGTCCGGCCACAACGCGGATGAGCTTGCCATCGGGACTGAGCACCACGTTCACGATGAAGTCGGGATCCACCATGCGGCAGGCTTCCAGCAGATCTTCGTGGGAGGGGTTGCCATCCAGCTTGCCGGAACGGCAATCGGGATGAAAGATCATGCGGTGATTGAAGGTGGTGGTGCGAAAGCCGCCGACGCCGGGAATCAGGCTCTTGCGGCCGCCGGAATAGCCGGCGATGAGGTGATAGATGATCTCGCCGGTGAGAATGATGCGATCGGCTTCCCAGACTTCGCGGTTGAGCTCGACACGGTTGCCGAAACTGGTGGTGCCGATTTCGACCAGGCTGGAATCGTCGGTGGCGACGTGGTCGAACGAGCGGATGCGCGAATAGATTTCCTCGCCCACGATGAGCTTGCGCTCGGCATCGGTCTGCAAGCGGTGAATGCCCAGGGCGAACACGATGAACATATCGCGGTCGGGGATGCCGGCTGCGTTCAAGGTGTTGACGATGGGAGGGAGCATCAGGTCGGTGCGTGTAAGACGGGTGATGTCGTTGACCACGATGGCCACGCGTTCGCCGGGATGCACGATTTCTTTCAGCGGCAGCGTGCCGATGGGATGTTGGAGAGCGTCGAGGACGGCGCCGGGTTCGTCGGCGATGGGTTCGGCCTCGCGCGGGACGAGCAGGTCGCCGGCGATTTCGACCGGGAGGTAGGTCTGACCGTAAGAAAGCTGGACGGGCATCTGGTACCTAATATATCGCGCACTCAGACCCGGCGATTTCTTATCCTGGCCATCGCTGCCGATCCCCGCATCATGGAGATGGTGCTTCGCTACCAGTTCTGAGCCGCAGGCCAAAGGCCTACTCCGTATAGCGGCAAGCCGAAACGGCTGCTGCGCAGCCGGGCAGACCACGAAAGACGATGGTCTGCCCCACGAGCAGGCCGCAAGGCCCACTCCACTGGATTCGCCTGCGGCGGGATTCTACAACTTGACAGTTACGGTTTTTACTTCGGTGTACTGCAGCAATCCGTATTCGCCGAGTTCGCGGCCAATGCCGGATTGTTTGAAGCCTCCGAACGGGGCGGCGGCGTCAAACACGTCGTAGCAGTTGACCCATACCGTACCCGCACGAACGCTGTTGGCAATGGCGTGGGCCTTGGTGATGTCCTTCGTCCAGACGCCGGCAGCCAGGCCGTACATGGTGTTGTTGGCGCGCTCCACCAGCTCGTCGATGCTCTTGAACTTGATGATGCTGAGCACCGGGCCGAAGATTTCCTCCTCGGCAATTTTCATTTTGTCCTGCACGTCGGAGAAGACTGTCGGCTCGATGAAGTAGCCGCGGTCGCCCACGCGTCCGCCGCCGCACACCAGTTTGGCGCCTTCCTTCTTGCCCGACTCAATGTAGCTCATCACCTTGCCGAATTGCACGTCGTCGACCTGCGGCCCCTGCTCAACGTCCGGTGAGAACGGATCGCCGACCTTACGCTTTCTGGCGCGCGCGGCGCTTCTCTCCACCACTTCGTCGTAGACCTTCTCTTCGACAAACAGCCGCGATCCGGCGCAGCAGCACTGGCCCTGGTTGAAGAACAGCGCGAAGTGCGAGCCTTCGATCGCCTGATCCATATCGGCGTCGGCGAAAATAATGTTGGGGCTCTTGCCGCCGAGTTCCAGGGTGACGCGCTTCAGGTTAGTTTTGGCCGCGGCTTCCATGATGATGTGGCCGACTTCGGTCGAGCCGGTGAATGCGACCTTATCGACGTCCATGTGGTTGGCAATGGCGCCGCCGGCAGTCGGTCCATAGCCGGGAAGGATGTTGACGACGCCTTCGGGGAAGCCGGCTTCGAGGATCAACTCGCCTACGCGCAGCGCGGTGAGGGGCGTCTGTTCCGCGGGCTTCATCACGATGGTGTTGCCGGTGGCCAGCGCGGGCGCCAGCTTCCAGGCGAACATCAGCAGCGGGAAGTTCCACGGGATGATCTGGCCCACAACGCCTACCGGCTCCAGCTTGGTGTAGCAGAAATAATTGCCGGCGATGGGGATGGTCTTGCCCTGGACTTTGTCGGCCCAGCCCGCGTAATAGCGGAAGCAGGCGACGCTCAGGGGAAGGTCGGCGGCGCGGGCCACGGCAAACGGCTTGCCGTTATCGAGTGCTTCCAGCTTGGCTAATTCTTCGGAATGTTTTTCGACGAGATCGGCGAGACGGTTGATGAGCACGCCTCGCTGAGCGGCTGCCATTTTGCGCCACGGGCCGTTGAATGCGGCGCGCGCGGCCTTGACGGCGCGATCGACATCCGGGGCGTCCGCCTCGGCGATCTGACAGATCTCTTCCCCGGTGGATGGGTTAATGGTCGGAAACGTTTTTCCCGATGCGCTGTTGACCCATTGGTTATTGATCAATAACTTGGTTGCGGATATATTGACTGAACTTTCGACTGCAACTGCCGTTGCCATATGGAATCTCCTTTCCCATTTCGCATTTTGCGTAAAAAGGGTTCGTAGGCATGATAGGCCAAAATAAAGTTGGCCACAAGCGGGGCCCTCCGTATCGCGGCGAGCCGCGAACGGCTGCTGCGCAGCCGGGCGCCGTTGAAAAAACGGCGGACAGGCTGAAGCCTGTCACACAAGAAAGGCACAGACTGAAGTCTGTGGTACGAGCGCTTGCCGGCGGCTCATCCCCAAGAGCAGTCCAAAGGCCTATGCTCCGGCGGATTCGAGTGCCAGCAGACGGTTGTATTTTGCCAGACGTTCGGATTGGGTGATGGAGCCGCCCTTGAAATGATCGGCGCCCCAGCCAACGGCGAGGTCGGCGGACCAGCTATCTTCGGTGTCGCCGCTGCGCACGCTCAGGGTCACGTTCCAGCCGGCGCTGCGTGCGAGAGAATACGCTTCGGCGGCTTCGGTCAACGTGCCGCACTGGTTTACTTTCAGCAAGAGCGCGTTGGCTGCTCCGCTTTCGATGGCCCGGCGAATGCGCGCCGTTTGCGTGGCCAGAAGATCGTCGCCTAGCGTGAGGGCGCGGTTTCCCAGCATTTGGCGTAATGCCGGCCAGTGGTCCCAATCATCTTCGGCGAGGCCGTCTTCCACGCTCATGATGGGGAATCGTTCCACCCACGATTGAATCAACTCGATCATTTGTAGGCTCGTGCGTTCGGCGCCCCCTATGCGGTAGACGCCGGCGTGGTGGAAGTGGGTGGACGCGACGTCAATGGCCATGGCGACGTCATGTCCCGTCTGTTCGATCGCCTCCGCGGTGGTGCGCAGCATCTCTTCCACGCTGGGAAATGGCGGTGCAAGTCCGCCTTCATCGGCACGAAGCAGGCGCATGTTGTATCGTTGGGCACAGATTTTCGCCGCGGCGGCGTACACGTCATAGGCCATTTCGAGGGCGCGGGATACGGTCGGCGCATTCGGCACCATCAGCGCGTCCTGAATTTCCACCTGCCCGCCCGCATGCATCCCTCCACTGAAGAGATTGATGGTCAGGCGGGGCAAGCGGGACACGCACGCGGGAATGAGGCTTGCGAAATAGCGCCACAACGGAAGCTCCGCGTCCGCTGCCGACGCGCGGGCGAACGCGAGAGACACGCTGAGGATGGCATTCGCGCCCAGACGGGATTTTTGCGGCGTGGCGTCGAGAGCGATGAGGGCGCGATCAAGATCGCCCTGCGTGGGCCAATCGCGTCCGTGCAGATGGGCGTCGATCTCGCCATTCACGTTGGCAACCGCGCGCAGGCAGCCGTATCCGCCGTAGCGTTTGAGATCGCGGTCGCGCAGCTCGTGAGCTTCGGCACTGCCGGTGGATGCGCCGGAGGGGACGGACGCTACGCCGGTTGCGCCGCCGGCCAAGGTGCAGCAGGCTTCCACCGTGGGACGGCCGCGGCAGTCTAGAATTTCGCGTGCGAAAACGTTTTCGATTACCGGCAAGCAAGCTCCTTTTCGAATGCGGCGATCATGTCGGGAATATTTGCCGGAGCGTCTGGTATGAGAGCCAGTACCGCCAGGGCCTGGCGCGATCGCTCCCCGGGACCAAGATACTCCAGCGGCGACCGGCCCCATACCCGCGCCAGCAGGCAGGCGAGCGAATGTCGCACGCAGCGCGATTGGAAATCGGGGTAGGGAACAAATGCGTAACTTTGCCAGAAGAATTGCGCGGCCTCGAAAAATGGTGGGGCGGGCGCCCTCGCCAGCTCGGAGGCCCCTGGCTCCGGTTCCGGCAGCGTGACGAGGGCGTCCCGCGCGGTCCAGGGGGAACGCCCCACCACGCCTGGGTTTTGCAAATGGTGAGCCTTCGATAGAAAATGCGCCATGGCAAAGCCTACGTCGAACGCGGGGTCTCCGAAATGCGCTACTTCGTGGTCGAGCAGCACCATGCGGCTGCCATGAATCAATACGTTCTTGGGACTGTAGTCGCCGTGCACGATCGAAACATTGGTCGCGAGAGTATCGTCGATGAGGGCCGCGAAGAAGTCCGCGGCGGCCCTTTGCGCAGTGTAGCGGTAGTAGGGTTCGATGCGCAGCGTCTCAAAGAAGGACTTATCCGCGAAGGGCTCGCGCAGCCCGGCGGAGTTGCGGTGCAGCGTGGCGAGCAGCTCCGCGAAGCGGCGGACGTGTCCCATGCGCAAGTCTCCATCGAGCAGCATGGTTTTCCAATTGGCGTGCGGCTGCGGAACCGCTTCCATGGCGATGAGATGCTCTTCGGTGTCCTCGAAGTACAGCTCGGTGAAAGCGTCTTTTTGCGCCAGCGTCGGGAACCAGCGCAACGCCAGCGCTTCGCGGTGGATGCGCTCGGGACTGCTGAACCAATCTACCGCGACGCGCAGTTTGGGCAGCGATTGCTTCAGTACCATCGAACTGGGGCCGGCGCGTTCGATCAAAACCGTGCGGCTCGACACGCCGCCGGCCAGCACCTTCATGCACGGCTGCTCGCCGGGGCCGATCGCTCCACGCCCGCGCAGATACGCGATGGCTTCGGAGGGTTGCTCTATGTTAACGGCCAAACATCGATTATCATCGAAGTTGACCCGGCGCCAGTTCATTCCCATGGCCACGGCAGCGTTTGCCGCTCCCACAAAGCCATCACTCGCAATCACCATGGATGACGTGAACTGGAAGGTGATTCCACGGCCGCACGTGGATGACAACATCCTGGCCGCGCTGCGCGAGTACGGGAATTTGAAGGCTGCTCTGTTCCCCGTGGGTCAGAGCGTGGACAACGAGCGCGGCCACGCCATTCTCGACGCGTGGAACCGCGAGGGGCACATGATCGGCAATCATACGTGGTCGCATAAGGGCTACAACTCGGTCGAGACCGCGTGGTTCGAACAGGATATGCTGCGCAATGAAGCGCTGTTGAAGTCGTGGCCGAGTTTTCGTAAGTTCTTCCGCTTTCCGGCGCTTAAGGAGGGCAAGACCGCGGAGAAACGCGACGAGATGCGGCAGTTTCTCGCGGACCATGGGTATCGCAACGGCCACGTCACGATCGATGCTTCGGATTGGTACTACGATCAACGCCTGCGAGCGCGTCTGGAGGCCGAGCCTGGGTTCGATGTGAACCGCTATCGGGAGCCATATCTCAATCATTTGTGGGATCGCGCAACTTACTACGCTGGCCTGGCGCACAGGGTGCTTGGCCACGCAATCCCGCATACGATCCTGGTGCATTACAACCTGATCAACTCGCTATTTCTGGGCGATGTGCTCGCGATGTTTCAGACGCGCGGCTGGAATCTGGTGCCGGCGTCGCAGGCTTATGAAGATGCAGTTTTTCTTCGACAGCCGCAGATCGCTCCGGCTGGAGAAAGCCTTGTTTGGGCGCTGGCCAAGGAGACTGGCAAATTCGATTCGGTTCTGCGCTATCCGGGCGAGGACGATGTTTACGAAAAGCCCATACTTGACCGACTGGGGCTATGAACCCTCGGCTGCTCCGCGGCCGAGCACCGTTGAAAAACGGCCGCGAGCGACCAAAAGGCGTCGTTCGTGTCACGCGAACTGCACAGACTGAAGTCTGTGTTACGAGAGTCTCGCGGACCGTTTTCACCTTCCCGCGGCTCATCACTTACAGGCCACAAAAAGCGATGGCCTGTAGAGGCTCGATTCCCAGGCCGGGACGGTCGGGCGTCAGGTAGCAGGTTTCCTGCATCAGCAGCGGCGTCGCCAGATAGCGGTTTGCGGTGGCCAGTACGTCGGGATTGTATTCCAGCAGCTTGCAATTCGGAACTGCAGCAGCAAACTGAATGGCAGCGGCCAACTGCGGACCCAACGCAATACTGACGTGCGGCACCACTTCGACGCCGAGGCGTTGGGCTTCGCGCGCGATGCGCAGGCCTCCGGTGATTCCGGTGCGGCCCAGATCGGGCTGCACAATGCGCATGGCGCCGGCTGCGAAGAACGGCTCGAGTTCAAACAGCGTGCGGTAGCTTTCGCCCAGGGCGATGGGGGTGCGGACGGCGCGGGCCAGTTCGCCATGTTCACGCGCGCTCTCGGGTAGTAGAGGAGCTTCGAGCCACACTGCGGAGCGGGCCGCAAGTTCGGCGTCCAAGCTCACGGCGGTTTCGGACGTCAGGCGCCACAACGCATCGACCGCAATCTTGCAGCCGTGCGATAACACGTTATCGCAATCCCGCAACAACTGCGCGGTGTGGGTGTGGTAGAAGATCTTCACCAGTGGGAATTGCGAATCGACCTGGCCGCCGGGCAGGCCGCTCAAATAGGCCTGCACGCGCCCGCGGGGCTCTCCTATCAGCGATGCGACCGGCTTAGCTTGAATTTTGCCGGCGAGGTCCCAGAGCGCGAGGTCGATGCCGGCGATGGCGTCGAGCATGAAGCCTCCGGTCTGGCCGCGGACTCGCATGGTCGAATACATGCACCACCAGAGAGCTTCGATCTCCTCGACCGCGCCGTCGAATTCGCTACCTTCGAGCACCGGCGCAAGAATGTGGTCGATGATGGTGCAGGCGACTTCAGGTGCCACGGGTGCCTGGGCTTCGCCCCAGCCGTAAGATCCGTCGTCGAGCGTGATGCGGACCAGCGCGGTCTCAAATCGGGTGGAATAAATGACGGGATAGTGTTCCGCCCAACGATAGCGCGCCTCACCCGCTTGCAACTTGGCCGGCGAACCCGCGGTTCCGGTGACTGCGGCGGTGTCGCGCTCCGCATGGAAAGGAATGGCCTGGATGCGGGTAATCTTCACTCGAGTGACCGTTCGAGGCGTTGGCGCAGGAAGGCGAGCTCTCCGACGGCTTCCCGGTCTAGTTGCGCAGTCGGGTGACGGACCGCGGCCGACGCAATGATTCCCGCGCACTGCAGGTTGTGCTTCATCGCCGAGACGCCCAGCCCGGGTTGGAGTTCGAAGCGGATCAGCGGCAGCATTTCTATAAACAGATCCCAGGCATCCTCGCGCTGGCCGGCGTGCCAGCAATCCCAGACGCGGACGAACAGGCCGGTCATATCGCTGCCGGGCATGATACCGCGCGAGCCCCGAGCCAGTTCCTCGAGATAAAAGTTGCCATTCAATCCGCCGAAGAGCGTCAGCTTGCCGCCGGCTTCCGCGGCAAGAGCCGAGATTTTGGGAGCCGTCGGAGGCGCTTCCACTTTTACCAGGCGCACGCCGGGGATCAGGGTAGCCATCCTCGCCAGCAGCGCCGGCGGCAGGGCGACGTTGGTCAGCATGGGAGCATCCTGGACCATGACCGGGATGGTTACGGCGCGGGCAACCTCACCGTAATAGTGCATCAAGCCGTCCCCATCGGTCTTGAGGTAATAAGGCGGCAGAACCATGAGGGCGTCCGCGCCCAGATCTTGCGATTCCCGGCTCAACTCCACGGCGACGGCCGTCCCGGTATGCCCCGAACTGACCACCAGAGGAACGCGCCCGTTGACCTCACGGGTGATGAATTGGAGTAGTTGGCGGCGTTCCGCGCCGGAGATCGCGTAGCCCTCACTGGCGTTGCCGAACAAGCCGAGCCCGTGGGCGCCTTGCTCGAGCAGATGATGGATCAGCCGCCGCTGGCTTTCCATGTCGAGACTGCCATTGTCGTGGAAAGTGGTCAGCAGGATCGGGAATACGCCGGCAATTGTCATGGAAGCAAGTTAAACGTAAACGGCTGCTGCGCAGCCGTGGCAGACCACAAAAGACGATGGTCTGCCCCACGGGAGCAGGCCAAAGGCCTACTCCCACAAGGCTTTAGCTTGTCACAAAACAACTATCATGTAAAGTCTGAAATTTCACTGGACTGTGACGTACACCGGGTTGGCCAGGACACCGTCCACGGTCACCTGGATGACGATTTCGCCGGCGCCCGCGAAGGATTGCGGAATCTGAATGTTCAACTGGTCGAGTCCAAAGTAGGTGCCTTGGGGACCGGCGTAGAGGGCCGGCACGTAGGTTCCAAGCGTCTGCTGGGCCGACGTGATCCGCACCACGACTCCATCGAGAGAGCTTCTGGCGCGGAATCCGGTGCCGTAGAGCGAGAGGAAAATGCCATCGCCTTTCGCGCCCATATTGATGGGCAGAGGCAGCACGTTGCCGGTGACGGGATCCACGTACGAGACATTGAAGCTGCTCTGATAGGAGCCCTGGACATGGGTACCGGTGGCGGCAGCCAGTCCGGAGCTATTCACCGTGAACAGGCCGGGAAAGATAGCGAGGGTATTGATCTGCGCGGTGGTTACGCCGTTGGGAGCGGTGACTGCGACGGTGGAAGTCCCTAGTGCAGTGCCGTCGGGCACCATGTAGTTGATCTGGGTCGGCGAAACGTAGTAGACGAGGGCCTGGCGGGCGACTCCTTTACTGTCGGTTACGGTCACGGAGGTATTGGCGAGGGAGGTCGGCAAACTCGAAGGCGTGCCGGAGGCGGAAGCGGTCGAGGTCGTCAGGTTGGTGCCGAATGCCGCGACGATCGAATCCGGAGCTATGGCGCCAGTATAGAAGCTTGCGTCGGAAGTATTCACCAGGCTGACCACGTTGGCGAGACGATTCAAAAGAGGGACGATGCCGGTCAGAGTGGCATTGTCAGAAGGAGAATAGGCGATGGCCAGATCGGGCTTGCCGGAGCCAGTCCAGTCGCCAACGGCAATGGCGCGGGCGTCATTTCCGCCGTAGAACGGGACGAGCGGTTGCAGGGTGCCGTCCCCGTTGCCTCGCATGTAGGAGACCGTAGCGTCGCCGCAGCAGTCGCCGACCACCACATCCAGTTTGCCGTCGCCGTCGATATCCATCACGGTGATCGTGTCGGGAGTCTCGCCGGCGGGAAGGGTAATGTTAAAGGGCGATTGGAAGGTTCCATCGCCGTTGCCCAGAAAAACGGAGATCTGGAAAGCGGTTGCGCTGGATCCGGTCGCCACGATCAAGTCGGGCTTGCCGTCGTTATTCATATCGCCGGTGGCGATAGCACGGGGATTTACACCCGCGGCTAAGGTGACGGTCTTGGGGAAGATTCCAGTGCCGTTACCGAGCAACACCGAGATGCTGCCGGGGTCACTCGGCGTCCCAATGGTCCCGGCGTTCAGCACCGCGACATCGGGATTGCCGTCCTTATTGAAATCAGCCGTGACGGCGGTTTCGGGATTCGACCCCACGGTTGCAGGATTGGCGGTATGGAAAGTTCCATCGCCGTTGCCCAGCAGCACAGCCAGAGTGCCGTTGGAGGGT
>Ga0326727_10013073_pt1 | contig 18607 bp, 15 predicted proteins | sample MB2enrmetagenome_FD_207643 | JGI IMG/M metagenome (GOLD analysis project Ga0326727, IMG submission 207643) | Lab enriched peat soil microbial communities from McLean, Ithaca, NY, United States - MB29MY | ecosystem: Environmental > Terrestrial > Soil > Wetlands > Peat | place: USA: New York...
TCCGCTGGGCATTTATTCGCGGCGCTGGAAGCGGTGGGAGGACGTGCCGCAGGGCGCGCAGATCGCCATCCAGAACGACCCGACCAATGGCGGACGGTCGCTGCTGCTGTTGGCCGAGGCCGGGGTGATCGGGTTGCGCGTGGGTGTCGGTCTGCTGCCGATGCTGCGTGACGTGGTGCGCAACCCGCATAAGCTGCGCTTCGTCGAGATTGACGCGGCGCAGACCCCGCGTGCCCTGGACGATGTGGATGCAGCCGCGGTGAACACCAACTTCGCCATTCCGGCGAAGCTGAACCCGACCCGGGATGCGCTGCTGCGCGAGGCGCCAACCGGTCCCTACGTGAACCTGATTGCCGTGCGCAGCGTGGACCGCGACAAGCCGTGGGTGGCGGTGTTGCTGGAGAGCTACCGGTCGGACGAGGTGAAGGCTATTGTTCTCGCGACCTTCGACGGCGCCGTGTTGCCGAGCTGGTAGTGTCCATCCGGCCGTGGCCGGGTATCAGCCGATACGGGTCGAGTAGGTCATGACGAGGTAAATGACCGCTTCGGTACTGCCGATGTTGCGGTATGTATGCGGCAGGTCTGCCTCAAACAGGATGGCGTCGCCGGTCGCAAGCACGCAGGGTGCATCCCCACCGACGGTGATTTCCACCACGCCGTGCGCTACCAGCAGGTTCTCGCGGGTGCCGGGTTGGTGGGCCGCTGCGTCCTCGCGGTGTTGCGCTGCGAGGCGCAGTTCGTAGAACTCGACGTGGCGCTCGTCCTCGAACGGAAACAGCGCCCGTGAGGTGAACTGGCCGCGGCTGGAGGACAGCACTTTCGCGGCATTGGCACGCAATACCGCCATATGCTGCGCCTTCCCGGCGGCGAGCAGGTGCGCGAACGGCACGCCAAGGGCGGTGGCGATCCTCCACAGCGTGCTGATGGTGGGAACACTCTTGCCGGTTTCGATCTGCCCCAGCATCGCCCGGCTGACGCCGGACAGCTTCGCCAGGCGTTCCAGCGAGTGGCCCTGGCGGGTGCGCAGGCGCCGCAGGTTGTGACCAAGGATGGCCGGAAGTTCAGCCACCGCCTCGATCGCGTCGTCGCCGCTGTTATCCAGCGTACGCCGCACGGGCCTGCGCGGCCGGTCGGTCATCGTCTCTCAGGCTTGCGATTCCGAATGGTCGGCGAACTTGGGCCAGACCGGTACCCAAACGAAGCTCCACACCACGGGGGGCACCGGGACTGGCCTCGCACAGGGCCGCGCGGCTGATTCCGCTGCGCGCCGCGCCCGGTACGCGACAAGGTCAATCACGTTGCTCGCCACCTGTGCCAAGAGTGTCTCCTTTGCGTTCCGCACAGATCCACTATAGCTGGGCGGCCATCGCGATAAAAGACGCAAAACTTGCGTGAGGGTCTGCCGTGGACGGTGTGGTCCCGCAAAGGCGTGGTCACGCGCAAACGGTGGCCAGAGGCAACGCCCCTGGCCACTCTTGTTGTTCTCAGTAGTCGAAATCGCCCCCCCCCGGCGGCGGCGCCGACGGGGGGCCCTTCTTCTCCGGCTTCTCCGCAATCAGCGCCTCGGTGGTCACCAGCAGGCCGGCGACTGAGGCCGCGTCCTGCAGCGCCGTGCGCACGACCTTGGTCGGGTCGATGATGCCGGCCTTCACCAGGTCCTTGAACTCGGCGGTCTGGGCGTCGAACCCCCAGTTGTAATCGTCGTTGTCGAGCACCTTGCCGGAGATCACCGCACCATCTTCGCCGGCGTTCTCGGCGATCTGGCGCAGCGGCGAGAGGGCAGCCTTGCGGACGATCTCGATGCCGAAGCGCTGGTCGTCGTTCTCGGCCTTGAGCTTGGACAGGATCAGGCTGGCGCGCGCCAGTGCCACGCCGCCGCCCGGCACGATGCCTTCCTCAACCGCGGCGCGGGTCGCATGCAGCGCGTCATCGACGCGGTCCTTGCGCTCCTTCACCTCGACCTCGGTCGCCCCGCCGACGCGGATCACGGCGACGCCGCCGGCCAACTTGGCCAGCCGCTCCTGCAGCTTCTCGCGGTCGTAGTCCGAGGTGGTCTCCTCGATCTGCGCGCGAATCTGGTTCACCCGTCCGGTGATGTCGGATTTCTTGCCAACACCCTCAACGATCGTGGTGTTTTCCTTCTCGATCAGCACGCGTTTGGCGCGGCCGAGCTGGGCGACGGTGACGTTCTCCAGCTTGATGCCGAGGTCCTCGGAAATCACCGTTCCGCCGGTCAGGATGGCGATGTCTTCCAGGATGGCCTTGCGACGGTCGCCGAAGCCCGGCGCCTTCACGGCCGCGACCTTCAGACCACCGCGCAGCTTGTTGACCACCAGGGTCGCCAGCGCCTCGCCTTCGACGTCCTCGGCGATGATGAGCAGCGGCCGGCCGGTCTTCACCACCTCCTCCAGCAGCGGCAGGATCGGCTGCAGGCCGGAGAGCTTCTTCTCGTGAATGAGGATGTAGGGCTGGTCGAGTTCGGCGTTCAGTTTCTCGGCGTTGGTAACGAAATACGGCGAGACGTAGCCGCGGTCGAACTGCATGCCCTCGACGACGTCGAGCTCGGTTTGGATGCCCTTGGCCTCCTCGACCGTGATGACGCCCTCGTTGCCGACCTTCTGCATGGCTTCCGAGATGATGCGGCCGATATCGGCCTCGCCGTTGGCCGAAATGGTGCCGACCTGGGCGGTTTCGGCCGGGCTGGTGATCTTGCGCGAACGCTTCTTCAGTTCCTCGACCAGGGTGATGGTCGCCTTGTCGATGCCGCGGCGCAGGTCCTGCGGGTTCAGCCCGGCGGCAACCGCCTTGGCGCCCTCGCGCACGATCGCCTGTGCCAGCACGGTGGCGGTGGTGGTGCCGTCGCCCGCCAGGTCGTTGGTCTTGCTGGCAACTTCGCGGATCAGCTGGGCACCGAGATTCTCGAACTTGTCGGCCAGCTCGATCTCCTTGGCGACGGTAACGCCGTCCTTGGTGATGCGCGGGGCACCGAAGCTCTTGTCGATGACGACGTTGCGCCCCTTCGGGCCGAGCGTCACCTTCACCGCGTCGGCGAGGATGTCGACGCCGCGCAGCAGGCGGGCGCGGGCATCACTGCCGAACTTCACTTCCTTGGCAGCCATGGGTCTGTGTCCTTTCGTTTCGGAGGGCGGTGCGTCAGGCGGCCTTGCGCGGCGACTTGGCGTGGCCGCCCTCGATGATGCCGAACAGGTCGGATTCCTTGACGATCAGCAGCTCTTCGCCGTCGATCTTGACCTCGGTGCCGGACCACTTGCCGAACAGCACGTGGTCGCCTTCAGTTACCGAGAGCGGCACGAGCTTGCCCTGGTCGTCGCGCGCGCCGGGGCCGACGGCGACTACTTCGCCCTCGCTCGGCTTTTCTTTGGCGGTGTCGGGGATGATGATACCGCCGGCGGTCTTCTCCTCGGCGGTGAGGCGGCGCAGCACGACGCGGTCGTGCAGGGGCCGGAACTTTGCCATGTGTGTCTCCGTCGTCCTGTGGGGCGCCGACCTGCCAGCACTCGGGCAGGTCGGCTGCCAGGACGATATGGGTCATACCGCACCGGAACGTCAATACCCGTGAACAACCCCACCGCTCGGTATATCGACCTCGCTGGCCGCCGCACAGCCGCAATTGCCACCAGCCTGATCGCACACCGCGGCACCCGGACCGGCACACCACGCGCACAACACGCGTGTCCGTTGTAATACCCTTGTCGCACTATGTCAGCGCGTATTAGGGTCGGTCCGCGCCGGCCGTGACAGTCCGGAAGGAGTTCCCACAATGCCCACCCTGCCGCCGGTCAACGTCACACCCCGCCCGGCCTGAGCACGCCATGACCCACCAGCCGACCCCGTCCCGGCCCGACGACGCTCCCTTCTGGGACGAAAACCTGGAGCGCCACAGCCGCGCCGAGTGGGACGCGCTGAAGCTCGCTTCGTTGCAGCTTCATCTTCAGCACGCCTACCACAACGCGCCGTTCTACCGCGCCTCGTTCGACGCCGCCGGCGTGCACCCGGACCAGTTGCGCAGCCTCGACGACCTGCGGCGTTTCCCGTTCATCGACAAACGCACGCTGCGCGATCGCCAGACCGCCGCGCCGCCCTGGGGCGACCTGGTCGCCGTCCCGGAACGCGACATCGTCTACATCTCAGCTTCCAGCGGATCGACCGGCGCGCCGACGGCCTCGCCGTTCACCGCGCGGGATTTCGACGAGTGGATCGACTACGAGGCGCGACAGTTCTGGTCGTCAGGACTCCGTCCGACTGACCGCTACGCGCATTCGCTCAACTTCTCCCTGTTCGTCGGCGGCCCCTGCGTGCTCGGGGCGCAGAAGCTGGGAGCGCTGAGCATCCACGCCGGGACGCTGCCATCCGAACGACTGCTGTTCATCCTGCGGGAATTCCAGGCGACCGCGATCTGGACCACGCCCTCCTATGCCTGGTACCTCGGTGAAACAGCGATCCGCGATGGCATCGATCCACGGCGGGATCTCGCGGTGCGCCGCATCTTCGTCGCCGGTGAGCCGGGCGGCTCGATCCCCGAAACACGCGAACGCATCGAGGCGCTGTGGGGTGCCTCGGTCTACGATTATTACGGCCTGTCCGACATCTTCGGCTCCTGCGCCGGCATGTGCGAGGCGCGCGACGGGCTGCACTGGGCCGAGGACCACATCCATGTGGAAGTGCTTGATCCCGACACGCAAACGCCGGTTCGCGAGGGCGAGCGCGGCGAAATGGTGCTGACCACCCTGCGCAAGGCGGCACGGCCGATGATCCGTTTCCGCACCGGTGACATCGTCTCGTTTACCTCCGAGCCGTGCCGCTGCGGGCGAACATCGCTGCGCATGCATGGCGTGTGCGGCCGGCTGGACGACATGCTGATCATCAAAGGGGTCAACATCTTTCCCAGCGACGTCGAGGCGCTGGCCCGCGGCGACCGTGACCTGACCGGCGAGTATCGGCTGGTCGTCGATCGCGTCGAGCATCTGGACCGCCTCACCGTGGAAATCGAGCGGCGGCATGGCTACAACGGCACCGACGCGGCATTGTCCGACCGTTTCGCCGCGCGGCTGAAGGCGGTGACCGGGGTAAGCGCGCAGGTCGCCGTGCTGGCGGCGGACACGCTGCCGCGGGCAACGCACAAGGCAAAGCGGGTCGAGGATCGGCGCACGCACGTCTGGGCGTGATGAAGGACGCGAGGGACAGCGAGCCTCGCGTCCTTCGCCCCGGTTCAGCGCAACTGAAAGCCCAGGTTGCGCAGCGCCTGTCCTAACCGATGCCGCCCGCTCAGCGACGCCGGCGAGCGGACACGCTCGGTCACCTTGCCGGTCCAGCCCTCAACGGCGAGATTGTGCTCGCGTTGGAACGAACTTAGCGCGGCGTTGTAGCGTGCCAACGCATCAAGCTTGCTGTCCGCCGCGTAGGTTTCGCGGTGCAGCATCACCTCCTGCGGCAGGCGCGGCTTGATGTCGGTGGCGACCGCCGGATCGGGATGGCCAACGCACAGGCCGAACACCGGCATGACCAGCGGCGGCAGCGCCAGCTCGGCCGCGACCGCCTCCAGATTGTTGCGGATAGCACCGATATAGACCGCGCCCAGGCCGAGCGATTCCAGCGCCACCACCGCGTTCTGTGCTGCCAGCGCGGCATCGATGATGCCGACCAGCAGAAGCTCCAGGTAATGGATGCCCTCGATTTCCACCCCCTCGCTGGTGGCGATGTCCGCTAGGCGCGCGAGGTCGGCGAGCCAGACCAGGAACAGCGGCGCCTCCGCCACATGCTTCTGCGATCCGGCAAGCTTCGACAGCCGGCTGCGGCGCGTCGGGTCCTCGACCGCGACCACACTCCATGCCTGAAGATTGGACGACGTGGCGGCGGACTGCGCGGCGGCGACCAGCAGGTCGAGCGTGCCGGGCCGCAGCGGCGTCGGCAGGAAGGAACGGATCGAGCGATGGCCGAGCAACGTCGCGATGATGTCGTTCCAAACCAGCGGCGCCGGCGCCGCTGCGTCGCGATAGCGCGACCAGAGCAGCGAGGCGGCTGTATCTCGCGATACCATGTCCTGATCGGCGGCATGGGGCGCGGGTGTCAGGCTGTCTGGCGGCATCCTTGCTCTCCATCTGGCTGCGCAGCCATTGCGGCGACGGTGCGTTGCGGAGTACATACTCGTATTCATAGTTGAAAGGAAGTTTCCACGGCCAAAATTGATATTTTGTCACCCTGCGGCGGGCCATGGCGTCGCTGCTACCCATATGGCGTCCGGAGGCAAAGAGGCGGCCGGCAAAGCTGCCGCGCCGCCGACGGCCAGAAGTGACGGCAGATGGCCTGGATGGGAGATTCGGCGCATAGATTCCCGTGGTGGCTACCGAAACGCCAGCCGAAACAGCAAAAATGCCCCATGGCAGCACGATCCCCTTCTCCAGCGAACCGAAACCGCTCAGCGAGCACGACGTTGCGTTACCGTTCGGTAGTCCGGCCGGCCAAGGATGTCAGATGCCAGTGACCTTTCCCGCCAGCATCGGGGCAAGCGTCGGAGAGGTTCCGGCGCGCCTGACCGTAGCGCAGATCGTTGCGCCGCGGTCCGTGGCCGCGGTCGGCGCATCGGAGGACACCGGCAAGTTCGGCGGGCGGGTGGTGCACCACCTGATCCGGCACGGCTACCAAGGCCGCATCGTTCCGGTGAACCCGAACCGCCCGGCGCTGTTCGGCCTGGCGACGGCGGCATCGATCACGTCAGCGGGGCCAGTTGATGTGGCTGTGATCGCGCTGCCAGCCGAGCACTTGATTGCATGCGTGGAGGAATGCGCGGCAGCCGGGGTGGGCGCGGCGGTGATCATCACGGCACAGATGAAAGAGATCGGCGGTGAGGGCGCGACGCGTCAGCACCGCATCCGGGAGATTGCGCGCGCCAGCGGGATGCGCCTGGTCGGACCCAACTGCCTGAGGTTTGTCAACGTGCGGGCGGGGCTGGCGCTCACGCCCTCGTTCGCGATGAGCGTGGCGCACCTGCCGGCCGGCGGGATCGGCGTGGTCAGCCAGAGCGGCGCCCTGATGGCGACGATGTTCAACCGTGGCCACGATCTCGGCTGCGGTTTCAGCACCCTGGTCTCGGTGGGCAACCAAGCCGACGTGACCGAGAACGACATCTTCGAGTACCTGATCGGCGACCCGGCCACAGCTTCCATCGTGCTCTACGCTGAAGGGCTGAGCGATGCCCGGCGCTTCCTGGCGCTGGCCGAGAAGGCGCAGACGGCGGGCAAGCCGGTGGTGGTGGTGAAGGCCGGCCGCAGCGAGGCGGGGCAGCGCGCCGTGCTGGCGCACACCGCCAGCCTCGCCGGCCCGTACCGGCTGTTTGCCGCCGCGGCGGAAGCGCGCGGCGTGGTGCTGGCCGACGACCCCGAAACCGCGGTGGTGATCGCCGACGCGCTGGTGCGCTGGCCTGCCGGCTTGCCGCAGGGATGCGGCATCGTGCCGGCCTCGGCGTCCGGAGGCGCGGCGGCAGTGCTGGCCGACCGGCTGGCCGATTCGGGCCTGAAGCTGGCGATGCCGGGCGAGGCAACGTGCGCACGCCTTGCGGCCGCGTTGCCGGAAGGACAACCGCTGCTGCCGTTCGATGCCGGGGCGCTGCGCGACAGCTTCGCGGCATCGGAAATTGGAGCGGTGCTGCAGGCCTTCACCGACGACCCGGAGGTGGGCGCGCTGGTGTATCTGATGACCACCCAGCCGCAGAGCGAGCAGGTGGCCGACGAAATCGTGGCGCTGGGCAAGCGGGCGAGCAAGCCGGTGCTGCTGGTGCTCTCGGCCGGCAGCGTCGCCGACCCGCTACGTGCGCGGCTACGGCAAGCCGGCTTCGTCTGGCACGAACGGCTGGACGATGCGATGCGCGTGCTGCGGGCGCTGACCTTGCGTGGCCAGCCGCCGGCAGCTCCCTTGGCTGCCCCTCCGGTCGCGGGCGCCGTCGCCGGCCTGCTCGCTTCCTTGCCGGAGGGGCAGCTGACGGCACCACAGGCACGCATGCTGGCCCTGGCGGCGGGCGTCGCGGTTGCCGAGGAAGCTGTCGTTCACGACGCCGAAGCTGCCGCCGATGCGGCCGAACGGCTCGGCTGGCCGGTCGTGCTGAAAGCGCTGGTCCGCGACCTGTCGCACAAGAGCGACCAGGGCGGCGTGCGGCTGAATCTGCGTGACGGCGATGCCGTGCGCGCCACGGTGGCCGAGTTCCGGGGGCGTTTTGGTGCCGATCTCGAAGCCGTGCTGGTGCAAGCGCAGATCGCCGGCCTGGCGGAACTGATCGTCGGTGCGGTGTGGGACGACGCGCTCGGGCCGTTCGTGCTGGTGGGCGCGGGCGGCATCTTCGCCGAACTGTTCGACGACACAAGCCTGGCGCCGGCGCCCGTTGCGCCGGCACAGGCGGCGGCGTTGCTGGCCAAACTCCGGCTGTGGCCGGTGTTGCAGGGCGCCCGAGGACGGCCGACCACCGATCTGGCGGCGGCGGTCAAGGCCATCGAGGCGATCGGGCGCCTGGCCGCCTCGCTCGGACCGTGCCTGGCCGAACTCGACATCAACCCGTTGATCCTGGGCACCGAGGGGGCCGTTGCGGTGGATGTCCGCGCACGCCTCGGCCGCGCCCCGCAAGGAGAGGCTGCATGACCGCACCGGTGCTGTACGAATCGCACGACCGTGTCGCCATCATCACCATCAATCGGCCGGAGAAGCGCAACGCCATCAACGCGGCGGTCGTCGAGGAACTGGTCAATGCCTGGAAGCGCCTGAACAGCGGCGACGACCGGGTCGCAGTGCTCACGGCCAAAGGGGACGATTCCTTCACGGTGGGCGCCGATCTGCGCGACATTCCGCACGATCTGTGGCGCGCGGTGCCGGGGATCGGAGTTGAAGTGGAGAAGCCAGTCATCGGCGCGGTGGCCGGCTGGGTGGTCGGCGGCGGTCTGGTGTTCGCCAACCAGTGTGATCTGTTGGTCGCGGCGGAGAACACCAGCTTTCTGTATCCTGAGGCCAAAGTGGGGTTCTCCGGCGGGCTGATCGCCTCGCTGGCCGCCCGCATTCCCCACAAGATCGCCATGGAGACCCTGCTGCTGGGCGAGGCGCTGAGCGCGCGGCGCGCCTACGAAGTCGGCTTCGTCAACAGGGTGGTGCCGGTGGGCGAGCAGCGCGCGGCGGCGCTCGACTATGCCCGCCGCCTGGCGGAGAACGCGCCGCTGGTGCTGCAACTGCTCAAGCGCTTCGTCGGCAGGGTGCTCCCCAAGGGTCCGTCCGAACTGGCCGGCATCGCGCGGCGCGACGTCGACGCCGTCACCGCCAGTGCCGATCTGCAGGAAGGCATTGCCGCCTTCGGCGAAAAGCGGGCGCCCGCCTTCAGCGGTCGCTGACGATGACGTCGCGCCGGTTGCGGCAAAGTCGCCGGCCGGGCCACAGTCCGCCGGTAATCACGGCCGGCCGGATGATCGGCGGCCCTGGCTCATAGCGGATAGACCCATGCCCGACAGCAAGTTGATGACACTTCCCGAGGCAGTCGCCCGCTTCACCTGGGACGGCATGCAGTATGCCAGCGGTGCCGCGCTTCCGGTTGGCTCGGACGCCATCGTGTTCGGACGCGAACTGCTGCGCCAGCAGCGCCGTGACCTCCATGCGATCTTTCACTGCAACACGCAGCAGCTGAACCTGCTGGCGGCGACCGGCGCGGTGACGCGGGCGGAGTGCGGCTTTTCCGGGCTTGAGGTGTTCGGTTTCGCCAACGGCTTGCGGCGGGCGGTGGAAAGCGGCCGGTTGGCCTTGGAGGACTATTCCAACCTGGCGATGCCCCTGCGCCTGCTGGGCGGCGCGCTCGGCTGGCCGTTTGTGCCGGCTACCGTCAATATCGGCTCGGACATCCAGTTCCGCAGCGCCTTCGACCCCGCGCAGCCCCCCTGCCGGGAGAAGATTCCCAGCGTGGTCGATCCCTTCACCGGCCGCACCATCGGGGCGTTCCGGCCGCTCACGCCGGACCTCGCGGCCATCCACGTGACGCTGGCCGACCCGCTCGGCAATGCCATCATGCTCGGCACCGAATGGAGCCGGTTCGAGCTGTCGCGGGCGGCGAAAAAGGTGGTGCTGATCGCCGACGCCATCGTCGATACCGGCTGCATGCGGCAGTTTCCCAACCTGGTGCGCATTCCCGACATCATCGTCGAAGCGGTGGTGCACTGGCCCTTCGCCGCCTGGCCGCAGGGATCGCCGGGCATGTACGACATCGACGAGGCGCACATGACGCTGATGAACCAGGCGCTGGCCACCGAGGCGGGAACCGACGCCTATGTGCGCGACTTCGTGCACGGCTACCGCGACGTCGCCTCCTATCTCGACATGATCGGCCGCGAGACCTGCACGCGGCTGTCGGGCACCGCGACCAGCTTTCTGCTCGACCCGTTCCGCCAGTGGCTGCTGCCGGCCGAGGGAACGGCCGCATGAGCGCCCAGGACTATACGCGGCAGGAGATGATGGCGATCGCCACCGGCCGGGAAATTCGCGACGGCGAACTGGCGATCTTCGGGGTCGGGCTGGCAATGCTGGCCGGCTATTTCGCCCAGGCGCATCATGCACCGCGCGTGCGCGCCATGACCGAGGGCGGGGTCTATGGCGCCACGCCGGTGGGTGGCCTGCCCTGGGGCATCGAGTGCAACCGCATCTCCACCAATGCCACCAGCTTCACCAACGCGATCGACGCGCTGGGCTACCTGGTCGCGTCCGGACGGTGCGATGTCGGCATCATCGGGGCGGCGCAGGTGGACCGGTTCGGCAACGTCAACACCACCGGCATCTGGGACGGACCGATCGGCGAGACGTACCGTCCGCCCAAGACACGCCTCACCGGGGCGGGCGGCGCCAACGATATCGCCTGCGGCGCGAAGCGCACGCTGATCATGGTGGCCCACGAGCCAAAGCGATTTGTGGACAAGGTCACCTACATCAGTTCGCCGGGCTATCTGGAGGGTTCGGATGCGCGGGCGCGGTACGGCTTCCCCGGCGGCGGACCGGCGGCGATTATCACCACACTCGGCATCCTGCGGCCGCTTCCTGATACCCGCGAGTTCGCGCTTGATTCCTGGTTTGCATTCTCCAGCATTGCGGAGATCAAAGCGAATACGGGCTGGGCTCTCGAGGTGTCGCCGGATGCCCGCGTCGCTCCCGAACCTACCGACGCGGAGCTGGCCGCGCTCCGCCGCGTCGACGAAACCGGTGCGCTGCGCAAGAAGAATTGAGGAGCAACCATATCCATGACCGAGCCTCCGTTCCTGTTACGCGCCGACAACGCGGCCGTCGCCACGATCACGCTGAACCGGCCGCAATTACGTAATGCCCTCTCGCAAGGCATGTTGCAGGCGCTGCTGGCTGAACTCGGGGCCCTGGCCACCGATGCAAGCGTTCGGGTTGTGGTGATCGCCGGGGCAGGTCCGGCTTTCTGCGCCGGCCATGATCTGAAGGAACTGCGCGCCGCCCAGTACGCCCTTGCCTATACAGAAGAGCTGTTTGCAACCTGCGCCGAGGTGATGCAGGGCATCGTGCGACTGCCGAAACCGGTGATTGCGTCCGTGCATGGAATCGCCACCGCCGCCGGATGCCAGCTGGTTGCCAGCTGCGACCTCGCGGTGGCAGCCGATGATGCGCGCTTCGCCACCCCAGGCGTCAATATCGGCTTGTTCTGCTCGACGCCGATGGTGGCGCTGTCGCGCAACATTGGCCACAAAGCCGCCATGCAGATGCTGCTGACGGGCGAACTGATCGATGCTCCGACGGCGCTCCGCTTTGGTCTGGTGAACGAGATCGTCGCGGCCACCGAGTTGACCGCGCGCACTGCTACGCTGGCCCGGCAGATCGCCACAAAACCGCCGCTCACGCTCGCCATCGGCAAGGAGGCGTTCTACCGCCAGGCTGAGCTGCCGTTGGCCGGGGCGTATGCCTATGCCGCCCGTGCCATGACGGCGAACCTGCAGACGCAGGACGCGCAGGAAGGGATCGGCGCCTTCCTGGACAAGCGCCAGCCGGTCTGGTGCGGGCACTGATCACGCCGACGCGGCATGTCAGTGTGCGACGGACGCTTCCCGCATAAGGCTGGACGTCGGTGCCAGCGGGCGGCGTCGAGGCGTCCGGGCGCCCGGCGCGCTGAACCGCGAGATCATCGCGCCGGACAGGGAAGCGGCGATCAACGCGATCCATCGCCTGCGCAGCAACCCGGCGCCATGGCCAGCGCGCGTTCGGGATTCGCTCACGAGGCCCTGCCAGGCCTTGCGTGTGACGTGCGGAGCGGCGCGCGACTTGCGTCGGGCGTCGCCGGTTCGCCACTGCCGCCGGCTCTACCACGAATACCACCAGTGTAATTGGTCCCGCCGGCCGGCTTGGCTGGTATTTTAGGAATTGACTCACGCGTCACCTTAGTGGAATAATTGGTGTGCCTGGGTATCTCCCCGGCCCGGAGGCAGTTGCCCCATGCCAGGACGTGCGCCCCACCGATATCCCCGGAACAGCGGGCCCGCGCCGCCACGAGGGCGGCGCTGACCGGACCTACCGCTCGCCCGCTTCCTGCCGCAGCAGGCTTCGCCCCTTCGAACGACTGGAAAACCGCATGCCCCCCGTCCTTCCCGGCCGCCGCGCACTGCTGCGTGCCGCCGCCCTCTCCGGCGCCGTCCTGCCCGCCCTGGCCATCGGCAACCGGGTGCTCGCCAGCAGCCGCCCGGCGGAGCTGTCCGCCCCGCTGCTGACCCCCGAAATCTGCCGCGCCAGCTTCAAGGCTCCGGTGGTCCTGGCGGAGCAGCGCGCGGTCAAACTCAGCTTCAACGCCAATGCGGTGTGCACCGTCGGTGTGCCGGTGGCGAAGGAAAAAGGGTTTTTCGCCAAACACAACCTCGACGTCGAACTGGTCAATTTCGCCGGCTCCACCGACCAGTTGCTGGAGGCGATCGCCACCGGCAAGTCCGATGGCGGCGTTGGCATGGCGCTGCGCTGGCTGAAGCCGCTGGAAGGCGGCTTCGATGTGAAGATCGCCAGCGGTATCCATGGCGGCTGCCTGCGCCTGTTCGCCAAGCTAGGTACCGGCATCACCTCGCCCGCTGACCTGCGCGGCAAGCGCATCGGTGTGTCCGACCTGACCGCGCCGGACCACAACTTCTTCGCCATCCTGCTGAAGGGCATCGGCATCGACCCCGTCCGCGACGTGGAATGGGCGGTGTTCGCCGCCGATATCCTGCCGGTGGCGCTGCAGAAGGGCGAAATCGACGCCTTCAGCCTGTCCGACCCGCTCGGCTGGATCGCCCGCGACCGCGACGGGCTGGTGGAAGTGGCCACCAACCTCTCCGGCGAATACGCGCACCGCACGTGCTGCGTGCTCGGCCTGCGCGGCAGCCTGGTGCGCCAGGATCGCGATGCGGCAACCGCCCTGGTGCAGGCGCTGCAGGAAGCACAGGAATGGATCACGCTGAACCCCGACGGCGCAGCGGCGGTATGGGCCCCGTATGCCAAGGCGAAGCCCGAGCAGCTGGCCGCCATGCTGCGCAGCCACACCCATGCTCACCACCCGCTCGGCGCCGAGTTGCGCGCCGAGATCGCCGCCTATGCCGCCGAACTGAAAACCGTCGGCGTCATCAAGCCCTCCACCGATCCGGCTCGCTATGCCGAGCGGGTCACCGTTGATCTGCTCACATGAAGGGACCCCCTGCATGAGTGCGATCGCCTCGGTCAGTCCCGCCGCCGCCGAGGGTCTGTCCGCCTTCGACGACGCCGTACCCCGACCCGCAAGGCTGCTCGGCGCCGCCGGGCTGGCCTGGCTGGGCGTGGCCGCCGTGGTGCTGGTCTGGCCGGACGCGCAGGAGGTCGCACGCACCGATCTGCTCGGCACGCTCGCTGCCGGCCTGGGCGGTGTGCTGCTGCTGATCTGGGCGCTGGGGTGGATTCTCCCCGTCCTCGCCCGCGTTGGCCACTGGGCGCCCTGGCTATGCATGCTGGCGGTGGCACTGGCAGGCTGGGAAACAGTGACGGCGAAACTCGACCTGTTGCCGCTGCCGTTCTTCGCCTCGCCGCAGGCCTTCCTGGAAGTCTACACCGACGACTATTCGCGACTGCTCGACTGCCTGTACCACTCCGTCGCGCTGCTGGCGAAGGGCTATCTGCTCGGCGCGGCGGTGGGCTTCGTCTCGGGCGTGGCGCTGGGCTGGTCCACCCGGATCGGCTACTGGGTGCATCCGGTGCTGCGGCTGATCGGGCCGCTGCCGGCGACCGCCTGGATCCCGCTCGCCTTCTTCGTGTTCCCCACCAGCGCGAGCGCCAGCGTGTTCCTGATCGCGCTCGCCACCTGGTTCCCGACCACGGTGCTGACCTGGTCGGGCGTCGCGTCGGTGCAGACCGCCTATTACGACGTCGCCCGCACGCTCGGCGCCGGCCAACGCTTCCTGGTGCTGAAGGTGGCAATCCCGGCCGCGCTGCCGCATGTGTTCGTCGGCCTGTTCATGGGGCTGGGTTCCTCCTTCGCCGTGCTGGTGGTGGCCGAGATGCTGGGCGTGAAGTCCGGCCTCGGCTGGTATCTGCAATGGTCGCAGGGCTGGGCGGCCTATGCCAACATGTATGCTGATTTGTTCATTATGGCGCTGATGTGCTCGACCCTGATCACCCTGCTGTTCCGCTTACGTGACCATCTGCTCGCCTGGCAGAAGGGGCTGGTGCAGTGGTGAGCGCCGCGCTCGAACTGGCCGCCGAGGCGGTAGAAGGTAGCGTCGCGGCCGGTGCGACGCTGGAGGTGCAGGGCGTGAGCCACGGCTTTGTGCTGCACAACGAAATCCTGCCGGTGCTGCACGATATCACGCTGCGCGCCGACCCCGGCGAGTTCGTGGCACTGCTCGGCGCCTCGGGCTGTGGCAAGTCCACTTTGCTGCGGCTGTCCGCCGGGCTCGACCGGCCCCGCCGCGGGCACCTGCAGATGGACGGCGTGGCAATCACCCGGCCGCACCCTTCGCGCGTCATCATGTTCCAGGACCCTACCCTGTTCCCCTGGCGGACGGTCTGGGACAACGCCGCAATCGGCCTGGAGGCGCGCGGCGAACTCAGGCATGGGCGCAGCCGCGTCGATGAGGTTCTGTCGCTGGTCGGGCTCGACAATTTCGGCCGCGCCTATCCCCACCAGCTTTCCGGCGGCATGGCGCAGCGCGCCGCGCTTGCTCGCGCGCTGGTGAACGACCCGCGCCTTCTCCTGCTGGATGAACCGCTGGGCAAGCTCGACAGTCTGACGCGGCTGACCATGCAGGGCGAACTCACCCGGCTGTGGCAGCAACGCGGCTTCACCGTGCTGATGGTGACGCACGATGTCGAGGAAGCGCTGCTGATGGCGCAGCGGGTCATCGTGTTCAGTGAACGGCCGGCGCGCATCCGCGCCGATCTGCGGGTCGAACTGCCCTATCCGCGCCGGCGCGACGACCCCGAATTGCTGCGCCTGCGCCATGAAGCGCTGGGTCTGCTCGGCCTCGAGGCCATCTGGTAGCCCGGTCCGCTTGCGATTCCAGCGCCTGGTGTCAGGCAATAAAGGTTGTTGTGAACAGGACATGGCATCGCCGTGACAGCAATCCGACGGACCAATGCGGTAGCAGTCGCCGCCATCATCGTGGCGGCTGTGCTGATTACGGTGAAGAACCTCGATGCCGGCGTGGTGACCCCGCTGCTGAACGTATCCTATGACCCGACCCGTGAATTGTACCAGTGCCTGAATGACCAGTTTGCGCCGAAATACGAAAAGGCGACCGGCACATCTCTGCGCATCACGCAGTCGCACGGTGGCTCCTCCCGGCAGGCGCGCTCGGTGATCAACGGCGAACAGCCGGCCGACGTCGTGACGCTCGGCCTCTATTCCGACATCGACGCCCTGCGCAAACGCGGCCTGATCGCCGAGGGCTGGTCGATGCGACTGCCGCACAACTCGCAACCCTATGTCTCGACCATCGTGTTCGTGGTCCGCAAGGGCAATCCGAAACAGATCCACGACTGGCCCGATCTGATCGGACCCGATGTCAGCATCATCACCCCCGATCCGAAGACCTCCGGCAACGGCAAGTTGAGCGCGCTCGCCGCCTGGGGCGCGGCGTTGCGCCGGGGCGCCAGCGACGCCGAGGCGCGCGCCTATCTGAAGCAGTTCTATGCCCATATCCCGGTGCTCGACACCGGTGCGCGCGGCGCGGCCACCACCTTCGCGGTGCAGAATATCGGCGACGTGCATCTGACCTGGGAGAATGAGGCGATCCGCGAAGTGGCGGCCTCCAGGGGCGAACTCGCCATCGTCTATCCGCCGGTCAGCATTCTCGCCGAGCCGTTCGTCGCCTGGGTCGATGCCAATGTCGCCCGCGACCGGAACCTGTCGGCGGCCAAGGCCTATCTTGCTTTCCTGTTCACCGACGAGGCGCAGGAAACCATGGCGAAGCTCGGATATCGGCCCATCAACGCCGATATCCTGAAGAAATACGCCGATCGGCTGCCGCCGCTCGATCTGTTCCCGGTCACCCTGCTGGCCCGTGACTGGGACGACGCCCAGCAGAAATTCTTCGCCGAGAACGGCATCATCGATTCGGTCTATACGCCGGCGCCGCCGCACCAGGCCCCGACAGAATAATTGCGCAGCGACGGCACAAGGACGCAACCCATGCTGGTTTCGAACGCGGCAGGAAAACGCGGGATATGGAGTCCGGCGTATCGCTGGGAGGAGGGGCGCCGCGATCTCGTCGCCGGACTGACTGTCGCTGCAATCTCGCTGCCGCAGGGCATGGCCTATGCCCTGCTGGCCGGCGTCGATCCGCAATACGGCTTGTATTCGGCGATCGTGGTCACCGCCATCGCCTCGATTTTCGGCTCCTCGTCGCATCTGATCAACGGGCCGACCAGCGCGATTTCGTTGGTTGTCTTCAGTGCCCTGGCGGCCTTCGATCCGGACGCCCGCATCGAGGCGGCCGAAGCCATGTTCCTGCTTGGCGTAATGGTCGGCAGCATCCAGATCCTGATCGCGGTCTTCAAGCTCGGCGACCTGACGCGCTATATTTCCGAATCCGTCATTCTCGGCTTCATGGTCGGCGCCGCGCTGCTGCTGGCGATCGGCCAGAGCGGCAATCTGCTCGGTGTGCGCGATCGCGGCACCGGCGATCAGAACATCCTGATCCGCGTCTGGATGACGCTGACCCAGGGCGATCCCTACAATTTCCGCGCGATCGCCATCAGTGTGGCAACAATCGTCCTGGCGCTGATCCTGCGCCGCGCCGTGCGCGCCTGGCGATTGCCGCAGATGGATATGCTGCTGGGTCTCGTGCTGGTGTCCGTGGTCGCCTTTCTCCTCGGCTGGTCGCAGCCGGGCCTGGGCGGCAAGACCGCAATCAGCGTGATCGGTTCGGTGCCGGCGAGTCTGCCGTCGCCGCATATTCCGCAAATCAAGTTCGCCTGGATTTCCACCCTCTCGACCAACGCGCTGGCCATTGCCTTCCTGGGGCTGATCGAGGCGCTGGCGATCGCCAAGACCATTGCCAGCCAGACCCGCCAGCCACTCGACTACAATCGCCAGTGCATGGCGGAAGGGGTCGCCAATCTCATAGGCGGATTCTTCCGCTGCCTTCCGGGCTCGGGTTCGCTGTCGCGGTCGGCGATCAATTTCCAGGCCGGCGCGGCAACACGGATGTCGGGAGTCTTCGCCGCCCTGACGGTGACCGTGGCTTTGCTGCTGCTGGCGCCCCTGACGCGCTACATCCCGAAGGCAGCGCTGGCCGGACTGCTGGTCATAACCGCCGCGCGGCTGATCGATCTGCCACGCCTGCGCTATGCCTTTCGGGCCTCAAGCTATGACGCGGGGCTGGTCGTCGTCACCGCGCTGACCGGGATTTTCGTCGGCCTGGACGCGTCGATTCTCGTCGGGTTCGGTCTGTCGGTGCTGCTGTTCGTGCCGCGCGCGGCGAAGCTGAAGGGCGCCGAACTGATCGTCAGCCACGAGCGCGTCGTGCGCGAGCGTCTGCCGACCGACCCGGACTGCACCGCAACCCTGCTGTTCGATCTCGAGGGTGAGTTCTTTTTTGGCGCTGCTCCCGAACTTGACCGCCACCTCGATGCGTTGCGGCGGCGTGCGGTGGAGCAGCAGGTGCGCGTGATCGTGCTTCGCCTCAAGCGCGTCCGCAACCCCGATGCTGTCTGCCTCGAGCGGCTCGAGCATTTTCTGCATGACGCCGACCGGCTCGGGATTTCTGTGCTCCTGGCGGGGGTCCGGCCCGACCTGCTGACGGCAATCACCAAACTGGGCTTCCTGCACTGGTATCCAGCCGATTACATCTTCCCGCAGGCGGGTGATGACGCTGATTCAGCCACTCTGCGGGCCGTGCGCCGGGCCTACGACATCGTCAGCAAGGACAATAACTGCGCACACTGCGCGGTTAACAAGGTGACGAAAGAGGAAGAGCGAGAGGTGGGTCTATATTACCTGGTATAGCCCACGGGATGCAGCGCGATTGACGGCACTAGAGCGGTTTCCGAGCTGAGTGAATCGGGATTCCCCGACGCGGAGGAGGTTTGATTCAAGCTGTCTGCCGGAAGGAGGGGGCCGGCGGACATGGGT
>Ga0326727_10013074_pt1 | contig 18606 bp, 12 predicted proteins | sample MB2enrmetagenome_FD_207643 | JGI IMG/M metagenome (GOLD analysis project Ga0326727, IMG submission 207643) | Lab enriched peat soil microbial communities from McLean, Ithaca, NY, United States - MB29MY | ecosystem: Environmental > Terrestrial > Soil > Wetlands > Peat | place: USA: New York...
CCCCAACCGCTGCCGGCGGACTAGCGCCGGCGGCCCCGCGCAGGCAGCTCACCCTGCTGGATTCGACCTCGATTATCGTCGGCATCATTATCGGGTCGAGCCTCTACGAGAGCACCCCCCTGATTGCCAACATGGTGCCGAGCTCAGGCTGGCTGGAGTGGACGCTCACTTGGCTGCCGGGCTCCCCGACGCTTTCCGTGCCGGGTACGGCATGGTTGGTGGGGTTCTGGGTCTTGGGCGGGCTGCTGTCGCTGGTGGGGGCCTTGGTGTATGCCGAGCTGGCCACCGCCTATCCCGAGTCCGGCGGCGACTACGTCTATCTCACCCGCGCGTTCGGCCGCAGGCTGGGCTTTCTGTTCGGCTGGGCCCAGCTTTGGGTGGTGCGGCCGGGGTCGATCGGGGCGATGGCCTTCGTGTTCGCGCGGTACGCCAACGAGCTGCTGGTTTTCTTCCTGGCGCGCCTGGCCCCCGACCTGGCGCCGCTGGTGAGCGGCCGGGCCGCCCTGGCCGCCTGGGCCGTCGCGGCGATCGTGGTCCTCTCGCTGGTCAACATGCTCGGCGTGCAACAGGGCAAGTGGACCCAGAACGTCTTGACGCTGGCGAAGGTGCTGGGGGTTGTGGCGATCGTGGCGGCGGGCTTTTTCTGGGCGACGCCTCCCCAGGCCGCCGCGCCGGCCGGCCCGCCCAGCAGCGGCGATTTCCGCCTCGCCCTGATCCTCATTCTTTATGCCTACGGCGGCTGGAATGAGATGGCCTACGTCGGCGCCGAGGTCCGCAATCCGGAGAAGAACATCGTCCGCGCCCTGGTGCTGGGCACCGTGGCCGTTACGGTCATCTACCTGCTGATCAACCTGGCGTTCGTGCGGGCGCTGGGCTTCGAGGGGCTCCGCAACGTGCTGCCCGAAGGCAAGGCCGTCGCGTCCGAGGTGCTCCAGCGGACGCGGATCGGAGCGGTCGGCAGTCCGCTGGTCAGCCTCTTGATCTGCATCACGGCCCTGGGGGCGATCAACGGGCTGATCTTCACCGGCTCGCGGATCTATTACGCCATGGGCAACGACCACCGGTTCTTCGCCTGGCTGGGCCGGTGGAGCCCGCGCTGGGGCACGCCGGTCCGCTCGCTGGCGATCCAGGCGGCGGTGACGCTGGCGTTGGTCGTGGGGTTCCGGCTGATGCACGGGCCAGCCGACCAGCCCGCGCCCGGGCCGCAGCCCGCGGCGACCGCTGTGGCGGCACTCCAGCCCGCGGCCCCGAAACCGCCCCCGCCGACCGACTTCGAGGGCATGGTCCAATTCACCACGCCGGTCTTCTGGTTCTTCTTCCTCTTGATCGGCGAGACGCTATTCATCCTCCGCGACCGCGAGCCGGGGGTGAGGCGGCCGTTCCGCGTGCCCTGGTTCCCCCGCTTGGCGATCTGGTTCTACCTGTCGAGCCTCTTCATGCTCTATTCCAGTATCTCGTACGCGATCGAGAAGCAAGCGTACGAAGCGCTCTGGGCTGTGGGGGTCGTGCTGCTGGGACTGGCCGTGAGCTACTTCGACCCGCGCATGAAGGCCGCCGTCGGTTAGCGCAGGCGGCTGACAGGCATGCGCGCGTAGGTTGTGCTTCAGCATGACACCCGTGGCAGCATCTTGCGTTATGCTGAAGCACAACCTGCAACCCGCTAGGCACTACGCGGCGCGGAGCCTTTCGAGAGCACCTTGACCAACCGGCAGCCGACCAGGTACTCGTCGTCCGCCGCCTTGGCCAGCCTCGTGCAGCGGACGACATCCGCCAGGGCGGTGATGGCCATGTTCGGACCCGACATCAGCAGGAAGACTTTCTCGAAGTCGGGTTCCTTAGGCCAGTAGAAGCTGACTCCCTGCGTGGAGAGGTCCCGGAACCGCGCCGGATAGAAGACGGGCAGGGCGTCCGGGACCTGAGGGTTACAGGGCCCGACGAACTGCGACGTCCGAAAGGCATACCGCCGGGCGCCGCGTTTTTCGTTCCCGGCGGTATCCTTCCCGGCCCGACGTCCCATGATGACGTTGATCTCCGCGTGAGTCAGAAACTGCGCGCCCATGGGGTTCTCCTTGGCCTGCAGGCATGGGAAGTATAGCTTGCTGGCGACGGACCACCAGCGGGGGGCGGAGGGCGGAAGGCAGACGGGAGGTTTGCAGCGATTGCAACGGCTGTGACTTATCCCCCGACTTTGCCGTAACGCTCCAGCAGGGCGCGGTTGATCTCCAGCACGTTTACCAGCGGGACTCCCACCAGGCCGTTCATGGGCGAGAAGCTGTCGCGGAGGAGCATCGCGTCGATCTGGTCGCGAAGCTCGGTCTCGCCCGCCCCGGTCTTCTTGGCCCAGGCGGCGGCCACACGCTCCCGCAACTGCCAACGGGCGTTGTCCAGCGTGATGTGCGGATCCAGACCCGAGCCGGACGACATCACCATGTCGGCCGGCACCGGCTCGAGGTCCACGTCTGGGTTTTCCTGCAGCCACATGTCGAAGAAGCCGGCTTGGATGTCGCTGCCTTCCTTCACGGGCTGGATCTGCTTCTCAGTCTTTCCATCCGGGGTCTTGACATCTGTGGCACTGGGGAAAGTGCCCGGGTGAGCCTTCGAGAAGCTCACGAAGAACGGCACCGCCAGGTCTTCGGGCTTGGGCTCCGGGGGCGTGTCCGGGTTGTCCTTGATCCACTGCGCCACTTCCTCCGGGTGCCTCTTCTGCCACTCGGCCACGTACTGGCCGCAGAGGCCGTACTTGCCGTCGGTCATGTCGTTCTTGATCCAATTCTGGGCGACGGCCGAGTGCAAGGCCGCCCATTGGGCTACAATCCCCGGCTTGCCGTCGAACTTATCTTTCTGGAACCAGCTTTCGATGTCCGGGGCGACCGGCTGGCCCTTCTTCGGGCCGCTGCGGTATTTCACGATCGGACCGAGCGCGCGGGCCACGCGGTCGCGAAGCAAATAATTGTTGGCCGCCCAGTTCGTGGGACTGGATTGCGAGGCGTCGTAGCCGTTGCCGCTGCCGGCCGCCGACGGGCGCGGCCAGAAATACTCGTCCGCGGTAAACGGCTGGCCGATCAGCCGCGAGCCGATCACATGCCGCTCGGCGTCCAGCAACAGGCTGCCCTGGGCCTTGTCGTGAAACAGCGTCTGCCCAATGCCCAGGATCACCAGCGGATAGAGCACCGAGCACAACAGCACGGTAAGAACCAGGAGCCACAGGTTCGCGCGTAAATGGGCGAGCATGTCTTGAGTTCCTTCACGTGAGCAAGCCGAGTCCCACGAGCACGACGTCGATGAGCTTGATGCCGATGAACGGCACCACCACGCCGCCCGCACCCCACACCAGCAGGTTGCGGCGCAAGAGGGCGTCGGCGCCGACCGGGCGGTACTTGACGCCCTTCAGGGCGATGGGAATCAACAAGGGAATGATAATGGCGTTGAAGATCACCGCCGAAAGTATGGCCGAGGTGGGTGAGTGCAGGTTCATGACGTCGAAGGCATTCAGCCACGGCAGCGTGCCGGCGAACATGGCCGGCACGATCGCGAAGTACTTGGCCACGTCGTTGGCGATGGAGAAGGTCGTGAGGGCGCCGCGGGTCATCAAGAGTTGTTTGCCGATTTCGACGACCTCGATGAGCTTGGTGGGGTCGCTGTCGAGGTCCACCATGTTGCCCGCCTCCTTGGCGGCCTGGGTGCCGGAGTTCATGGCCACGCCCACGTCGGCCTGGGCCAGGGCGGGGGCGTCGTTGGTGCCGTCGCCCATCATGGCCACGAGCTTGCCGGCGGCCTGTTCCTTGCGGATGTAGGCGAGCTTGGCCTCGGGGGTGGCCTCGGCGATGAAGTCGTCCACGCCCGCCGCAGCGGCGATGGCCTTGGCCGTCAGCGGGTTGTCGCCCGTGACCATCACGGTCCGCAGGCCCATCCGCCGCAGGCGGTCGAAGCGCTCGGCGATGCCCGCCTTGAGGATGTCCTCCAGCACGACCATGCCGGCGATGCGGTTGCCGGAGCTGACCAACAGCGGCGTGGCGCCCCTGGCGGCGACCGCCGCCACGCCGCTTTGGGCCGCTGCGGGGATCGTGCCGTGCTGGCCGCGGACGTGCTGCAGGATGGCGTCGGGGGCGCCTTTGAGGATCTTGCTGCCGTCGCCCAGGTCGATGCCGCTCAGCCGGGTCTGGGCGCTGAAGGGGATGAACCTGGCGCCTGGCGGAATCACGGGGGGCGCGGTCGGTCCGCCGGCCCGGGCGGCCCCGTCCGCGCCGCCGCCGCGGGAGAACAGCGTGACAATGCTCTTGCCTTCCGGCGTTTCGTCGGCGGAGGAGGCCTGGGCCGCCAGGCGTCCGACCTCGGCGGCCGTAAAACCGTCGAAGGGCACGAACTGCGTGGCGTGGCGATTGCCGATGGTGATCGTGCCCGTCTTGTCCAACAGCAGCGTGTCCACGTCGCCCGCCACTTCGACCGCCTTGCCGCTCTTGGCCAGCAGGTTGGCCCGCAGGGCCCGGTCCATGCCGGCGATGCCGATCGCGGCCAGCAAGGCGCCGATGGTGGTGGGGATCAGGCAAACCAGCAGGGCCACCAGCGTGGGTACGTCCGTGCCCAGGCTGTGCACCGGCGCGCCGTTGAGGGCTGCCATGTACTTCTCGGCGTGCAGGGCCATGGGCCAGAGCGTGGCGCAGACAATAAGGAAGATCAGCGTGAAGGCGGCCAGGACAAGCGAGAGGGCGATCTCGTTGGGCGTGCGCTGGCGGATGGCGCCTTCGACCAGGGCGATCATACGGTCCAGGAAGGTCTTGCCGGCCGCGGCGGTGATCCGCACGACGATCCAATCGCTCAGCAGGCGCGTTCCGCCGGTGACGCCCGAGCGGTCGCCGCCGGCCTCGCGGATCACCGGGGCCGACTCGCCGGTGATGGCCGATTCGTCGATGGAGGCGATGCCTTCGACGATCTCGCCGTCGCTGGGGACGACCTCGCCGGCCCGCACGAGGATCACGTCGCCGGCTTGCAGTTTCGAGGAGCTGGTTTCTTCGACCTCGGCCTGAATGCCCGGCGGGTGGGCACCGGCCGCGACCACGCCTTGCGTGGTGCCCGGCTCGCCGCCGTTGCGGTAGCGGGGGATGCGGAAGGCGGGCGTCTCGCGGCGGGTCTTCCGCAGGGCGTCGGCCTGCGCCTTGCCGCGGGCCTCCGCAATCGCCGAGGCGAAATTGGCAAAAAGCAAGGTCAGCACGAGCCAGAAGTCCAGCGCCAACAGATACCTGAGCGGCGCCGCCATCTGCACGCCCAGGAGGTTGGCAAGCGTGTAGACGAGCGTGAGCACCGTGCCCACCTCGACCGTGAACATCACGGGGTTCTTCCACTGGACGTCGGGGCGGAGCATGAGCAGCGACTGCCCGAAGGCCGCCTTGAGCAACTGTGGCTCGAACAGGCCGTACCTCCGGCTGGCCCGGCGGCTGAGCTTCAATTCCTCCGGCGACGGGCCGCTTGTGCGGGGTGCTGTGGTCAGCATGCTGGACATAATACGTCTCGCTTTGTTCTTAGGGAAGCGCGTGCTCAGCCTGGGAACGGGATCGGCCCGAGGTGCTCGGCGACGGGGCCCAGCGAGGCCACCGGCAGAAACAGCAGGGCCCCGACCAGGATGATCGTTCCCAACAGCAGAAAGCCGAACGTGAACGTATCGTTCCGCATCGTGCCGACGGTGAAGGGTGTGGGCTTCTTGCGGCCCAGGCTGGCCGCCATGGCCATGGGGGCGATCACCGGAATGAAACGGCTAAAGAGCATCACCAGCCCGGTGGCGATGTCCCACGGCCGGCTGTAGGGGGCGGGGTTCTTGTTGTCGTTCAGTCCCCAGCCCGTGTTCAGGCCGGCAAACTCCGAGCCGTTGTTGGCCGAGGCGGAACTGAACTCGTAGACCATTTCCGAGAGGGCGTGCGGGCCGGGGTTGCTGGTCGATTGCATGCCCCAGTCCGTAGCGGCGAACAGCCCGGCGGGCATGAGGATCAGGATCGGATGCACCAACAGCGCGATCATGGCCAGCTTCATCTCGCGGGCCTCGACCTTCTTGCCGAGGTATTCCGGGGTGCGGCCGACCATCAGCCCGGCGATGAACACGCCGATAATCAAGTACAGCAGCAGGTTGATCATGCCCACGCCCTTGCCGCCGTAGATGCAATTAAGCCACATGCCGGTCAGCGGCGAGAGCCCGGCCAGCGGATTCAGGCTATCGTGCGCGCAGTCAACGGAACCGCAGGAAATCGACGTGGTCCCGGTGGCAAACGTCGGCCCGGCGGAAAGGCCGAAACGCAATTCCTTGCCCTCCAGGTTCCCCAGGCGTTGGTCCACGGGCAGCCCGACCACCGCGGGTTGTCCCGCCGCGGCGGGATGCGCCTCCAGTGCCGGGTTGGGGTGGAGGGTGTCCCAATACACCGCCCAAACGATCAGGCCGATGAACATCGACATCATCACGCTGAAGATCACCCAGGCGTGACGCATCTGCCGCAACATGCGGCCGAACATCAGCACCAGCGCGAAGGGATACAGGCAGAAGTTCATCACCGTGAGGAAATTGCTCCACGCGCTGGGGTTCTCGTAGGGGTGTGTTGAATTGGCCCCGAAAAACCCGCCGCCGTTGGTCCCCAGGTGCTTGATGGGGATGACGGCGGCCACCGGGCCGCGGCAGATCTGCTGCGGTTTCGCCTGGTCGTGCTCGTCGGTCCCCATGGCCTTGTCCTCGACGGTCACCGCCGGCGCGCTGCCTTCCAGCGTCATGGGCACCCCGTCCGCCAGCAGGAGCACGCCCATCACCAGACTGGCCGGCACGAACGTGTAAGCGCAGACTCGCCACATGTCGAGGTAGTAATTGCCCACGTGCGGATCGCTCCGCAGCGCGCGGATGATCGCCAGCAGGCCGCAAAAGCCCACGCTGGCGGAAAGGAACATGTTCCACAAGACGAAGAAGATTTGGCTGAAATAAGAAAGGTGCTGCTCGCCCGCGTAGTGCTGCAAGTTGGTGTTGGTGAGGAAGGAGCACACCGAGTTGAAGATCGTGGTGGGGGCCAGCATCCCCTTGCCGTCCGGGTTCAGCAGCTTCCAATCCACCGCCGGCTGCACGGCCAGCACGGTGAAGCCGAACACGAACATCAACAGGTTGAAGAGCATCATCGAGACGGCATATTGTTTCCAGCTCTGCGGCCCCGTGTCCACGCGGGCCTCGATCCAACGCAGAAACCCCGGAGCGCGGTAATGCCCGTCCATGATCCAGGCGAGGTAACGGCTGAAGGGAATCGCCAGCGCCGTGGTGACCGCCAGGATCAAGAAGGGCAGGAACCAGGTTTGGAACTGGAACATCGTCAAGCACCTTTCCCGTGAAGAAACGGCTCAGAACCACTCCGGCCGCACCAGTGCCGCACACAGGTAAACCAGAAGCAGCACTGTCGCTACCGCGGTCAGCCAGGTCAGAACGCCCATGTTATTTCCCCTTATACCTTGTCGCAGGCGGGTATGCACGCGAACAGCAAGGCGAATGCCGCCAACCCCAAAAGAAACATGGCCGGCAGCCAGACTGTCAGGTCCATAGGTTTTGCTCCTTCTCGGCGGGAACGTGGCGCGCTGGCCACGTTGGTGACTAGCGAAAGCTCATTGTCCGCGCCATGCACGAGCCGTGGTTGCACTTGTGGCGTCCATCGGCAGGGCAGTGCCGCGATACGTTAGGGCGTATCGACCATGGAACATAGGAGGTTGCAGGGCGTCAGGAGCAGGCACACGGTCGGGAGTATCTTTGGGCTCCGGTCTGCTCACCATAGCCTCGGGGCCGGATGCGGCATTCCGATCCAACTTACCAATCCTAATGCGCCGGTCAAGTCGCCCATTGAACTGCCCTCCCCACTTGTCGCAGGCCCAGGTGTAGCCGATCACGACTGCTGTCACGGCAACACCCAGCAATGCCACGCGGGTGAGAAATTCAACGGGCGATGCTCCTGGAATGAGCACGTCGAGAAGTGCGGCGGAGCATGCAAGCAGCCCGGCGGCAGCCAGCGCGGAGCTTACGGCGATCAGCTTACCCCATGAATTTGAGTACATGACTTGTCCTCACCTTCAGGCGTTGTACCAGGCCGCGCGGGTTTTGCTGTGATGTACGCGTTGATAGCCCGTCCGCAACGGCACCGTGTCGGTACCCGCTCTACCGCATCCCGCGTGCCGTAGCAGAGTCACAAAACGCAACTGTCTAATTGGGCGGGACTTGCGCAGAACGTCCCCTGAGCGATAGGGCCCCTTGGCCTTGCACATTGCACGATGGATCGGGCAAAGTGCACGATGTCAAGTTCCCCCATTGCGGGGACTCAAAAGCCGACCATGAACATCCTCGTGGGCGACGACGCGAGACGCAGACAGGACCTTCGCGCGTCTCTTGAGGTACCTTGATGTGACGAGCCGGCTACCGCTTTTCCGACCCGGTCGCCGCAACTGTCTCTTCGCGATGACAACCGATTGGCTGGCGGGTGAATCTTGCAAAATGCAATCTCTTCGGGCAAATTGCAATGCTTTTCGCCAGCGACAGAATTGTTACTCCGACGCAAATCATTAGCTAGTCGCAAGTTTACGAAACCTAGTATTCGCGGCATGGAGTTTGCTAAGAAACTAGGCAACTCACGCGCGTGAATTACTCTCCGACCTGGAAAAAACACGGCGGTTTCCGCAACGACAGAATCAAGTCAGAGGAGCATCGACTCATGATGGATCTTGTTTTCGTGCTGGCAATCGTGGGCTTCTTCGGCGTGTGTGTGGCCTATACGTACGCCTTCGATAGGATCTGATCCATGGAAAACATTATTGTTGGGTTCGTGTCGCTGGGCCTTCTCGTCTACCTGTTCTTTACGTTGCTCCGCCCGGAAAGCCTGTGATCGTTTCGCGCCTGACCGGGGCGTAAACCGACCGCCAAACAGCCGCAGATCCAAGCGTTCCCAAAGAGGTGGCCCATGCAGTATATGACTTTGTCAGGCTGGATTCAGTTTCTGGTGTTTCTCGTCGTGTTGGCCGCCATCACCAAGCCGATGGGCATCTACTTGTTGCGCGTGCTCGATCCCGACAAGGAAGGCGGCTTGGGACTGCTGGAGAAGATCTTCGGCCCGGTGGAATGGCTCGTCTACAGGGTGGCGGGGATCAATCCCAAGAAACAGCAGAACTGGAAGCAGTACGCGTTGTCGCTACTCATGCTGGGCATGGTGACGACCGTCCTGAGTTACGGTCTGTACCGCATTCAGGACATCCTTCCCCTGAAGGACAACCTGAAAAGCCTCGGCGCTACGGTAGATAAGAACGACGTGATCAACGGCGGCGGGAAGGTGCCGGGAATCATCGCCTTCATCCAAGCCGTCTCTTTCGCCACCAACACCGACTGGCAAAGCTATGAACCCGAGCAGATGTTCACGCATTTCTCGCAAATCGTCACCACGGCCCTGCATTTCTTCTTTTCGTCGGCCATCGGCATTGCCGCGGCTGCCGTGCTGGTGCGCGGCGTTGCCCGCCAGCAGACTCGCAACATCGGCAATTTCTGGGTCGATCTGACGCGGATTACGTTGTACCTGTTTATTCCCATTTGCCTGGTGTACGCGGTGGCGAACATCTGGCAGGGGATGCCCATGAACTACCGAGAGTACACCCAGGCCACCACGCTGGAGCAGCCGGCGGCCGCCGCGCCGGCGGGCGCCACGCCGGCGGAGCCCACGAAGCAGCCAATCGTGCAGGGCCCGATCGCCGCATTTTCTGGGCCCAAGGTGCTCGGCTTGAACGGTCCGGGCATTACCGGCGCCGACACCGCCCATCCCTTTGAGAATCCCACGCCGTTGTCTGAATTCATCCAGTTGATCGTGTTCTTTTCCATCGTTGCCGGCCTGCCCTATTACTACGGCCGCATGATCAACCACACGTTGCACGGTTGGAATATCTGGTTGATCATGTTTGCCCTGCTGATCGTGACGAACCTGATAACCTGGTACTTCGAGGCCCAGCCCAATCCGCGCATGACGGCGCTGGGCGTCAGTCCGGCGGACTGCAACATGGAAGGCAAGGAAGTCCGCATCGGCATCTACAACTCGGCCACGTGGGCCAACAACGTAACGATCACGGCCGAGGGGGCCAACAACTGCCAGCACGACTCCATGATGCCCCTGGCCGGCTTCATGCTCATGTTCAACATGCACATGGGCGAGGTGATCTTCGGCGGCATCGGCACCGGTCTGTATTCGATGCTGGTCTTTATCTTCGTCTCGGTGTTCCTGGCGGGCCTGATGATCGGACGCACGCCCGATTACCTCGGCAAGAAGATCGTCAGTTTCGACGTGAAGTGCTGCTGCCTGTTGTTGCTGATGATCGTGCTGGACACCGTCGGGTTTACGGCCTGGTCCTGCCTGGCCGATTGGGGCACGAAAAACAACGCCAACAACGGGCCGCACGCCTTCAGCGAGTTGTTCTACGCTTACACTTCCGGGACCGCCAACAACGGCACGGCGTTCGGCGGCGTCGGCTACGCGCCCACCGACACGTCCCCAGACCCGGCCGACGGCAGCAAGACGATCAAGGTCTACGGCAGCACCATGTTCAACTGGACGCAAACGTTTTGCATCCTGATCGGCCGCTTTTTCGAGATTCTCCCGGTCATGGCGTTGGCCGGGGCGCTGGCCAGAAAGAAGGCGGCGGCATTGCACACGGGCAGTTTCCCGGTGGTCGGGCCGACGTTCTGCCTGCTGGTGGCCGCGGTGATCATCATCCTCGGCGCATTGAACTTCCTGCCCGGATTGGTGATGGGCCCGGTCATCGAACACTTCAAGATGGTCGGATCGCAAATGTTGTACTGATTCGCCGGCTCGATTGCAGGCCGCAGGATCGGGTCGTTCACGAGTACTTGAGGAGTCCCATGGCTACCAGAGCACGCCCCCTATTCGACCGCGAGATTGTGGTTCCGGCGCTTTTCGAGAGCGTGCGGAAGCTCAACCCCGTGCACATGTGGAAGAACCCGATCATGTTCGTCACGGAAGTGGGGGCGGCGGTGACGAGTCTCGATCTGGCTTTCACCGAGCATTCGGAATCGGCGTTCGTTCTGCAGGTTTCCATCTGGCTGTGGTTCACCGTGATCTTCGCGAACTTCGCCGAGGCCATGGCCGAAGGTCGCGGCAAGGCCCAGGCGCAAACGCTCCGCAAGAGCCGCACCAAGACGCGTGCCAAGCGGCTCAATGCGGACGGCTCGTCCACTTGGCGGGACGCGGAATCGCTGCGGAAAGGCGACGTGTTCGCCGCCGCCGCCGGCGAGTTGATTGCCGCCGACGGCGAGGTCATCGAAGGCGCCGCCACGGTCGACGAATCGGCGATCACCGGCGAATCCGCGCCGGTGATCCGTGAAGCCGGCGGCGACCGCTCGGCCGTCACCGGCGGCACCAGGGTGCTCTCCGACCGGATCAAGGTCCGCGTGACCGCCAATCCGGGCGAGTCGTTCATGGACCGCATGATCGAGCTGATCGAAGGGGCCAAACGGCAGAAGACGCCCAACGAGATCGCGCTGTCGATCCTGCTCTCGGCGTTGACGATCATCTTCATGGCGGTCGTCATCACCATGATGCCGTTTGGGATTTTCACGCACACCTACCTCGGCGACAGTCCCGCGTATGAGCAGGTCAGCCTGGCCTTCTCGGTCACGGTCCTGGTTGCGCTGCTGGTGTGCCTGATTCCGACCACGATCGGCGGGCTGCTCTCGGCCATCGGCATCGCCGGCATCGACCGCATGGTGCAGAAGAATGTCCTGGCCATGAGCGGCCGCGCGGTGGAAGCCGCCGGCGACGTGGACGTGCTGCTGCTGGACAAGACCGGCACCATCACGATGGGCAACCGCCAGGCGACGGAATTCATCCCGGCCCGCGGCGTCGATGCCAAGGAGCTGGCCGAGGCCGCGCAGCTCGCCAGCCTGGCGGACGAAACGCCGGAAGGCCGCAGCATCGTGGTCCTGGCCAAGCAGCGGTACGGCATCCGCGGCCGGGAAATCTACCAGATGCCGCACGCCGTCTTCGTGCCCTTCACGGCGCAGACGCGCATGAGCGGCGTGGATATCAACGGCAATTCGATTCGCAAGGGCGCCGCCGACAGCGTCCGCAATTGGATCAGCGGCGCGTATTCCACGGAAATCAACGAGGCCGTCGATCGCATCAGCCGCGACGGCGGCACACCGCTGGTGGTGGCGCGTCAAGACAAGGCCCTGGGCGTGATCTGCCTCAAGGATATCGTGAAGGGCGGCCTGCCCGAGCGCTTCCGGCATTTCCGCGCCATGGGGATCAAGACGATCATGATCACCGGCGACAACCCGCTCACCGCCGCCGCGATCGCCAAGGAAGCCGGCGTGGACGACTTCCTGGCCCAGGCCAAGCCGGAAGACAAGCTGGCCCTGCTGCGTGCGGAGCAAGCCAAGGGGCACCTGGTGGCCATGACCGGCGACGGCACCAACGATGCCCCCGCCCTGGCCCAGGCCGACGTGGGCGTAGCCATGAATTCCGGCACTCAGGCCGCCAAAGAGGCCGGCAACATGGTCGATCTGGACAGCAACCCGACCAAGCTCATCGAGGTCGTCGAGATCGGCAAACAGATCCTGATGACCCGCGGCGCCCTGACCACCTTTAGCATCGCGAACGACGTGGCCAAGTATTTCGCCATCATTCCGGCCATGCTGGTGGGCGCGTTCCCCGAAGTCGCCCCCCTCAACATCATGCGCCTGCACTCGCCGCACAGTGCGGTCCTGAGCGCGGTGATCTTCAACGCCGTGATCATCGTCGCCCTGATTCCCCTGGCCCTCAGGGGGGTCAAGTTCCGGCCCGCATCGGTCGTTTCCATTCTCCGCCGCAATCTGCTGATCTATGGCGTCGGCGGGGTCCTCTGCCCGTTCCCGGGAATCTGGCTGATCGACCAGATCCTTCATTGCCTGAGCCTGGCGTAATGCGACACGGACCTCTCGCACCGTAAACACCGCCCGCACCCGTACAGTAGCAAGCGAGCCACTATGACCAACACGAAAGCAAACAACGACAACCGGCAACTCCCTGCGACCGGTGCAAGCAGCGCTGTGATCGAGTCGCAGACGATCGACGCAACCGATGACCGCGGCGGCTCGATTCTCGGCCACATCTGGGCGTCGATCGGCGTCACCCTGGTGCTGGGGGTCGTCTGCTGCGGGCTCTATCCACTGGCGGTCTGGGCCATCGGCCAGTTCGTGTTCCCTATCCAGGCCAACGGCTCGTTGGTCAAGAAGGACGGCACGTTCACCACCGACGACCAGCAAGCCGTCGGGTCTTACCTGATTGGCCAGAATTTCTCGGCGGCCGGCTATTTTCATCCCCGGCCCAGTTCGGCCGGGGATAACGGGTACGACGGCACGAATTCCGGCGGCAGCAATTTGGGCCCCTTGAGCGACAAGCTGATCAACGGTGCGACGAAGCCTGCGCCGCCGCCGGCCCCAGCGCCCGCCCCGCAGCCCGCAGCGGCGACGGCAGCCGCTCCGCCGGCGGCCTCCGCGGCGGCCGATGCGCCGGGCGCTCCACAAGCCGCCGGCGCGCCTGCTCCGGGCCCCGCGGAAGTCATCGACGTCGACGGCATCCGCCTGCGCGTGATCCACTACTGCGTGGACAACGGCATCGCCTTCAAGCTGTACAGGATCAAGCCGGATGGCACGCGCATCGCCGAAGTGCCGTTGTCCCAGTATCAAGACAAGGACGGCAACCTCCTGGATACCAAGCTGGTGGACGACTTCCCCCATCCCCCCACCGACCCGGCCGACAAGACACCCGTGATCGCTGCCGATTTCGCGACGCTGGTACCCGGCGATGCGGTCACGGGCTCAGGCTCGGGGCTGGATCCGCACATCAGCCCACGGAATGCAGAATTGCAGGCCCAGCGAGTTGCCGATGCCCGAAAGCTTCCCCGCAAGAAAGTGCTGAAGCTGATCCGGGAGAACACCGACCAACCCGACCTCGGCTTTCTCGGCGATCCCGGCGTAAACGTCCTGATGCTCAACATCGCGCTGGACAAGCTCGCCCCCCTGGCCGCGCCGGCCGCCGCTCCGGCGGGGACGCAGCCAACCGCTCCCGCCTCAAAATAGGAGCCGCGAGCGAAGGCTGGCTCCGTGTGCTTCGATTCCGGAAGCTCGGCGCTCTCGGCAGCATAGCGGTCGCCGTTGGCTCGATCTGCCTGCTTTTGTTCGCACTGCAACTACCCCGAGCGCTGGTTGCCGACGGCCGGCCGTGTATCGGCTCGCGCTCTTGTGCCCCAATGAAATACCCAAATGCTATAATTCCAAGGAGTTGCGAAAGATGAGGGCTGTCCAACGGGCGGTTCGGTATTGCAAATTGCACGATGGATCGCGCACAATGCACGACCAATCGTAGCCGGCCAGGCCAGCGAAGCGATCTATGAACATCCTCGTAATCGACGACGACGCCAGCCTGCGGCGGACCCTGCGGACGTCGCTGGAGGTGCTCGGGCACCAGGCGGCCGAGGCCCGCGACGGCGCCGAGGCCCTGGAATTGCTCAGCCGCCGGCCGTTCGATACGGCGCTCTTGGACCTGCGGCTGGGCCAGGAGCAGGGCCTGGACCTGCTGCCCGGACTGCTCGCGCTGGCTCCCGGCCTGCACGTCGTGGTGGTGACGGCCTACGCCACGATCGCCACCGCGGTCGAGGCGATGCGGCGTGGGGCATTCGACTACCTGCCCAAGCCATTCACGCCCGATCAACTCCGCGCCGTGCTGGAGCGGATCGCCGAACTCAGGCGGCTGCAGTCGCACGTCGAGGACTTGGAGGAACAAGTTCGCTCGGTGCTGCCGGAGGTGGACCTGCGCACCAGCGAGCCGGGCGTGCAGGCGGTGCTGGACATGGCCTTCAAGACGGCGGCCACCGAAGCCACGATCCTGCTGCGGGGCGAGAGCGGCACCGGCAAGGGGGTCCTGGCCCGGGCGATCCACGCCCGCAGCCCCCGCGCCGCCGGCCCCTTCGTTACTGTCGCCTGCCCGAGCCTCTCCGCCGAGCTGTTGGAGAGCGAGTTGTTCGGGCACGTCCAGGGGGCGTTTACCGGTGCGGTGCGGGACACGCTCGGCAAAGTGGCCGCGGCGGAAGGCGGCACCTTGTTTCTCGACGAGATCGGCGATCTGCCCCCCGCCATGCAGCCCAAACTGCTGCGGCTCTTGCAGGAGCGGTGTTACGAGCGGGTGGGAGACACGCGGACGCGGGCGTGCAATCTCCGCATCCTCACCGCCACCAACCGCAACCTGGAGGCTGAGCTGGCGGCAGGCCGTTTCCGCGAGGACCTCTTTTACCGGCTGAACGTGATCGAGGTAACGTTGCCGCCGCTCAGAGAGCGGAGGGCCGACATCCTGCCTTTGGCCGAGCACCTGCTGGGGTTCTTCGCCCGGCAAAACGGTAAGAGGGTCTCGGGGTTCTCGCCCCGCGCGCTGGACGCCCTGGCCCGCTACGACTGGCCGGGCAATATCCGCGAGCTGCGCAACGCCGTCGAGCGCGGCGTCATCCTGACCTCCGCGGCGTGGATCGAGCCCGAGCACCTGCCGGCGCAGATCGGGGCCCCGCGCGGCGCGGCCATGCCCGCACCCCTGACGCTCGAGCAGATGGAGGCCGAGCACATCCGCCGCACGCTGGCCGCCAGCAACGGCATCGAGGACGCGGCGGTCCGGCTCGGCATCGACCCGAGCACGCTGTATCGGAAACGGAAAAAATACGGGATTTGAGGGGCCGGCGGCCCCAGCGATCCGAGCACCGCCCCGGCCCGGCTCGCTCGCGGTAAGGACAGGAGGGAGCTGTTGGATCGACTCACGCTGTTCGGTTTGTTTGCGGTGGCGGCAATGTTGCTATTCTACACGATGGAGGATCGTTATCGCTGGTCGATCTTGGCGTTTGCCGTGGCTTGTGCCTTGGGCTCCGCCTACGGCTTTCTGCAAGGTGCATGGCCGTTTGGAGTGATCGAGGCGATCTGGTCTCTCGTTGCCGCACGGCGTTGGTGGCAGAAAGGGTGATGGATGACTCAGCATGCAAAAGAGACGGACCTGTCGTTCCGGGCGACCCATCGCCCCCTTTGTGAAGGGCTGACCTTGTGACCTTTCGCCGCCGCATCCTGATTGCCATGCTTCCCCTGTTTGCCGTGCTGGTGGCGCTGGGTGCGACGGGCATCATTTTGATCTATCACCTCGCCAACCATACCGAGCAAGTCCTCCGCGAAGACTACGACAGCATGGTCCACATGCGCAACCTCAACGAGGCGCTGGAACGGATCAACTCGTCGTTCCAGTTCGCCTTGGCGGGCCGGCAAGCACAGTCCTACCGGCAGTATCAAGAGAACTGGAAGCTGTACGAGGAGAGCCTCGCCAAGGAGAAAGACAACATCACTCTGCCGGGAGAGGGGGAGTTGGTGGACACCTTGACCGGGCTCAGCGACGAGTACCGCCGCCAGGGCAACGATTTCTTCGCCCGTGCGGACCAGCAGCGGGACCAGCGGTACTTCGGCCGCGGAGACAGCCGGGGACTTTACGGCCTGTTCTGCGAGATCAAGCGGGCCTCCGGCGAGATTCTGCGGATCAACCAGGACCACATGGAGGCGACCAATCTCCGTGCCCGCCACCTGGCTTGGTCTTCGTTCTGCTGGTACGGCGGCGGCCTGGGGTGCGGCATCGCCCTGGCCGTGCTCTTGTTGGCCGGCACGATCCGCACGATCGTGCGGCCGGTGCGTGCGGTGACCGAGTCGGCCATGGCGATCGGGGCGGGGAACCTGGATCAGTTGGTCCCGGTCGCCTCCGACGACGAGCTGGGCCGGCTGGCCGGCGCGTTCAACGCCATGGCCCGGCAGCTCCGCGAGTTCCGCCAGTCGCACCAGGCCCAGTTGCTGCGGGCGCAGCAGACCAGCCAGGCGACGATCGACTCGTTTCCGGAGCCGGTGCTGGTGATTGACCCGGAGCAGCACGTGGAGATGGCCAATCCGGCGGCGCGGCGGCTGCTGGGCGTGCGGCCGCGCGAGGAGGGCCGGGCCGCGCCGGTCGCCTGGGACCCCCCCGAGCGGCTGCGGCAGCCGTTGGCCGAAGTCCTGCGGAGCCAGCAGGCGTACCTGCCCGATGAGTTCGACAAGGCGCTGGTGCTGCGCTCGGGCGAGCAGCCGCATTCGTACCTGCCGCGGATCCTGCCGATCCGCGATCCCGCCGGCGTGACGCTCGGCGCCGCGGTGTTGTTGGAAGACGTCACCCGCTTCCGCCTGCTGGACGAGGTCAAGAGCAACCTCGTGGCCACAGTGAGCCACGAGCTCAAGACGCCCTTGACCGGCATCCGCCTGGCGATCCACCTGTTGTTGGAGGAGAGCGTGGGGCCGCTTGGGCCGAAGCAGTTGGAGCTGCTGGTCGATGCCCGCGACAACGCCGAGCGGCTGCTGGCGATGGTCGACAACCTGTTGGACCTGGCGCGGTTGGAACAGGGGTCCAGCCAGCTCCAATTGCAGCCCGAGCGGCCGGCGGAGCTGCTGCGGGCGGCGGCCGAGTCGTTCCGGCCCCGCGCCGCCGATCAAGGCGTCGAGCTCGTGCTGGAGGACTGCGGCGACCTGGAGCCGGTGGCCGTTGATGCGGACCAGTTCCAGCATGCCCTGCGAAACCTGCTGGACAACGCGCTGGCGCACACGCCGCAGGGCGGCCGTATCACGCTGGCGGCCCGGCGGTCGGCGGGCCGGGTAGTGTTCTCGGTGGCCGACACGGGCTGCGGCATCCCCGCCCAGTACCAGCCGCTGATTTTCGAGAAGTACTTCCGCGTGCCCGGCGACACCGCCCGCGCCGGCACCGGGCTGGGACTGGCTATTGTCCGCCAGATCGTCACGGCCCACGGCGGCAGCGTCGAGTGCGCAAGCCGCCCCGGGGAGGGGACCGTGTTCCGCATCGCCCTGCCGGCGGGAGAGGCGTAGAGAAACATCAAGACCCGAAATCCGAATCCCGAAATCCGAAACAAATTCGAATCAGCAAAGCACCAATGACCGAAACGTCCGGGCAGGGCCGATATGATCTTGAAGGGCAAACTTTCGAGTTCGCTCGCCGGGTACGGGCGTTCGTGAAACGACTCCCGCGCACGCTGTGCAACATCGAGGACGTTAAACAGGTGGTGCGCTCGTCCGGGTCGATAGGCGCCAACTACATCGAGGCCAATGAAGCTCTGAGCAAGAAGGACTTTCGGATGCGGATCCGCATTTCGAGGAAGGAATCGAAAGAAACGCGGTATTGGCTGTGACTCTTGGATACGTACGGCGACGAGGCGCTCAATACCGAGCGCGATGCCCTCGTGCAGGAGAGCACCGAGTTGATGCGTATTTTCGGCGCAATCTTGCGCAAGTCCGAGTGACTCGTTTGGAACATTTGGGTTTCGCATTTCGAATTTGTTTCGGATTTCGCGATTCGCATTTCGCATTGGTGATGGCAAAATGCAAATGCAACGGGGTTGAAAACTGGTAACAGTTTAGCCGCTTGAAGTTGGTCTTTGTAGTTTTGGAGCAATGGGTTATGACAATAGCTGCACGCAAAAAAGCGGGTGAGCTGTGTCGTGACCGTAAGAAATGCTGTTCCAGCC
>Ga0326727_10013076_pt1 | contig 18606 bp, 10 predicted proteins | sample MB2enrmetagenome_FD_207643 | JGI IMG/M metagenome (GOLD analysis project Ga0326727, IMG submission 207643) | Lab enriched peat soil microbial communities from McLean, Ithaca, NY, United States - MB29MY | ecosystem: Environmental > Terrestrial > Soil > Wetlands > Peat | place: USA: New York...
CTCGGCTCGTTTCAGCGCTGTTGCCGCCTGGTCGCGGTCCTGCGCGGAGATCTCATCCTTGCCGAAGAGTTGCCGCGCGCGATCGTTGTCCAGCTTCTTCTGCTCCAGATCGGCTTGAGCATCGATCATGGACTGCTGCGCCGCCCTCACTTCCTGCTCGCGGGTTCCGGCCAGCGTGAGCGCAAGGTCGGATTCGCGCACGCTGACATTGGCCTCGTCGATGCGCACCCGCTGCCTGGCGTCGGCGTCTTCCAAACGCGCCAGCAGTGCGCCTTGCTCAACCTGCTGGCCCTCCTCGACCGGCAACTCGACGATGCGCCCCGGCACCTTGAAGCTCACCAGGCTCTCATGCGCCTCAATATTGCCGGAGAGCGTAAGTTGATTCGCCGGCGCGGATTTCCTAGCCAGGCGCGGATAGAAATAAAAGCCGGCGGCAATCGCCGCGGCCAGCAAAACCAGAACGGGAATCACTCGTTTCATAACATCGAACCTCGCGAACAGTGACATCGATCGTGGCGCGGCGGCGGAATCGAATCAAGGATTCCCCGAGTAGCGCACGATGTTCTTTTCCGTGTCGCCCACGGCGCGGGCGAGTGCAAACTTCGCGTCCACGTGGCTGGAAACGGCAAGGATATAATTCTCCTCGGCGCGGGCTAACTCGTCCTGAGCGGTCACGACCTCGACATTGTTGGCCGTTCCCGACTGAAAGCGATCTTGCGCGAGCTCCAGCTCCCGCTGCGCCAGGTCCCGGCCTTCCCGGGCGACCGTCACCTGCTGGTCCGCTGAATCCAGATTGAGCAGCGCCTCGCGGATATCCTCATCGATTCCCCGCCGCAGATCGGCAATCTGATCGTCGATGCGCTTGATGCGGCTGGCCAGCTCCCGCGCCTCGCCGTTGCGGTCGCGATCGAATAGCGTGAAGTCGATCTGGCCTTGGACCAGGCCTGTGGGTTGCACGCCGCCGATGCTGCGGCCAATCGCGCCGTAGTTGCCATTGATGCTGAGCTTTGGATAGAAGCGGGCCTGGCTGGCGCGCTGCTGCTCCACTAGGCTTTGGCGCTGGCTGGCAAGCGAAAGGTAATCGGCGCGCTCGAGCAGCGCTGCGGGTAAAAGAGTCCCGGAATCGGGCTGACTCAGCGACCGGTAACGAAGCGGCTCGGCGAGTTCCAGCGGCGTGTCCGGGCTCATTCCCATGCTCCGCGCCAAAGCCAGCAGCGATTGCTTCAACTGGTTCTCGGCCACGAGCTTTGCCTGCCTGTCGTTGGCCAGCTGCACCTCGGCGCGCAGCACGTCCACCCCCGTCGCCGTCCCCGCATCGTGCTTATCCCTGGCCAGCCTCAACAGGGTGCCTGAATCCGTCACCCGCGACTGAGCGGCCTCCACGCGCGCCGCGGCGGACTGCGCATTCAAATAGAGGCCCGCAATCGAGCGGACGATGAGATCGCGCGCATCCTGCAAATCCATCCTGCCCGCATCCAGCGCCCGCTCGCTCGCCTTTAGCTCACGATAGCTTTCCAGATCGACGATATTCTGCTGCGCGTAGATGCGGAAATCGTAGTTCGAAAACGGCCCCACGACGTTGGGGATGGGAATGCCTGGCAACGAGAGTCCGAAGGCGCGCAGGTCGCGGTTCTGCACGTTGGCGTAGGTTTGCGCATTGACGCGCGGAAGCAGCGCGCCCGACAAGCGGCGCTCGCGAGTGCCCGCAGCCTCGTCGACGCGCGTGCCGGCGACAAGTACGCTGAGGTTGGCCTCAAGCCCCTTCTGAATCGCATCCTGCAACGTCAGGCGATAGGGCGGCGGCTGCTGCGCCGCGCAGATCGCACCCGGGACCGGGTTGGCAATCGCGCTCGCCAGCCAAAAAAGAACGGCAATGCGGAGTTTGAATCTCATGGTTCCTGCTTTCGACCGGAGTTGGCGATCGCCCTCCAAAAATGTTGAAAGCTGTTCTCGATCCACGCTTCCAGCGCCGGCTTCCCATGCAGCGACCACAGCAGCACGGTTCCCATGCACGTTTGCAGAAGCTGAATCGCCACCAATTCCTTTTTGAGCCTGGGATCGATCTCCCCCCGCCTCTGCCCCGCTGCCACAATCTCGGCGATCATCCCGCGGCCCTCTTGCATATTGCGTTCAATGAGGGTGCGAACGCCTTCGCTGGCCAAGAAAGAGGAGATGAAAGCGCGCGCCAGGCTGGGGCTTCGTCCCGGTTCCTCGGCCAGGCGCAGCACCAGATGATGGAGGACGAAATGGGTCGGCTGTTTGCCCTGTTCGGCCAGCGACGCGGCCTCCCGCACCTTGCCGAGCTGAATCTCGGCCATCACTCCCAGCACATGATCCTTGCTCTCGAAGTAGTTGAAGAAGGTTCCTTTGCCCACGTCCGCGGCTTCGGTTATCTCCTCCACCGTGACGTTCGCAAAGCCGCGCTCCGCGATCAGTCGAAGAGCGCACCGGAACAGCCTCAAACGGGTCTCCGCGCCGCGGCGTTCCCGGCGGCCTATGGCTGGCCGGTGGGATGAGTTGCCGGCAGCGAGGGCGTCGGTGAGAGCGGCTGCGGACGGGAGATGACTATTATTCATAGATGAGGTTTACCCGTTCATGACTGCTGGTCATATCCTCGCACAATCCGCCGAATCTGTCAACAGAGACTTTGTGCCGCGCTGACAGCTCTTGAAGCGGCCTTGTGCGTATGGAAGGGACCTCAGGATTCAATAGGCCAAAAGTTGCCAATGGGAGTCGCGGAGATGTATAAATCGTTGCGTGGCGGCTCCTGGCGAAGTTCGCTCGGAGAATGTTGAATCATCGCCTCGGTCCCCAATTCTTCATGGAGCCCTGATGAGGCGCATCCTCCTTCTCGCTCTTCTCGCCGGCGCGCTTGGCGCTCATGCGCAGCGATTCGTCTGCGGCCGGGTCAAGTCCGGTTCCATCGAGCTAACCGCCAGCTCTCTTTACTCGGCAGCAACGCCAGGCTTCGATCTGAACTCGGTTCCGGATGTCGCGCCAAAGTCCTGCTCCAGCGACAAACCCTTCTTCTTCTCCGTCGCGCTGCCCGAAGGAAGTTATCGAGTTACCGTGATCCTTGGCGCCGGGCAGCCCTCCACAACAACCGTTTGGGCGGAGGCGCGGCGGCTCATGCTTGAAAAGGTATCCGTCAAGGCCAGGGCCTCGGTCACCCGCGCCTTCGACGTCAATCTCCGCGTGCCGGAGATCGCCGGCGATGTAACTCAACGAGTGCGCCTCAAGCCCCGCGAAGTGGGCAACCTGGACTGGGACAACAAGCTGACTCTCGAATTCAACGGCGACCGCCCCGGCTTCCGGTCTCTTACCATAGAACCGATCGCCGAGCCTACCGTTTATCTCGCGGGAGATTCCACCGTCGTGGATCAGGATGTGGAGCCGTGGGCCGCCTGGGGACAGATGCTTCCACGCTTTTTTCGCCCTGGGGTCGTGGTTGCCAATCACGCCGAGTCGGGCGAAACGATCCGCAGCTTTGAGACCGAGCGGCGATTGGCTAAAGTTATGTCCCTTATCCAGCGGGGAGACTATCTGTTTATCCAGTTCGGCCACAACGATCAGAAGCCCAACGCCGTCTCGCTTGACGACTATAAGAAGCTCCTGGCCGAATACATCGCACAAACTCGCGCCAAAGGAGCGACGCCTGTGCTTGTCACCAGCATGAACCGCCGGACCTTTGACGCCGCGGGCAAGATAACAAACTCACTCGGCGGCTATCCCGACGCGGTCCGGGAAGTCGCCGCTGCCCAGCGCGTTGCTCTCATCGACCTGAACGCAATGAGCAAGACTCTCTTTGAAGCGATGGGTCCGGAAGGCTCTTTGAAGGCATTCATGCACTACCCGGCCAACGCCTTTCCCAACCAGATCCAAGCCATCGGCGATGACACTCACTTCAACACCTACGGAGCCTATGAACTGGCGCGCTGCGTGGTCCGCGGCATCCGCGAAGCCAAACTTCCGCTTCGCAAGTTTCTTACCAAAGACATTCCCGATTTCGACCCATCCAAACCCGACCCACAGGCGGACTTTAGCCTGCCCGCGACTCCGATTCCACCCAAGACCGCGAACGTAATGAAGGTTCCGCAAATTTGAAACGAGTAATCGTTTGGATTTCTCTTGCCGCTTGCGCCGGGGCGGCTCGAGTTTCTCTTGGGACCGGCAGACAGGAGTAACTCCATGAATTCCAGGCAGCGCATTCTTGGCCATTTCGGCCATATCCACGCGCTCCGCTCGCCGGCGGGGTTGGCGTTTCTTTTTTCACTCTCAGCCCTTTTGTTTGCCCAAGGTTCCAGTCGGGATTTGCGGCAGGGCTTTCTCAATCCGCCGCCCGATGCAAGGCCGATGATGCGCTGGTGGTGGTTCGGTCCGGCGGTAACCAAGCCGGAACTCCAAAAGGAACTGGAAACCATGCGCGGCGCGGGCATCGGCGGCGTGGAGATTCAGCCCGTTTATCCCTTGATGCTTGACGACGAAGCGAAGGGCGTCAAGAACCTGCAATACTTATCGCCGGAGTTTCTCGACGATGTTAGTTTTGCCAACAAGACCGGCCGGTCACTGGGCTTGCGCGTGGATATTACCCTGGGCAGCGGATGGCCTTACGGCGGGGCCAAGACCACACTCGCTTTGGCGGCCGGGCGGCTCAGAGTGGAATCGGCTCCGATTTCCGCTGCGACAGTTACTCCTCCCCAACTTCCGGAGGGAGATAGCCTGATCGCCGCATTTGCGGTCGCCGGCACGGAAAGATCCTTCGACCCGGCCTCCGCGGTACGCATCGATTTGGCCTCCGGCTCGGTTCCTCCGGGAACGGGAAATCGCACCGCCCTCTTTTTTATCGCAAGTCACACGCGACAGCAGGTCAAGCGTCCGGCCGCGGGCGCTGAGGGTTATGTACTCGACCACTTCTCTCGCGCCGCCATCGACGCGCATTTAGCCAATGTGGCCACGCCGCTTCTGAACGCCTTCGGCGACCAGCCTCCCCATTCCGTCTTCTCCGACTCGCTGGAGGTCTACGCGGCCGACTGGACTCCGGACCTGCCGGCCGAGTTTCAGCGGCGTCGCGGCTACGATCTGATTCCCCATCTTCCCGAACTGTTCGCTGGAGGCACGCCGGACGCGGAAGCTATCCGCCACGACTGGGGCCGGACGCTCTCCGATCTTATCCGCGATAACTACCTCGCGCCGATAACACAGTATGCCGAGGCTCATCGCACCCTGTTCCGGTCGCAGACTTATGGAGAGCCGGCGGTTACCCTGGCCGACGAGGCCGTTCCCAATCTCCCCGAAGGCGAAGGCCCGCAATGGAACGCCTTCGCTTTTACCCGCTGGGCAAGCTCCGCCAGTCATCTTTATAACCGCAACGTTACCTCCGCGGAAACATGGACCTGGCTTCATTCTCCGGCGTTTCGCGCCACTCCGCTGGACATGAAAGCCGAAGCCGACCGCATGTTTATTCTCGGCATAAACCAGTTTGTCGGACACGGCTACCCCTATTCCCATCCGGCGGCCGGCGAGCCCGGCTGGGCGTTCTACGCGGCCGCGGTCTTCAATTCGCACAACCCGTGGTTTCCGGTTATGCCGGATGTTACTAAATACTTACAGAGAGTCAGTTGGCTTCTGCGCCAGGGCAAGCCCGCCAACGATATCGCCCTGCTCTTGCCGGAAGACGACGCCCAAGCCGCCTTTACTCCCGGCCATGTTTCTGTGACGGACGAAATGAGAAGGCTGATCGCACCTGAGTTGATGGCGGCCATACTCGATGCCGGCTATAACATCGACTACATCGACGCTGCCACGATCGACAAACTCGGCGCTATCCCCTACCCCGTTCTGATTCTTCCGCCGACGGACCGGATTCCCCTGGAGACTTACAAGAAGATCGAGGAATTCGCGGCGACAGGCGGAAAGGCGATTGCGCTCGGAAGGCTTCCCTCCCTGGCGCCGGGGCTGCTCGAAAGGAACGATTCACCGCAGATCGCTTCACTTTCCGCAAAACTCTTTCGCGAGAACGGTCACCCGGGCGTTTTTGTGGACTCTCCGGCAAGCCTGCCCGAAGCGCTTCACAGCGTGCTGGCTCCCGATCTGGACGCAACCGGCCAAACAGCCGGCCTGGGGTTCATTCATCGCAAGCTTCCCGATAGTGATGTTTATTTTGTGGTTAACACCGGCAACCGGCCCGTGGACGGGAGCATTGGGTTCCGCTCCGTTCACCCTGTCGTCGAGTCATGGGATCCGGACAGCGGTGACATTCTTGAGTCTGCTCCGCGCACCGCCGGCGCCCGCATTCCCTTGCAGTTAGCCCCTTACGAGTCGCGCGTCTTTGTCCTGAACGACAACATTGTAGCTGAGGGCAAGAAGCCGGGAAAGCCGCCGGCGCAATCTACAAATCCGAGCGAAGAACCTCTGGCTGACCTGACCACCGGCTGGCAGATTCAGTTTGCCGATAGCGCGGAACCGCAGGCCCTTGCCAGTTTGACCTCCTGGACTGAGATTCCGGGCAAGCAGTATTACTCGGGCGAAGCTGTCTATACGCGGAGCGTCTCGCTCGACCGCGTTTTCAAGGCGGGCACGCGCGTCTTCCTCGACTTCGGCGTTGGTGCTCCGATCGCCGACAATCGGCGGCCTCATGCTTCCGGCATGAGCGCTCTGCTCGATCCGCCCATCCGGGAAGCGGCGATCGTTGTTGTCAACGGTCAGCGGGCAGGCGCGCTTTGGCATCCGCCTTACCGGATCGACATCTCGAGATTCGTTCGCAGCGGCGAGAATCGGATTGAAGTCCGCGTGTATAACACTGCGATCAACCTGCTGGCCGGGCAGCCGCCGCGCGATTACACCGCGTTGCGAGCGAAGTATGGCAGGCGCTTCGATCCCCAGGATATGGACAATTTGAAACCCATTCCTTCGGGCCTTCTTGGCCCAATTCGTCTTGAAGAAGTGAGGAGCAGATGAACACATTCACTCGATGGATTGCCTGCGCTGTTCTTGGGTTGCTGACTGCCGGCTCGGCCGGGGCGGCGCACAAGACTTTTTTGACCAACGACTATGGAGCCAAGGGAGACGGCGCGGCTCTCGATACAGCCTCGATTCAGAAGGCCATCGATGCGGCAGCCGCTGCCGGCGGGACTGTCACAATGAAACCTGGAACCTATCTGACCGGCTCGATCTTCCTCAAGTCGGGTGTAACTCTCGACGTTCCCGAGGGCGCCGCGCTAATAGGTTCCGAGAAGCTGGCGGATTACCCGATGCTGCCCACCCGCATCGCGGGTATCGAGATGACCTGGCCGGCGGCCCTGATCAACGTTCGCGATCAGCGGAACGTTGTTATCACAGGCAAGGGAACGATCGATGGCGACGGGCCTATCTGGTGGAAGTCCTACTGGGATCTTCGCGCCACGTATGAGCCCAAGGGACTGCGCTGGGCCTCCGATTACGACGCGCGCCGGCCGCGCCTGATACTGATTCAAAACTCGTCGGACATTCAACTTGGCGGCGGAATTGTGCTCAAGCGCTCGGGCTTCTGGACCGTGCAGATACTGTACTCGCACGATGTTCACGTCGACGGAGTCACGATCCGCAACAACGAGGGCGGAAAGGGACCGAGCACAGATGGGATCGATATCGACTCGTCGCGCAAGGTGCTGGTTGAACACGCCGACATCGATGTGAACGACGATGCGCTCTGCCTCAAGGCGGGCCGCGACTCGGACGGGCTGCGCGTCAACCGCCCCACGGAGGACATTGTTATCCGCGACTCCATTGTGCGCCGGGGCGCCGCGGCCATCACCATCGGCAGCGAGACATCGGGGGGCTTCCGTAACATTGAGGCCTATAACATCACCGCGCTCAGCGGGGTTCCATCCGGCGTTCTTTTCAAGTCGGCTCACACGCGCGGCGGTTTCGCTCAAGACATCCGCATCCACGACCTCACGCTGGAGGGCGTGGCCATACCGATTCACATCACCATGAATTGGAACCCGAGTTACAGTTACGCCACCATCCCCGACGGCGTGAAAGATGTTCCTTCCTACTGGGTCACGCTTACAACCAAAGTCCCCGAGCAGCAGGGGCTGCCCCACTTCCGCGACGTTCACATCTGGAATATCAAGGCGACCGGCGCCAGGAGCGCCTTTAACGTGGCTGCCTACCCCAACGCCACGCTCGATGACTTTCGCCTCGACCATCTGGACATAGAGGCTGCGACCGCGGGGACCATTGCCAACGCCAAGAACTGGACCATTACCGACAGCAACATCAAGACGGAAGACGGAAGCAAGCCGGCCTTCACGGACTCAACGGTGAGGGATCCCAAGGATATACCATACGGAGAGCCGAGGTGATTTTGCAGTAAGTCCGGTCTGACGATCTCCCGGCCAAGAAGGTAAGCCGCGAGAACCGATTCCGGCGGATGGAAAGCTGTGCGGGAGTTACCGGATCGACTCTCAGTCTCCCGCGGAATGGCCATTCATGCGCCTGATCTCGCTTCCCGCCATCAGAAACGCTCCCACGCCGTAGGTGTAACTCGCAGATGCCTTGAAGGGCGCCGGCGCCGCGCCTGTCTGCTGGATACAGCCCAACCGCCCGTCGGCATACACATGATGCAGCATGCCGGCCCAGGCCTTCTTGATCACGGGCCGATAGACCTTCCTATCCAGTATCCCTTGATTTACACCGGCGGCCAGCGCATAGGTGAAGAAGGCCGAGCCCGAAAGCTCAGGCAGATCGTATTCGTCCGGGTCAAGCAGGCTCGAGCGCCAAAGTCCATCCGGCCCTTGAAGCTGGGCTATGCGCGCGGCCATTTCCTGTAACTGAGTAACATACTTCGCACGGGCCGGATCGTCCTTGGGAAGGTACTGGAGAGTCCTGACGATTCCTCCCATCACCCAGCCATTGCCGCGCGACCAGAACATCTTCTTTCCATTGGCCTCGGTCCGGGTCAGAAAGGTGGAATCCCGCGCATAGAGATGCTCCTGGGTGTCGTAGAGACGGCTGGAAGTCTTGGCCCATTCCTCATCGAGGTAGTCGATGTACTTACGGTCGCCGGTGGCGGCATACATCCGCGCCCAAACGGGCGGCGCCATGAACAGCGCATCGCACCACCACCACGCAATCTCCTTGCCGGGAGTCGCAGAGGTCCGCGGCGCGGCCAGGATCGCGTCGAGCGTAGTTTGCGCAGGCCTCATCATCGCGGGATCCTTCTTAAGCAGATATAACTCTAGATAAGTTTGCGCGATGCTCTGATCGTCGGCGTTGGGCAGATGGCCGCGCAATTGCCAGCCGAAGTTCTGGCTCATGGCCTGCATGGCATCGCGATACCTAGGGTCGCCGAGCGAGTCGGAAGCGGCCATGAATCCGGCATAGAGCACGCTCCAAGTCCAAATCCGGTCGAAATAGGGCTGAGACCTTTCCAACTGCCAGTCGGCAACCTTGCGCATGGCCTTGGCCACTGCCGCGGGTTTGATCGAGTAGGACAGGTCCGTGGCGATGGGGCCGGGGTTGTCCGGGGCGTCGCCAAAGTGCCGCATTTCGTTGTTTGCAATGGTGGCTTGCTGTTGCGGGGTGGGCTGGTGCTGCGCCATCGCCAAACGGCGCTGCCCAAAAATGCAAATGCCCGCCCCGATGGCGAGCAGAAGTACCTTCTCTTGAATCGACATGCGATTTCCTCAGCCAGGAGTTCTAAATAAGTCAGGAAACGCCGGTTGCGGCGCGTGGCGCGGAGACCACACAGGAATGCGTTCAGCCGGGGTGGGATGTTTTGTCCTGGCGCATCCGCCGCGATGAATTGCGGCGGATGCAGGCCGGGAGGCTGTTAGAAGGTGATGTGTCCGGCGAACTGCCAGTCGCGGTTGCCGGAGGCGCTGCCGATGGTGCCGAAGGAGGTGGAACCGGCAGCCCAGCCGGCGCTGGGACCGCCGAAGGTCACATGGTTCCAGGTATTCAGGCAATCGGCTTCGAAGACGAACTTCAGGTTTTCGTAGATGGGGAATGTGCGTTTCAAACCGGAGTCCACATTCCAGGAATAGGGATTGCGCAGGTTGAGGGCCCTGGTCCGAGGCGCATTCCCGAGCAGATACTGGGCCGTACTGTTCGAGGAGATGTTCTGCGGAGCGGTGAACCCATTGACGGAGATGTACGGAATCGCGGTGCAGCCGGTTTGACCAAGCACGTTAATACCCAGATTGCAGGTATTGTAGCCGTACGGCCCCTTTCCATAATGCCCATTGATACGGGCGCTAAGGCTGCCGAACGCCGGGTTCAGGTCAGGTACGGCCTGTCCCTGCCCCGGATAGGTCGACGAAGTGCTCCCGCTCCAGGTGACTTGAACGGGCGACCCCGATATCCATTGATAGATGCCGGAGAGCTGCCATCCGCCCGCCGCCCAGCGGACGAGGCGGTTATCGCCGCCGATATGCCCCTGCCCGAAAGGCAACTCCCAAACCCCAAAGGCCTTCACGTTATGGGGAATCGAGAGCTGCGTCCAGGAACGCTCGATGCGGTCCATCTTCCAGGCCGTGCTGGAGCGCGAAACGGCGCCCGCCGGAATGGCGAAGCCGCTGCGGAAGTTGGTGTCGTCGCCGAGGTTCTTCGAGAACGTGTAATTCACGTTGAACGTCAAACCCCGGCTCATACGCTGGTTCAAGGTAACTTGCAGGGAGTTGTAGCTGAAGTTGTCGCTGTTGCCCCAGGTATCGGCCAGCGTGGTGTATTGCGGGAACGAGACCAGCATCTGCTCGATGGTGACCTTGCTGCTGGCTGCCCCGGCCTTGGTAAGGAACGCGGGGGTTGGAGCGGTGGGTATGGCCGCTGTGACTTGAGCGACCGTGGTAGCGTTGGCTTGCGCATTCAGGAGGGGCCCGCCGGCTCCGCCGCCGGTACCCTGCGCCGTAATGGGGCCCAGAATGGCAAGATACTTGGGATCCAGCTGGTTGAGCCAGTATCCGCGGCTAACCGACGAGTCGGAGTTGCCGGCGCCGGAGTAGTCGAGAAGGAAGTGGCTCTCGTTGCCCACGTAATTGACGGCCAGCGTCATGTTCTGGGTGATTCCTCGCTCAAAGCCGAGGTTGTACATCTCCAACTCCGGAGCGCGCCCGGCAAGATAGAAGTCGGCGTAACTGACCGAACTGGGGGCCACATAGGCGCCCGCGCTGTTCAGATAATTGCCGGTGTTCAGCTCCTGAGCCGCGACGTTCTGCGCGGGAGCCGAGGGATAGGCGAAGCCGGGCCCGAAGAGCGAGGTGTTCGCCACTCCCGCGGCAGCGAAGCCGGTGCTGGTGTTCAGATAGAAAGACGGCGCCGCCGTTACGGTCGACGTACTCTCGACTGGCCCGATGGCGGTCATGTTGAAGCCGGTCTGCCCGGTGCCGCCGGAAGCGCCGCCGCGTCCGCCGATGCCGCCGCCCTGGGAGAAGACCTGCGCATAACCTGCCCGGAAGACGGTCTTGGGATTCAACTCATAGGCCGCCGATACGCGCGGTCCATAGTTCTTCCAGTAGGTCTGCACCGGCGTGTTGCACATGCAGGACACGCCCGGTCCGCCCCAGCGGCCGGCGAACTGCAACATGCCGGGCGAGTTGGTAAGCGGGTTGGTGAGGTTTGGATTGAAGAATGTCCAGCGATTCTGGACCTCGTGATACGGAGGCAGGTAGTCCCAGCGAAGTCCGATATCGAGGGTCAGCTTCTGCGTTATTCTGAAGATGTCCTCGGCATAGGGCGCAAGCGTCAAGAAGCGCCCTCCCACTTCGCTGACCGGCTGCAGGCCGAGGGTTGGCGAGCCCCCGACCGCGCCCAGCAGATAGCTGGCGTAGGAGAACCCGGAGGGACCGGTGGCGGCGGCGGTGGCGCCCAACTGGCCCGCATAGCCCGTGCCGCCCGTGCTGATCGCGTTCGTGGTGGTTCCAGCGGTGTTGTTCCAACCGTAATTGGCCGTCGAGTTGGCGTTGTAGGAGAGGGCGAGAACGCCGGTGTAGGTGGCCGGGTTGGCGTTGTTGATGTTCTCGAACTGAAGCGTGGCCCCGAAGGTCAGCGCATGCCTTCCTTTCAGCCACTGGACGTTGTCCGTGAGGGCGTAGTTGTTCGGCGTCGTGAGCTGGGTAGAGGTCGAGTTGGAGCCGCCGGTCCAGCCGCTCAGCCCGGTGCTATAGGCCGACGTTGTTCCGAAGCTCGCTCCAGGGAACTCCTGACCGGCCTGGCCCGCCGGAAGGTTGGTGATTCCGAAGGTCCCCACCTCCCATGCCGTCACACCCTGGGTATCGTCGAAGATGTTCTGGAAGAACCTGGTATAGGAGTACTTCAACTGGTTGACCAGATTCGGCGAAACGGTCCACGTATCTCCGACCACATAGTCCTTGGGGTAGATGTCGGCATCGTCGCCGCCGACGTACGGCTGGGGAAGATAAGGAGAGCCCCAGTTGTTGAGGTAACCGTAGGTGCCCATCACTCCGACCGAGGAGAGCCGGTGCTTGGAGCTCAGATCGTAGTCGACGCGCCAGTTGTTCACATGGTTGTCTTTGCCGGTTGGAATGCTTCCCAGGTAGTTGTTCACAAGAACACCGGGGTTGGTCGGCGCCGGCATCCACTTCTGCATGGCCTGGGCGATGGGAGACATCAAGGTCGACGGGATGACGTTGTTCGTTCCGCCGGAGGAGAGCGGCTGCCGCGTGCAACTGGAGCTGCTGGTGCAGACATTGGTCAGCGGATTGTAGAGCCAGGCAGGATTGCTGGCTCCTGTTCCGGTTTGTCCGGAGACCGGATTGCCGCCGGGATAGGCCGCGGTTTCCGTCAGTTCGGTAAAGTTGCCCGACAGCATCAGCGGGGTCGGAATGGTCAACAGCGAGGGGTTGACCACGGCGCGGTAATGGTACCGGTCGTAGGCGTAAAAGAAGAACAGCTTCTTGCCGGTATGCGGCACGTAGCCGCCGGCAGACGCGGACAGTTCATTCTGATGCTCCCAGGGCTTGGGAGCGGCAACCGTCGCGCCGGTCGAATTCTTGATGGTGGCGGCCTTGCAGGTAAAGCACCACGTATCGAAGACCGTATTGCGCACAAACTCCGATACCTGGCCGTGATACTTGACGCCGCCGGACTTCATGGTGAAGTTCTCCGCGCCGGCGCCCATGTACTCGGCCGGAGGCGAACTGGTCAGGTACTGGAACTGATCGACGGCGTCCAGGTCCATGCTTTCAGACACCAGCCGGTTGTCGCCCTGCTGGCTGACCGTCTCCGCCGGCATGCCGTCCAGATAGAGCTGGCCCAGATAGCCGCCCGTTCCACCGATGTCGGGCAGGCGAGGCCCGCTCTGCGCTCCCGGCGTGAGAACGCCGAAGGCCGTGGGGTCGCGCTGATTGCCGCTGGCCATCTGTACCGGCAGGTTCGTATAATCGGCGTTCTCCATGGTGAGGCCCAGAGTTGCATTCTCTGTCTCCAGCACCGGAGGCGCCGCGGTTACCGTGATGGTTTGCGTGGAAGCGCCGACGGCCAGAACAGGATTGAACCCCAGGGTCTGAAGGGCATCCAGAACCACGTTCTCCTGATCGAGCGTCTTGAAATCGGCAGCCGTTACCCGAATGTTGTAGGTGCCCGGCGGCAGAGGAGAGATCGAGTAAAAGCCGGCGGACGACGAAGTGCGCGTCGTGGCTATATTCGTGGCCGTGTTCGTTGCTGTGATCTTGGCGTTGGGGATGACCGCGCCGGTCGTATCCTTCACCGTGCCCACGATGGCACCTTCGCCAGCTGTTTGCGCCGCGGCCTGCGTGGCCGCCCATCCCAGGCAAATCATCAGCCCGAGCAGGATTGCAACTGCGTATGCCCAGCTTCCGCTGCGCTTGCGCCTGACATTCATTGTGTCGGCAAACTCGTTTCTGTTCATATGGTCCGCTTGGAAAGCCTCCGTGAGTGAGTATGGGTTGAGCAACATTCTGAGCGAAGTTCAAGCCGAGGGTTTGAGCGAAGTTCAAACCGACAGTCTGACCACCGCGAAAAGTTAAGTCATCCGAGGCACGAATGTCAATAGAAAAATTATTTATTTTTCCTACAACGAAGGTCTCATTACCTTTCTCCGAACTGCATTGTTACAGAGAGCGCGCCGGAGCATCGACTGCTTGACCCGCGCGACGAACACGCAACCGCGCCAGCGCGCTCCAAGTGCCTCACGGCAAAAGACTTGCTTGAGGCCGTCCAAGAAGGCTCCCTGAGCAGTCAGCCGCAGGAGAAATGCGGTACCCGTCGAGCGGATCGGCCTCAGAACGCGCGCGCCAAGCCGGCGCCGGCATCGCGGCTTCCCGCGGGGGCGTTCCTCAAAGCGGGTTGTCGTGCATCACCAAGGCCACAGCGCTGCGCAGCCGCGCCCTTTTGCCTTCATGAGCGGCCCGTATGCTGGGCACTCTCACCAACGGGTTTCGGCGCATCTCGGCCTCGATCAGAGGGCCCGCAAGATGCCAAAGAGGCGTGATGTCGCCCACCACGACGATCTCGCTTGGCGCCAGGGAGGACGCGATCATGTGCATCCCGCGGCCGAGCGCGGCGCACATCTTGCCGATCGCCTCTTTCGCCGCCGGATCTCCCGCCTCGACCAGTTCGAGAAGCGCGTCGAAGGACGCAAGAGGCTGGTTGGCGATCTCCGCGTAGTAACGCATCCCGGCGCGATTGGAGGCAATGGTCTCCCAGCATCCCCGGCTTCCACAGGCGCACGGCAATCCATTGGGATCGACCTGCACATGGCCGAATTCCCCGGCGGAGCCTGCTTCTCCGCGGATGATCCGGCCATTGGCAAAGATGCCGGCGCCAATGCCCTCCGACACATTGACCACGACCAGGTCGTGCATACCGTCGCTGTCGCCGAACCAGACCTCGGACAATGCGCAGGCGTTGGCGACGTTGTCCACGACAACCGGCAGGCCGGTGGCCTGTTCGACACGGGACTTGATGCGGTGAATGGGCCAGGTTACGTTGGGGGCGAAGACGAATCTCTCCAGGTGAGGATCGAAACGCCCGGGCAGACTGATCCCAATGCCTTCGAAGGACCGGTCGCTATTGGCGACGATCATCCTCCGGATCGCTTCCACAATGGCGCTGAGAACCTTCTGTGGATTGACGGGGAGTTCGATGACGTTCTGCGCGACGATCCTGCCGCCCAGGTCAGTCACGGCCAGCGTGGTCTGCGATGGATGGATATCCAGCGCCAGCACGCCACGCTGATCGTTCAGATGCAGGAAGGTGGGTCTTCGGCCGCGCGGGAGCCGGCCCATCGATCCCTCGACGATCCATCGCTCGGCAAGCAACTCCTCGACGATGAGCGAAACGGTGCTTCTCTGCAATCCCGAAGCCCGCGCCAGATCGGCCCGCGAGATGGGCTGCTTGATGCGTATCTGGTTGAAGATCAGGTTTCTATTGATCTGCCGGGGCACTTTATTCGACGCGCTGAATCTGTTGGTAAACGAGAAACGCGGCGTCGGCATTTTAGCCATTTCCATCTCCAATTGAGCTCTTGGGAACCCCTGAACAAGTCCAAGCTGTGTCAGGGCACGACTTCAGTCGTGCCGCAAATGCTGCAAAACCAACGCGGGCTTTAGCCCCGGAGGGGATGCCAACCTTGCCGAGAGGACTTGACCAGAGCTTCCCTTGGGGGGGAGGCGGCCGCGCAGGGCTTTCTGAGGCATTGGCGCGACCGCATTCGATTCTATCAGAGATGGTCGCGTTGCAGCCGCGTCGAATCAGGCGAGCTCCGCGTGCTTTTATAGGTCTCTCGACTGCATGGAAATGCCTACGCCGCCGGTCGGCTGCCTTGCTTGGACCGAGGCTGCCCGGCGGCATCCCGAGTTGCGCGCATTCCAGCGGCAGGCCTAAACGGTGTACGTCGTGGACGAAACCCGGCCTCCGTGACCGGTCCAGTTGGTGTGGAAGAACTGGCCGCGCGGCTTGTCGGTGCGCTCATAGGTGTGCGCGCCGAAGTAGTCGCGTTGCGCCTGCAGCAGATTGGCCGGCAGCCGCGCCGTCCGGTAGCCGTCGAAGAACGCCAGCGCGGTGGAGAACGCCGGGGTGGGCACTCCCATCTCGACCGCGTGAACCAGCGCCTTGCGCCACGAAGCCTGATACTGGTTGAGCGCTCCGAAGAAGAAGCTGTCGAGGAGAAGATTCTCGATCCCCTTGTCCTTGTCGAAGGCCTCCTTGATCTTGCCCAGAAAGCGGCTGCGGATGATGCATCCGCCGCGCCACATCAGCGCGATGCCGCCCATGTTCAGGTTCCAGCCGTTCTCCCTGGCCGCGGCCCTCAGCAGCATGTAACCCTGCGCGTAAGAGACGATCTTGGAGCAGTAGAGCGCGCGGCGCACGTCCTCGATGAATTCAGCGCGGTCGCCATCGACGATGCTGGCCGCCGGCCCTGCAAGGATCTTCGATGCTTCGACGCGCTCCTCCTTCAGCGCCGACAGGCAGCGCGCAAAGACCGACTCACCGATCAGAGTTACCGGCTGGCCCAGGTCGAGCGCGCTGAACACCGTCCACTTGCCCGTGCCCTTCTGGCCTGCCGTATCCAGAATCTTATCGACCAGCGGCTGGCCGTCTTCGTCTTTCTTGGCGAAGATATGACTGGATATCTCGATCAGGTAACTGTCCAGCTCGCCCTTGTTCCACTCCGCGAAGACCTCGTGCAGCTCATCGGGGGTGAGCCCTAGGCCTCGGTGCAGCAGATCGTAGGCCTCGCAGATCAGCTGCATATCGCCGTACTCGATGCCGTTGTGCACCATCTTGACGTAGTGACCCGCGCCGTCTTCGCCCACCCAGTCGCAGCAGGGGGTCCCGTCTTCGACCTTGGCGGCGATGGCCTGGAAGATATCTTTCACGTGCGGCCACGCGGCCGGATTGCCTCCGGGCATGATCGAGGGGCCGAAGCGCGCGCCTTCTTCGCCGCCCGAAACGCCCGTGCCAATAAACAGAATGCCCTTGCCGGCCAAGTATCTCGTGCGCCGGGTGGAGTCGGTGAAGAGCGAGTTGCCGCCGTCGATGACGATGTCGCCCGCTTCCAGGTACGGCAGCACATGGTCGATCATCTGGTCCACGGTGTCGCCGGCTTTGACCATCAGCATGATGCGGCGCGGCCGCTTGAGCAGCGCGGCCAGTTCCTCGACCGAGTGGGCGCCCACGACCTGAGTCCCCTTCGCTTCGTTGGCCAGGAAGTCGTCCACCTTGGAGACGGTGCGGTTGAATACGGCGACCTTGAAGCCGTGGTCGTTCATGTTGAGGACCAGATTCTGTCCCATGACAGCGAGGCCGATCAGGCCGATATCGCACGATGCTTCTGGCATACATTCTCCATTTCGAAAAGAATCTAACTCAGCGCCTACACGCCGCTGAAGGCGGAAAAACCGCCATCGACCGGAATCACCACACCGGTCACGAACTCTGAAGCGGGCGAGAGCAGCCACAGCACGCAGCCAAAAAGATCCTTGGATTCGCCCAGCCGCCCCATCGGTGTGTGCCCGACGATCGCCTTGCCGCGCGGGGTCCAGTCGCCGGTCTCCTTGTCGGTCAGCAGAAAGCGATTCTGATTGGTGAGGAAGAAGCCGGGCGCGATGGCGTTCACGCGAATCTTCGCCGTGTATTCCTGAGCCATGTGCACGGCCAGCCATTGCGTGAAGTTGCTGACCGCGGCCTTGGCCGCCGAGTACGCGGGAATGCGGGTCAACGGGCGGAACGAGTTCATCGACGAGATATTCAGAATCACGCCATAGCCCTGCTCCGCCATCACTTGACCAAATGCCTGGGAGGGCAGAATCGTGCCCAGCACATTCAGGTCGAAGACCCAGCGCACGGCGTCGGTGGGAAGATCGAAGAACTTCAAGTCGGCGCTGGTCGTGGCCTGGGGCTTATTGCCTCCCGCGCCGTTGATCAGGCAATCCAGCTTGCCGAAATGGCTCACCACATCCTGAGCCGTCTGGCCGATGCTTTGGCGATTGAGCACATCGCACTGGAAGAACGCGAGCTGCCTGCCGCGCTCTCCCAGCCGCTCGATCAGCGCCTTGCCCGCCTCCGCATTCACGTCGAGAATGGCGACCGTCGCCCCGCATCCGGCCAGCGCCCAGGCAATATCGCCGCCCAGAACGCCGGCGCCGCCGGTAATAGCCACGGTTTTGCCGGTGAAGTCGTACATCTTCGTCAATTCCGCCAGATCGAACGAGACTGGCTGCGCATTCTCCGGGTTCTTTCCACTTGCAACGGCTGTTGTCTTATCCAAGTTGCACCCCTTTATGAGTTAAGTCGGTTGATCCACTCCAAACTTACAGCCGGCTGCGGTGCGCCCACAAACCCAAGCCGGGATTGGCGATGAAAAAGATCTCCCCGCCGCCGACCCGGTTGTAACCGTGGCATAACTTCTCAGGATCGTAGCGCTCGAGCATCGCGTTCAAATCGCCATAACTGAAGCCCACGCCTTCCACCTCTTGCCGGGTAAGGTGGCCGGGGCACCAGGTTATCTTGAAGCGGCCCTCCGACGACCCGTGGATGAGATGCGCCGCGGCGCTCAAATCGCCGGCCAGATCCGCATGGGCATTGACCGCCTCAAGCGTGGCCGGGGTTCCGCGATAGCCGTACTTGCGGATCAGGCTGTCG
>Ga0326727_10013079_pt1 | contig 18602 bp, 19 predicted proteins | sample MB2enrmetagenome_FD_207643 | JGI IMG/M metagenome (GOLD analysis project Ga0326727, IMG submission 207643) | Lab enriched peat soil microbial communities from McLean, Ithaca, NY, United States - MB29MY | ecosystem: Environmental > Terrestrial > Soil > Wetlands > Peat | place: USA: New York...
TTGATGTTGTATTTCTGCCAGAAATCTCTCTCGTGTTCCGATCCGCTCGGACTCACCATCACATGCGGCGGTATTCGCTTTGGGTCCGAGAAAATCGCCGAGATGAATGAGGTCCACGTAGTAAAATCACGAAGGCTGTAACCAATGAACACACACGAGGTGGTCTGGAAGCGCTGGCTCAGGTATTTGAGCCAGCGTGACTGCCGAAACAGGGTGATGTAGTCATCGGTCGTGGCAATTAGCGTCGCAAGGCCGGATTCATCAAAAGACCCGTGGACGTATCCACAGACGGTCGCGCTGGGGTAGCGTTGCAGCATTCGCTGGTAGTCGGCGACGCTCACAGCCTCTTTCCAATCGTCCGGCTTCAATGCGTCGGGCGCGGCGCGGCGAAGCAGCAGGTCGTAGTTTGTTGTCAAAATCTCGCGGGTTCTCAGGGAAAGCAAGAGATAATACGCACCTCCTGGACTCGCGATTGTCGCCCCGGAATGAAATAGCCGCTCCTTGAGCCATTCTGACACGCTCTGGGCCGAGTTAGCGTTCGCATTCTTGAGGTATTGAAGCAGTTCCGCCAGCCCGGTGTGCCCGTCCTCGACTCGGAGTTCTGCGATTAGAGAACTCGCCAAGTCACCGCCAGTCGGTAGGGCGGGTAGCGCTTCTCGTCCGAATCCTGAGCCCAGGAAGAAAATTGGGAACCTGCGCTTGCGGAGGTCATCGACCAGGAACGCGGGGACGTGCTTGACCCAATGATTGACGCCGTCGGTCAACTCTTGCTCCTTTACCAGAATGCATCATAATATCAAACTCATTCGGGCGTTTGTTGTGGGCTATGGGCGTGCTGTCGGAGCGCTACGGCGTCGGTGCAGCGAAAGCGGCCCGATAGGCTGCGATGGTGGGCGCGTAAAATGGACGGATATGCCGCCGGAAGGATCCCGGAAAGGGCCGAGCCGAGATCACGAAATTCTCAGCCGGTTCAGCTCATCTCCGTTCTAATCAGGGCGGAAATGATTTCGCGAGCGGAGACATTCCACAACCGGGCGTAGTTGATACCCACCGCTCAGACCGTGACGGCAACGCGAGGCTCGACGGTGACCTCAACTTCATCGGGAGCTTCCTCCGGGATGTGTTCGCCGTGCTCAAGGATGCTCTCCACGACCATATGGACGAGATCGTTGATGTTCTTAAGCGCTTCAGCCTGCGTGGCGCCCCAGGTTGACGCACCTTGCCGCTCGAGGGCCGGGCAGAAGGCGTGCCATCCACAGGGATTGCCGTCGAAGTCTTCGTCTGGCTCAATGACGACTTTGAAGTTGTAGGTCTTCATCGCAACGGCACGAGGGCCGTGATTTGCATATATGCTAGCACGCGGGGCGGTTGCGAAAGCTCTGACCAGGCGGCCTGAGAGGCCCCGCAGGCCGGGAGCCTGACAAACCTGCCCCCAGCTACTCGGTATGGGAGCCGCAGTAGGGGCAGGGGTTGGAAGAGAGGGTCACACGCTTTTGGGGAGTGCGGTCCTTGCGCGGGTTGGGAGCGATGGTGATTTGCACGCCCATCGAGTATTCGCCGCTGACGAAAGGGACGGTGACCCACTCCTTGCTGCCAACGGTGCGGGTTTCGAAGTTGCGCCCGTAGACGACGGTGGGGGTGCTGAGGCCCATGGGGCCCAGTTTCTGCTCGAGCACAGTCTTCACATTCCCGATAATCATGTTGCCGATTTCGGCGACTGCGTCGAGGACATCGTCGTTGACCGCGTCGTATTCGGACATGAGGAGTTGCCCGGCCATGCGGCAGGCGAAGTGACCGTCGCAGTAGATGGTTCCCGATCCGACCCAGTCGCCGGCGAAACCGAGCAACGCTACCACGCCCGCCCGATTGCGGGATGTCGCTTCGCCGATTTCCATGGGGCCGGGCGTCAACTCCGTGGCGAGCATGGTGGAGAAGACGTCGTTCGCCGAGGAGGAGATCGCGTCGGCGATCTCCTGTTCCGAGATTGGGCGTGCCACGCAGATATCGTTCATAAGGGCCGGGTTGCTCCTACAAGCCTCTCATCGTCCGGCAGGGAGGAAGTTTTAGCGGAGTATGCTTTCGAAAGAATGGAACAGGCGCGGGTGACGCCTCGCGTCCGCCCCGGAAACATCTGGACTTTTGACGGCGAAAGTGCAAAAATTCAGAAATCACTGTAACGGATGACCGGGTTCTGCATCCAAAACCGGTAGAGTCCGTGAACCGTGAATGAACTGACCGGACCGGCGCTGCCACTCACAGCCCGGCCGTTCGGCTGCGGAACCGACCTGATGAAGGACTACATCGCGCTGACCAAGCCGCGCATTACGTGGCTCATCCTCATGAGCACGGGCATCGGATATTTCTTCGGTGTGCAAAGCGGCTGGCATCTGTTGACGTTGCTGCACGCGGTCCTGGGAACGGGGCTGCTGGCCTCGGGAACGGCCGCGCTGAATCAATGGTACGAGCGCGACGCGGACGCAAAGATGCGGCGCACGCAAGGACGCCCGCTTCCTTCGGGCCGGCTTGATCCGGCTCGCGCGTTCTGGTTCGGCGTGGCGATTTCCGTGGCCGGTTTTGTGGATCTCTGGTTTGGCGCGAATCCGCTGACGGCGCTGCTGGGCCTGATCACGCTGCTAACTTATCTTTTCTTCTACACGCCGCTGAAGCAGCGTTCGCCGCACTCGACCACGGTGGGCGCGATACCTGGCGCCATGCCGCCGCTCATTGGCTACGCCGCCGCGCACGGAAGTCTCACCATCGAGGCGTGGCTGCTGTTCGGCATTCTGTTCCTGTGGCAGTTCCCGCACTTCTATTCGATTGCCTGGATGTACCGAGAGGATTATGAGCGCGCGGGAATTCGCATGTTGCCGGTAGTTGAGCCGGATGGCGAATCGACGGCGCGGCAGATGTTCTGGTATGCGGCTGCGCTGCTCGGGCTGAGCCTGATTCCGCGGTATACGGGGATGACCGGCAATCTGTATCTGGGTGGAGCGGTGCTGCTCGGCGTTGGATACATGTACGCGGCGCTGCGCGTGATGCAGGATCGCAGCCGGCTGCGGGCGCGGGCAGTGCTGCTGGCGTCGGTACTTTACCTGCCGCTGCTTTATGGTCTGATGCTGGTCGATCACGCGGCATGAAACTGACGGTTGCGGCGCTGCTGCTTGTTCTTGCGGCATGCCGGGCGAGCGGACCAAAGCTCGACGATTTCGGCACAGTGCCGCCGTTTCAGCTCACCTCATCCGATGGCAGCACTTTCGACAGCGCGTCATTGCGCGGAAAAGTCTGGGTGGCCGACTTCTTCTTCACCACATGCGGCAGCATCTGTCCGATGATGAGCACGCACATGCACCATATCCAGCAATCGATTACCGATGTACCGAACGCGCAACTGGTGTCCTTCTCCATCGATCCCTGGCATGACACGCCGCCGGTGCTGGCGCGGTATGCGGCGCTCTATCACGCTTCGCCCACGCGCTGGCATCTGCTCACGGGACCGCAGGCGACGCTACAAAGGCTGGACCGGGACGTATTCAAGCTCGGGAACGTGGATGGGACATTGACGCACAGTCCCCGGTTCGTGCTGGTGGATGGCAACGGGCACATTCGCGGTTACTACGACACGACGGAGGCGGACTGCATTCCGAAGATCATCGCGGATTTACGGTCGCTCGCGCGGGAGCGGTCATTATGAGCCTCCACGATCTGCCCACTTTGGATGCGGTCCTGAACGGCACGGCCGCAGTGCTGCTGATCTGGGCATTCATCCTGATTCGGCGGAGGCGCATCGCGGCGCATCGGCGGGTGATGATCACGGCGTTCTGTGTTTCGATCGCGTTCCTGATTTCTTACGTCGTGTACCACGCGCAGATTGGGTCGAAGCATTACGAAGGCACGGGCGTGCTGCGCCCGGTTTACTATTCCATCCTGCTCACACACACATTGTTGGCGGTCACCGTGCCCGTGCTCGCGGTTATCACATTGCGGCGCGGTCTGATTAAGGATTACGCACGTCACCGTGCTATCGCCCGCTGGACATTGCCAATCTGGCTGTATGTCAGCGTCACCGGCGTGGTGGTGTACGTGATGCTGTACCACACGTAACGCGAATCATTCCTCCTGTTTCCCGCTGCTTGCGCGACCGGCTCCGCCCCCGTGTGCGCACACTCGTGTCTTCCTGGAGGCTTTTATGGACCTGACGCAGACGGTGGACAATCTGAGCGGGATCGACGCGGTGGATGCCGTCGATCAACTGGCGGATATCTGGGACGACACCACCGGAACCGCGAGTGCAACGCAACTTGAAGCGGGGCTCGCGACATCCGACGCGACGCTCAATCAGGAGATCAGCCAGAACGAGGCGGAAATCGCCGCCGAACAGAAGCAGCTACAGACGAACGAGCAGACCGTCGATGCCGATGCCGCGCCAGTCTCCGCGGACGATCTGGACATTGCGCGGCTGGAGGGAACCGAGCAGCAGATTGAGGCGGATGCTGCGCCCATCGAGAAAGAACTGGGAATTCAGAAATGATGCACGGGGTTGCAAGCGGGTTAGTCACGGTGATGATTGTGTTCTCGCCGGTGCTGCGCGGGCAGTCGAGCACGCCACCTGTTTCGGCGCAGCAGGCACTGCTTAGTAACTACGAAGAACAGATTGCCAACCTCAAACTGATCATCGCCGATCAGAACCAGAAGATCGCCACCCTCGACCAGCAACTAACGCTTACGCAGAAGAATAACGATTTGCTGCAGCAGATCGTCGCGCAGAACGAGCAGATCGTGACAATTGAGAAGCAGTCGATTGCCGACCGCGATTCGGTGATTCAGCAGCTCGCCAGCGGCACGAAGGACACTACGGTGAAGCGGCTGGTGGAGTCGATTCCGTCGATAGCCGGCATAATTGCCATCGCGCTCAAGTAAACACACAGGAGGGACCGATCCATGGGGACCACACCCACTTATCCGATGTCGATTAACGGCATCATGCTGGCCGGAATCACGATGGTGACCGAATCGGCGACGTTCGATCCGACGCAGGCGGTGAAACGCTGGGTAGATGCGTCGAAGGGGAGTTTGACGCCGGGCGATCCCGCGAATTACATGGTGTTCGATCCGGTGAGCGGAACCGAAGTGCCGCTCAAGATTACGAATGCGGTGGCGGCAACCGCTAACGTCCCGGCGATTTACGCGCCGTATACACCGACACCCGCGACCACGCCGGCGACATTGACGTGCATTGGCAATCCGGCTCTGATTCTGCCAGTTCCGCCGACGAGCCTGAGCACGCTCGATCAAGCCAATGCGCTGGCCGCGGAGATTGGCCCTGCAATCGGGCTGACATTGCAGGTCACGATCTGGAATCAGGCGGGCTGGACGTTCAACGGCAACGGCGAAACGCGCGAGCAGTTCATGGTGTTCTCCGGAAGCGTGAGCAGCTATGTGGGATATCTGTTGGCCGCGAAGTATGCCAATGGTATTGGTGCGCCGGGAAGCTGGTCGCTGAACGCGGCGGGCCAGATTGTGTGGAATGGCGTGCCTGTTCCACAGGCGGGGCCGAACACGCCGCCGGACATTCCCTTCCCTGTGCGCGCTCTGTTGCCGGGAGAGAGCTTTCAATCGGTGGCCGGGATGGCCTGGGAAGTCTTTAGCAGCGCCAGCTTCGATCCGACCGCTCCGGCGACGGCGGGACAGGTGGGGCAGATCCAGACCGACGTCAACCTGATCAAACAATTTCTGGGGATCAACGCCTGAGGGAACTGAGGAGAAAAACATGCGGAAAATGATGAGATTCAGGACAATCGCGCTGTTGATGATGGCGTCCTGCGCCGGGGCGTCGGCGCAGAGCGTTCTCGACGTTTTCGGAATATCGGTGTTAGCGCGTTCGTTGCCAACAGAACTGTTGACACTGGCGGGGACCGACGGTACCACGTGTTCGCTGGTGAAGATCCCCTCTCCCTCGATTTATGCCTTGTTTTCGTGCGTCAGCGCGGATGGGAAGCAGATGGCGAGAACTCTGCAGATCCAGTCGGCAAGTGCGAACAGCGGATCGATAACGGTGGGCCAGGGAGGCGTTCTGTGTCTGGTGGGCATCAACCCGACGGCGAGCAGCGTGGCATTCGGCTCCGTGGGCACGGCACCGGCGAGCGGTATTGCGTGGTCCTGCACGCCAGGGGACGGCGTCACCATCAAGACCGGTGCCATCGCCTGGCCGTAGGACTCTCGGCCGTTGCCGGAACCCCCACGAAACCAGGCTATTCCCACAGAGTCAATGATCAGATAGACTTGATCTTTCAGGTACGGTTCTGTGGGGGTATCCATGTTCTTAGCCCGGTTGCTGAGAGTTTCCGCCGGTTCATGCCTGCTGAGCATCCTGGTCTTCTGGACGACGGCGACGGCGCAGTCCTCGCCCGCGCTCACCAAGACTGCTCCGGCGGCGGTCAGCTCCGATGAAGTAACCGTCGATGTCGTGGTTCGCGACCGGCACGGCCGTCCAATCCGCGATTTGCGGGCAGATGAGCTGCAGATTACCGACGATGGCGTTCCGGTGAAGGTGAGCCGGCTGGAAGGTGGGGCAGCCGGTGGATCATTGTACGTCTCCCTGGTGTTTGACGATCTGGATGCCGTTTCGGCGCGGCTGGCTCGCGATGCCGCGCTGGAGATGCTCAAGCAGAATCCATCGGCCGACACCTCCTTCGCGGTCTGGCGCATTCACGACCGGCTCCATCTGGTGCAGGCCTCGACCACGAATCGCGACGCTCTCAGGCAGGCGGTGGAAGCCGTTACCGCGCTGGCCGCACATCCCAATGACACGGCAACGGGTCCTGTGCCGGAGCCGGCGGCGGAGATCGCCCGATCTTCCGCCCAGATCATCCGCGACGAACACTTTCGCGCGTGCCCTTCACGATTACTGGCTCTGACGCGGCATCTGGGAAGGACGCCGGGACGGAAGACTATCCTCTACTTCTCCGACGGCATCGACATAACGGCCACGACTCCGGAACAGCTTCGTGCGATGATCGGCAGCGCCAACAGGGCCGGCGTGAGTATCTACGCAATGGACGTGAGCGGGCTCACCAGGACTGCGCAAATCGCCGCTTTCGGTCCGGTGATGCCGGAGAACCCCAAGAACGCAGCCCCGCCGCCAGCGGATGAGACCGCGCCGGACACGGAGATAGCAGCGGCCCCGACGGATTCAGGCGGGGAAGACCGGCGTCCGCCACTGCGCCGTCTGGCTGAATCCACCGGAGGTCTGTACATCGATCAATGGGCCGATCTGGGAACACACATCGCGCGAATCGCCGAAGACATGACCAGCTATTATCAGGTCACCTATACGCGACCCGGCGGCGAATACGATGGCCGCTTCCGCGTGGTGGGGGTGAGGACCACCCGGCATCATGCCGTGGTGCAGGCGCGCGCCGGCTATTTCTCTCTGCCACCGAATGCCGGTCCCGATGTACGGCCGTTCGAAGTCGGCCTGCTGAAGGCGCTGAGCGGCCCGCAACGCACGGAAACTCTTCCCTTCCGAGGTCAGGTGCTGCGCTTCGGCTGGAAGGCCGACAAGACGCAGGCCGAACTGGTGGTGGAAGTCCCGTTGACGAATTTCACCTGCGCAGAAGGAAAAGAGAGCAGGATCTGTAAGTCACATTTTTCCGTGCTGGCTCTGGTGAAGGACAAAGCCGGCAATATCGTCGAGAAGTTGAGCCAGGACCGGCCTTCTCTGATGATCGCGGCAGATGCCGCCGCGGGACAGACGAACGTTTACACGTTCCAGCGGCCCTTCGAGATTGCGGCGGGCGAATACCATATGGATATCGCGGTAGCCGATCGCCTGGCGAACAAGATTAGCTCCAAGACGATCCCGTTTTCCGTGTCGCCGCGTCCCGAGGGCGTCGCGCTCAGCGATCTGTCGCTGGTGCGAAGGCTGGAACCGGCGAACGCCGAGGACAAGGATGGCGACCCTCTCGACTACCAGAAGCGCCAGGTGATTCCCGATCTCACCGCGCAGTTTCAGCCAGGCAGCCGCGACATACCGGTATTTGTGGCTGTATATCCGGACAGCACGACCGCCGAGAAGCCACAGCTTGAACTGGCGCTGATGCGCAATAAGGAAGTCATCGCCACAATGTCCGGCCGTTTGCCGGACGCCACGACGGGCGTGCTTCCGTTCATGACCTCCATGAAAGAAAGCGCCCTCGCGCCGGGCGGTTATCAACTGGTGGCCAGGGCCACGCAGGCCGGCAAGACGAACGAGCAGATCGTGAGCTTCGAGGTGACGGGGAACGGATCGTCCGTGCCCGCGGCAGGCTCCGCGGGGGTGTTCGAGAACGGCCCCGAGGTTCTCAGGAACGCCCAGCGGCCGGATGATGCGGAGATCAAGCGGGTTCTCGATGGGGTGCGCCAGCGGGTGCTGGATTACAAGAATGACCTCACCAATTTCGCCTGCCTCGAGGTGACTCGCCGATCCGTGGACCCCACGGGGGCCGGCGACTTTAAGGCCAAGGACTCCATCACCGAAGTGTTGCAATTTATCGATGGCGCCGAAAGCACGCAGCTTCTTGAAGTAAATGGCACTCCCGCCAAGGATGTCGGCAAGTCCGGTGCACGCGTGACGGGCGAGTTCGGCGCTTTGTTCGACCTGGTGTTTTCCCCAAAGGCGGCCGCCACGATCGAGTGGCAGGATGTTACAGACTGGAAGGGGACGCGGGTGAACGTCTTCGAATATAGCGTGCCCTCAGCGCGTTCTCACTATGTGGTCACCGCCACGGGCGGCGGACGGAGCATCATGGCCGCATACAAGGGGCTTATCTACATCGACACCAGCGCGCTGGCGGTGCGGCGAATCTCCGCCGAGGCTACGGATTTACCTGCGGATTTCCCAATCCATGCGGCAGGAATCACGGTGGATTACGACTGGGTGCGTATCGCCGGCCACGATTATTTGTTGCCACAGACTACCATGCTGCACGTCACCTCGCGCAAACATTATCTGGAGAAAACTGAAAAAGAGTTCCGGGATTTCCGCCGGTACGATGTCGGCGCGGATTGGCAGCAGGCACCGCCAAAGCAGTAGGCACCGGCGAATCGCTTTTTGTCCGCCGAGGGAACCGCGATGTCGAAAGACACGTCCTGGATACAGAGATCGTATGGCAGGTCATAGCCGATGGCTGGCCGCCGCCGCCGGACTGCTGGCCCTGGCATTCCCGGCGTTCGCCGAGAAAAAGGCGTCGATCAAGATCTATCATCCCGCGAGCCTGGGCGAAGCGCTGGCGGGGAAACGCGTCCTGGTGGGGAACATCTCCGGCAACTGCTCGGAAGAGTTCGCCAGCCTGCTCACGGCAGACCTGCGCCGCCATGGGATCACCGTTTTTGACCGGGCCGGCGTTGACGCCGTCCTGGCCGAGCACGATCTGCGGATCGCCTCGCTGTTGGATCCCGATGCGGCCATGGAAGCCGGCACGATCCTGGGACCCGCCCTCATGTTCTCAGTGGATGTTCCACTCTGCGAGGCACGAGAGCGTGAAACGACGATCGAAGGTGGAATACCGGCTTCCTTCAATTCCCGGGCTGAAGGCCGCTTTACCGTCACCATTAACGCGATTGATCTCACAAATGGCCACGAACTAGCCGCAAATACGATTCGTGTGGACCTGCAGAAGGAGACACAGAGCGTAAATGGCGTGGCCGAGCGTCGCGGTCCGGGGGACGCGAGAAAAATGGCGCTCGAACGGGCCGCCGCACGGGCCCAGCGCATGTACTCGGCCTGGACGGAGACCTGGGAGGTTCCTTTTAAGGATCAGAAGAAGTGCGGGCTCCGAGAGGCTGGGAATCTGCTCACCGCGGGTGACTACGAGGGTGTTGTCCGGCTCTCACGAGCCAGCGCGGACGCCTGCGCGCAATACAGCGAGACGGCGGGCGATGCGTGGTACGACCTTGGTGTCGGATACATGCTGTTGCAGAATTACGACGAGGCGCTGTCCGCATTCGACCAGGCACAGAAGCTCCATCGCAGCCGGATGCTGAAGGAGGCGATCCTCGGTTGCCAGCGGATCAAGGTCTTCAGCGAGGATATGGCGCCGTTGTGGCAGAACGCCGTCGTTGAGGCACAACAACGCGCGGAAGCTCAGGCGGACATCATGCTGACGAACGGCTTCATCATCGGGCTGGTGCGCGGTAACGCCGCGGAAGGCGACATCATCGGGATGATTGCCGCTAAGCCCGGGCGGTTTTCCCTGGCCGCGGAAGACCTCGCCGTACTCAAGAAAGCCGCGGTGCCGGCATCGGTGATTTCCGCGATGCGCGAAAAGCAGAAGAAGTAGCGCCGGAGAGGGCCCCGCCCAATAGGATACGTGACTATTCCGGCTGGGTGAGGCTGAACCAGTTGCCGGTTGGGTCCTTGAAGACGGCCTCGGTTCCGTAGAACTTCTTCTGTGGCGGCGAGACGAACTCCACACCTCGGGATTTCAGCTCTTCGTAAGTTCGCTGAATGTCGGCGGTTTCGAATACGCCGGCTGCGGTGACCCCCTTGCGAATGAGATTGCGCAGAGCCTCGGCGCTTTCGGCGTCCATGTGGCCATAGGGAGCCAGCTTCATAAGGATGATCTGAAAATCGGGCTGACCCTTGGGGCTGACTGTAAGCCAGCGGAAATTGCCCATCGTACTGTCCTTGCGGACCTCGAAGCCGAGCTTGTTCACGTAGAACTCGTGAGCTTCGTCCTGATCGGCGACGAACAGAGTAGTTGCACCGAGACGTTGAATCATGTTTCCTCCTGCGTTGAAATATAGCCTGAGTGAGGCGGCGCGCGCTTCTTCAATCTTGCGATTCGGGCAGCCAGAAGTTAACAAAGCAACTGGGAAGGTAGTAAAGACGCCAGCCGTTTCGGGGGGCCACCCATCGGCGAGCTTCACGCCGGTACTGCGATGGCGACTGCCCCATTCGCTCTGAGAAGCGTGCGCTGAAGGTGCCGAGGCTGACATAGCCGATTTCGAGGCAAACATCGGTCACCGACATGCGATCGGTTTCGAGAAGCCGGCGTGCGCGCTCCATTCGCAGACGTGTGACGAACTCCTGCGGCGATTCACCGAAGGTGCGGGCGAACAGGCGCTGGAAATGAAACGGAGAGAGACAGGCTTCGCGGGCGGCGTCGAAAAGGCCGACGCGATTGGCATGTTGGGCGGCAAGATAATCGCGGGCGCGGACTAGATGGCGAAACGTGGTGTCGTCGATGAGGCGCCCGGGCATTCCACGAATTATAGTATGCGGAGGCTGGGAGCTGCCGCACGTTATCCTAAAGTGCAGAACTACATGAAGCGACTCAGTTTTGCATTTCGCAGCTTTTTCTCCATTCTGTTTGGCGGCAAGCTTCCCGCGGATATCGCGAAGTTCTACGGATTTGGGCCGTCGAAAGCGGGTCCCGCGGCGAAGGCGGCGGCTCAGGTGCGTGCTTCGGACGGAGCACTGCAAATCCTCGCGATTCTGCAGCGCGATGCGCGGCTGCTGGATTTCCTGATGGAAGACATTTCCGGTTATGCCGACGATCAGGTGGGCGCCGCCGTGCGCGACCTGCATCAACAGGCCCGTGCGGCGCTCACGCGGCACGTGCAATTGGCTCCGGTGATCGATGGCGTGGAAGGCACGTACGCGAAGCTGGAATCGCCGGAACCGAACACGGTGAAGCTGCTGGGCAACGTTCCCGCGTCCGGCAAAGCGCAGGGCGGTACGCTGCGGCATAAGGGATGGCGCGCCAACCGCATTGACCTGCCGACGCTCACGGGCGGACAGAAGGCCGAGATCCTGGCGCCTGCTGAAATCGAGATCGAGTAGCCGCCGATGAACATCGGAATTGACCTCGGCACCACGAATTCGGCGCTGGCATTCGTGGATCCGGTGGAAGCGGAGAACGCCGATTTTCCGCCGATCCACGTGCTGCCTGTCCCGCAGAACGTCGCGCAGAACCAGACGGAGGCGCTGCGCACGCTGCCATCGTTCCTTTATATCGGCGACGACAAAACGTACATCGGCACGTACGCGCGCGAGCAGGGAGCGCTGGTGCCGACAAGGTCGGTGCACTCGGCAAAGTCGTGGTTGTCGAACCCGGACGTGGACCGCACCGCGAAGATTCTGCCGTGGGACGCACAGGAAGGCGGGCGGGTGCTCTCGCCGGTGGATGTTTCCACGCAGATTCTGGCGACGATCCGCGATGCGTGGGATGCCGCGCATGCGGGACACCCGCTGCACGCGCAGGACGTGGTGCTGACGGTGCCCGCGTCTTTCGATGAAGAGGCGCGGGAGCTCACCGTGCAGGCGGCGCGCGAGGCGGGCATCGAAAAGCTGACGCTGATCGAGGAGCCGGCGGCGGCGTTTTATTCCTGGATCGCGAATCATCTGACGCAATCGCAGAAGAGCCTCACCGACGGCATGCTGGTGCTGGTGTGCGACGTGGGCGGGGGCACCAGCGACTTCACTCTGATTCGCGTCGGCCGCGAGGGAGATCGCGTGGAGTTCACGCGGACGGCGGTGGGCAAGCATCTGCTGCTGGGCGGCGACAATCTCGATCTGACGCTGGCGTGGCTGGTGGAAGCGAAGCTGCAACGGCAGCTCTCCATCCGGCAACGAAGCGCGCTGCGGCGGCAATGCGCGGCGGCTAAGGAGAGATTGCTGGCGGGCCGGGACTTGAAGAGCGTGGAAATCACGGTGCTGGGCGGGGGGACTTCGCTGATCGGTGGAACGCTGCGAACGGAGATTCTGCGGGACGAAGCGCTGGAGCTGACGCTGGACGGTTTTCTCCCGGTCTGCGATTTGCATGATGAGCCGAAGGAGGAGAAGCGAAGCCTCTTCCGCGAGCTTGGATTGCCGTACGTGTCGGACCCGGCGGTGACGCGGCATCTGGCGGCGTTCCTGCACGCGAATGAAGACGCGCGGCCCGACGCGATCCTGTTCAACGGCGGATTCTTCATCCCGGAGATTTGCCGCGCGCGCGTGGCCGATGTGGTGGAGCGCTGGTATGGGAAGCGGCCGCTGATTCTGGAAAACCAGGATCTTGATCTCGCCGTGGCGGTGGGCGCGGCGTATTATTCCTACGTTCGATCTACCGGCGCGGGGCTGCTGGTGCGAGGAGGGTTGCCGCGGGCGTATTACATCGGAGTGGGCGATCAGGATTTGGTTTGTCTGGTGCCACGCGGGTCTGAGGAAGGCCGCACTATCGAGCTGGAGGACGAGAGTCTGCACCTGGTGGCCAACAAACCAGTGTCGTTTCGCATGTACAGCTCGCTGACGCGGGTGGACGACGAAACGGGGACGAAGGTGAACGTCGCTTCGGTTCCCGATTTTCATTTGCATGCGCCGCTGAACGCGGTGATCCGGTTCGGCAAGCAGGGCGAGCGGCTGATCCCGGTGAAGCTTGGCGCGCGGCTCACTGAGGTGGGGACGCTGGAGGTGTGGGCGGATTCGAAGATCAGCGAACATCGATGGCGATTGCAATTCGAGTTGCGCAAAACGGCGGCGGCGAAAGCGTCGACGAGACCGGCGGCGGTGGTGAGCGAAGAGGCGCTGGCGCGGGCGCTGGAATTGGTGAATGCCACGTTCGGGACCGGGGAGCTGGCCGCGCCGGAGTTGCCCGGCAAACTGGAACAGATACTGGCGCTGGGACGGAATTCGTGGCCACTTTCGGCGGTGCGCGTGCTGGCGGACAGGATGCTCGAACTGGCCGATGGGCGGAAAAAGTCCGCTGCGCTCGAGCTGCGCTGGCTGAATTTGTGTGGATTCTGTCTGCGGCCAGGGTTTGGTTTTCCAGGCGATGAATGGCGCATCGAACAGGCGCGACGCATCTACGCCACGGGGCTGACGTTTGGCAGCCAGGTGCAGAACGAGATCGACTGGTGGATTTTCTGGGGGCGCGTCGCGGGAGGATTGAATCGCAATCAGCAGACCGACATTTTCCAGCGGCTTTCGGCGGCGCTGATGCCACGTGGGCAGAAGAAGCCTCCACGGTTGAACAATAGTCTGCTGCGCGAGATGTGGCGCGCGGCGTCGAGCCTGGAGTTGCTGCCGTTGCAGACCAAGACGCAGCTCGGGGATGCGCTGGTGGCGATGGCAAAAAAAGGCGAGATGAAGGAGACCGCGCTATGGTGTGTGGCGCGGCTGGGCGCGCGGCAATTGTTCTATGGACCGATTAACCAGGTTTTGCCGGCTGCTGCGGCAACCCGATGGGCAGAGGCGCTGGCGAAGGTGCCCGGGTCGGCGGACGCGCTGGTGTCGATTGCGCGGAGGACGGGCGATGCCTCGCGGGATCTCGCACCGGCCACGGTTGCACTGGTGCGGCGGACGGTGCCAGAGGCGCTGATTCCTGTGCTGGAAGGCGAGACCGAGGAGGACGCGGCGAAGATCTTTGGCGAGGAATTGCCGTCGGGGCTGGTAATGGCCGAGGTCTCCTGAGATGGTGTTGAGTGAGGACGCGCTTATCGCACGAATCGGGGCGACGGCGCGGGCGCGCGGGTTGGTGAAGGGGATCGGAGACGATTGCGCGATTTATCGGCCTCGTACGAGCGAAGACCTGCTGTTTACAACGGACTTCTTTATTGAGGATGTGCACTTCCGCAGGCGCGAACATGATGCCGCGTCGCTGGGGCGCTGGGCGCTGGCACGGTCGCTGAGCGATATCGCGGCAATGGGCGGAACGCCGCGGTTTTGTCTTGTTTCGCTGGCGTTGCCGGCGTGGGCCGATGAGAAGTGGTTTGCGGGGTTCTATCGTGGGTTGAAGAAGGTGGCCGCCGAGACGGGAACCGCGGTGGCCGGAGGCGATCTCTCACACGCCGGAAAACTTGTGTGCGACGTAATGGTGTGCGGTTCGGTGGCTAAGGGCAACGCTCTGCGTCGGGATTGCGCGAAGGTCGGCGACGCGATTTACGTTTCGGGTCCGTTGGGCGGGTGGAGAAATCGCCAGGAGATTGTCCCACGGCTCGATATCGGGCGGAAGCTGATCGGCAAGGCGACTGCGTGCATGGATATCAGCGATGGTCTGTCGCTCGATCTGCATCGCATGACTAAGGCATCCGGCACGGGAGCGGTGCTGGATCGCGGGCTGCCGGTGTTAGAAGGGGCAACGCTCGATCAGGCGCTGCACGATGGCGAGGATTACGAACTGCTCTACACTGCCCCGCCCCGCGTGCGCGTTCCCGGACATCGCATTGGGACCATCGTAAAGGACCGGCCAGGCCGCGTGACTTTCATGGGGCTGCCACTCAAGCCTCTCGGCTACGACCACTTCCGCCGCTGATATGATGGACAGCTTGAGGGCTCATGACGAGGTGCTCATGACGGAGTGTTCATGAAAGGTGTTGTGCTTGCGGGTGGCACAGGCAGCCGGCTGTTTCCGCTCACCAAGATTACGAATAAACATCTGCTTCCCGTTTACGACAAGCCGATGATTTATTATCCGATAAAGACGCTGGTGGACGCGGGGATAAAGGATATTCTGGTGGTCACTGGTGGACGTAATGCTGGTGATTTTCTGCGCCTGCTGGCGAATGGGAAGGAATTTGGACTGAAGCACCTGGATTTTACATATCAGGAGGGCGAAGGCGGCATTGCCGAGGCGCTGGATCTCGCCGAACACTTCGCGGACGGGCACAGGATCTGCGTGATTCTGGGCGACAACATCATCGAGGGGACCATCGCAGAAGCCGTGCAGTCATTTCGCGATCAGCCCGCAGGTGCGCGAATTCTGCTGAAAGAGGTTCCGGACGCGGAGCGGTTCGGTGTCGCGGAACTGGCTGGTGACCGCATTACCGGAATCGAGGAAAAGCCGAAGCAGCCGAAAAGCAGTTATGCGGTAACCGGTATCTACATGTATGACGCATCGGTGTTCGATAAGATTCACACGCTGGTGCCGTCAAGGCGCGGAGAACTGGAAATCACCGATGTCAACAACGCGTACATCCGCGAGGGGACGATGACGTTTTCTTTTCTCGAGGGCTGGTGGACCGATGCCGGGACGTTCGAATCGCTGCTGCGGGCGAGCAATCTGGTATCTGAGCAGAAGAAGGCGGCGCGGCGCCACGATCTCGCAGCGGATTAGCGGACCACATGCGAGTTACGGTTTCTCACAACAAAGGCCAGGCTGAGGCCATTCGCCGCGTGAACGAGGGCATCGATCAGCTATTTCAAAGTGCAGGCACCGCGGGCGTGGAGATTCGCAACCTCGATCGGAGCTGGGACGGAAACACCATGAGTTTTTCCTTCACCGGGAAGATGGGTCCGTTTACCGCGCCGATTCGCGGCACCGTGCTGGTGACGGATACGGAGCTCACCATCGATGTGGATCTGGGCATCGTCGGAAAACTCTTGTCCGAGGACAAGATTCGGCGGAGCATCGAAGGCGGTGCGCAGAAGATGCTCGAGAGTTGAGTTTCAAATCACATCCGCGAAGGTCTTGCGCAGCTTGTAGAACCAGGCGTGGCCGGCGAAGAAGACGGCGAGGGACAGAACCCAAAGCCATACGACTGGCAGCGCCGCCGGGGCGTGGCCGTCGAGCAGAATATCGCGGTAAGCCTGCACAAGCACGAATAGCGGATTCCTGCGCAGCACCGGGAGAGCCCACTTCGGCATGGATGTCACGGGATAGCAGATGGGCGTAAGGAAGAACCACAGCGTCAGCAGGAAGCCGTTTATCTGACCCAAATCCCGCATGTAGACGGCGAGCGCGGCCAGGAACCACGCGAGGCCGACTGTGAACAGGACCTGAGGAATCACCAAAGCCGGTAGCCACGCGGCAGCGAGGGAAACGCGCCCATGCAAGGCGAATAAGACGACACAGAAGACGATGACGGCGAACGCCTCGGTAACGATGCCGGAGATCACTGGAATCGCGGGCAGCGTTTCAAGTGGGAATACCAACTTGCGGACCCAGTTACGATGTTCGAGGACGATGTACGGCGCGCGGCCCGCTGCTTCACTGAAGGCCAGCCACGGCAACATGCCGGCGAGGAAATACAGCACGTAACCGGAGCCGGTCTGGTCCGCACCAAAACGCGTGCGCAGCACCACGCCGAACACGAAGAAATAGGTGAGCATCAGCAGCAGCGGGTTGAGGACGGTCCAGAGGACATCGGCCATGGAACCGCGATAACGAGTTAGGATATCGCGGCGCACCATGGAGCGCAGGAGCGCGCGGTTCCACCAGAGGCTCTCCATCGGCACGGTGAAGATCTTCGGCAATGCACGCCGGAAAGACCGCCAGCGCAGGCGGCGGAGCGTGCAGATCTCGTGGCTGAGAACGCGGACCAGCGCGCCTTCCACAACCGCGTCGACGACGACAAACGGATCGCCACGCATGTAGGCCCAGCCCGTATCGGCGCTGACGGTAGAAAGATAGATGCGGTAGCCGCCGGGCTCGGGAGGAAAGTCGATGGTCAGGGAAGTTTCGTCGGCGGTCGCGTCGGTCCACTCGCCTTCCTGAATGAATCGGTTGGTATCGGGATCGTAGAACTGCCAGCCGATGGAGCCGGCAGGTTTCGCGAGAGACAGATCCACGGTAAGCGTCAGACCGCGGGCGGTGACGCGAACGTCGCCCCAGGAGCTCTTCATTCGCCTCCGCTATAGAGCCACGCCGGGTAGCGATCTTTCACGGGGCCAGTCTTGCGGCCAAGCGCGTAGATGTCATCGCCGCGCAGATCAGTAAAGAGCTGATAGCGCTCGAGGAGGTGCTTCACCCAACCGAACTCGGGCTTCGGCTCGTCGAGAAAGGGACCGGTGGTGATGGACTCGGTTTCGAAGCCGGCGTCGCGCAGCAGGAAGCCGACTTCCATGGGCGCGTATTCGCGATTGTGGCGGGCTTCACCGTGAGTGGCAGCGCCGGGGCGAATGTAGGCGGGGAAGAAGCCGGGATGGTAACCCTGCAAAATGCCGGCGATGGCGCGGAATGAGATCACGTTCGGCGTGGTGAGTAACAAGTGGCCGCCGGGCTTGAGGACGCGGTTGATTTCGGCCATGGTGTGCATTGGATCGGCATTCAGATGCTCGATCAGCTCACAGCATAGGACGGTGGAGAAGTATTCGGCGGGATAAGGGAAGACGTCGGTTTCGGCGTTGAAAAGATCCACTTCACACTCGAACTCTTCGCCATCCGACGACCGCACGCGCTTGTGGGATTTGGCGCCCGAGGGGCCGAAATAGCAGGCGCGCACCTCTCCGTAGCCTAGCCGGGTTTTGAGCGCGGGCGTGATCTGGAGGTACGCGCCCATCTCGAGGATGCGATCATTCACGGTGCCGGGGGGCGTGAGATCGAGGGTGCGAGCGAGCCGGTCGATGTGGGACGCGGCGTAATGCTTCGGCGCGTCAGCGGTGGCGGCCCAGCCGAGGATGTAGTCCTTGTCGATGGAATCGGGATGGGACGGGGCGGGCTGAGAGCCCGCAGCAGGCCGAGGGCCTGCCCCACTGGGATCTTCAAGGAAATCGAAATACCGGCGGGCAACAAGCGGCCAGGAGCATCCGCGCGTTACCCACTCGCGCGCTTTCTCGCCGATCTGCAGCGCAACCATGGGACGCGAGGTGAGCAGACTCAGATACTCGAAAAGGAAATCCTCTTCGGTGGCGTCGATTGGCACCT
>Ga0326727_10013081_pt1 | contig 18600 bp, 14 predicted proteins | sample MB2enrmetagenome_FD_207643 | JGI IMG/M metagenome (GOLD analysis project Ga0326727, IMG submission 207643) | Lab enriched peat soil microbial communities from McLean, Ithaca, NY, United States - MB29MY | ecosystem: Environmental > Terrestrial > Soil > Wetlands > Peat | place: USA: New York...
CTTCTCGTAGCTGTCCTTGTCGATCATATAGGGGAAGGCCTTCGCCCATTTCTTGGTACCGTCCTTCCACTTGTTGCTGATCATCTGCCAGTTGGCGGAGTCGGGCGGGAACACGGATGCGCCGCTCGCCGGGAATACCACCTTGGAGCGGGCGAAATCCTGGCCTTCGTGGATCATGACCGGACCCTGGATGGTGAGCAGGAAGAGGGCCGCGATCTTGTGCGCCTTGATGTCCTTGTCGGACGCCTTGCAGAAGTTGAGGTAGTTGGACTCGGGAATAATGGTCTTGCTTTCGTTGACTTCCTTGTTCTCGGCCTGGATGAAGTACTGGAGCGTTTCGTTGTCGTGGCTTTCGGCGTAGTTGAAGGAGTCGGACGGGTTCTTGAAGAGCTTGGGGTAGACCTGCACCGCGGTTTTCATCTCGGAGAAGCTCGCCTTACCGCCGATGAGCGAGGAGGAGCGGATCACGCCGCGCACCTTGTCGTTCCAGGCGCCGAGGTCGCGCTTGTCGAAGCCGTTGGCGTTGTCGTTGAGCGCGTAGCCGCCGCCGTCACGGTCTCCGCCGCGTCCGCCCATCCAGGGTTCTGCGGTGATGTGACACTCGGGATTCAGAGCGCGAACCTGGTCGCGAAGCGCTTCCCAAGTCTTCCAGTCGATGATGGTTCCGAGGTCGAAGCGGAAACCGTCGACGTGGTATTCATCCACCCAGTAGCGGGTGCTGTCCACGATGAGTCGGCGAGCCATCGGGCGGTCGCTTTTGATATCGTTGCCGCAACCGCTCTTGGAGTCGTCTGCGCCCTGGGCGTTCAGCCAGAAGTAGTACTTGTGGTCGATGTACTTGAGGGCGTTGCGGTCGTACTGGGAAACGTGATTGTAAACCACGTCCATCATCACGCCGATGCCGTTCTTATGGAACTCGTCCACCATCTTTTTGAACGCATATATCTGGCCGCCGGAAACGCCGATCCACTTGCCCTGGGCGATCTGGCCCTCGTAGTAGAAGGATTCGGGAGCGAAGAAACAACTGGTCATGTAGCCCCAGTGGTTGCGTCCGTAAGGGTTCCAGTTGTTATTGTAGCCCTTGACAATATAAGGTTCCTCGATTTCGTCGAACTCCTGGGTAGGCATCAACTCGATGATGTTGGCGCCGAGATTCTTGACGTGATTGATGCCGCCGGTCTTGCCTTCCTCGACGAGGCCTTCATAGGTACCCTTGTTCTTGATGTCGGGAGAGAGCATCGTCATATCGCGGACATGGGCCTCGTAGATGATGGCTTCACGCCGGGTGACGGGGGCGTATTTCTGCTTGGACTCCCACTTGTAGACCGACGGGTCCACGATTACCGTCAACTGCTGCTGCGGGGAAAGTTCCTTGGTGGCGATGGCTCTGGAGTAAGGATCGGCTACGATAATGCCGGGATTGAACATTTCGCTGCCGCTCTTAGGGCCGAAAACGCGGTAGCCGTAAAGTTTTCCCCACATCGCGCCTTTCTGGCGGCATTCCCAGACGCCGTCCGCATCGCGGGTCATGGCGATCTGGGTTTCCCCTTCGAACTTGGGCTGAATGAGATTGCTCTCGATATCCTTCCTGTCGGGATAGGGAACGCCTACACCGTAGGTTTCGGCATAGGGGCGATCGAAGAGGCAGAGAAGGACCTTCTGCGCGCGGGGAGCGAAGACGCGGAAAACGGTGTCCCCGTTTTCCATATTGTTTCCGAGGGGCTTGGTGGAGGAAATGCCCTCCCAGAAGGCGTCTCCGAACTGCACCTCGAAGTAGTTGGTCTTGGCGTTCGTGTCACTCTTCGTAACGGCTCCCGCCTCGTAATTGTTGGAAATCTCGAGGGGATCGGTGTAAATCAGCGCTTCCTTTCCGCCTTTCAGCGCCTTGACGCCGAACACCTGGACGAAGCTGTCCTGGCCGTATTCGCGCACGACGAAGTCCGCGGCGCTCATATCCGGATTCTTGTTCTTGACGGACACCCAAATCACCGACACAGTCTTTGCAATCGTATTGGTGTTGCTCGGATCCGCAGGCGAAGCCGACACCTGAATGGTGGTGTTGGACGATCTTTCTGCCGCGAGAATCTTCTGCGGAGTCAGCGCAGGTTTCTCAACGGTTTTGGGGGTTTCCTTGACTTCCTCATCGTCTCCGCCACAGGCGGAGACGAGAAATAGCAACGCAATTGCGGGAACAAATGCCTTCAACAGGACTTTCCAGATCATTCTATCCTCCTGATTCCGATTATTGGTAATGCAAAAGTGGAAAGGTTCCCAACATGTTAACACGGACCCCGGATTAGTCAAGGAACTTTTCCAACAGGTTTCAGATTGATGATAAAGCAGGCAGAATTTTTTGTCAAACAGAAGTTGTATATTTTATACAACAAATCGAAGAAAGCCGAATCATATCAAACAACACGACTGTTTCATCGTCGGACGGTCGACGGGAATTCGGCTTCGGCTATTTCGGAAAGATGCTCCCGGAACCAGGTGATAAGCCGTTCCCGGGTGGTGTTCGGATCCTCGATCAGCACTTTCGCGCCGCCGATCAGGTCGATCACGCCCAGTTCGTTGGCATAGCGCGGGATGATGTGCTGGTGAAGGTGCGCAATGGACGCGCCCGCATGGGAACCGACGTTGAAGCCGATGTTAAAGCCCGACGGACGGTAGAGCGCTTCGAGCGCGTCCAGACAGAAGCGCGTCAGGCGGGAGAGATCGCGCTCCTCGTCCTGGTGAAGGTCTCTCGGATCGGCTGTGTGGCGCAGGGGATACACGATCAGGTGGCCGCTGTTGTAAGGATAGAGGTTTACGGAAAGGAGACACTTCGCCGTGCGCAAAATCTCCAGGGATGGGACTTCGCTCTTCCCGGCGGCGATGGCACAGAGGATACAGCCTACATCGGGACGTTTTCCCCGCATGTAGCCGCCTTTTTCAAAAGGATAGACGTAATGATCGAACACCGAGACGCCTCCCGTCGGCGGAACATCAACGAACCCCGGCTCCATGATCGCCAAAGCGCCGCTCGACGATGATTTTCATAGGTATTATAAAAGTTCGTTCCGGTAGCGTTTCATCGTCCGCTTCGCTTGACTTTCATTTTAAAAGCGGTCAATACGCTTGTCAAGGACGAAACGCTCGAATTTGGGCGCACGATTTTCAAAAGAATACTTCCCTTTGAAACCGATTTGAATTATCATGTGAGCCGGAGGTTTTCTCCGATGCCATTTTATCTTTCGCGATTCCGGGAATGGGTCCCGCCCTGCACTTACGAACAGGAAAAGCTGATCGGCTGGCTCGCTTCCGCCCACGCGCATGCGGAAAGCAAGGCGGGCGGTTTCGCGAGCGGCAAGAGGGAAGGCACTTTCCGGGAGCAGATGGAACACGCATTCCGCCGCTACGGAGCCACCGGCGATGAAATCCGGTCACGCGCGAGCGTCCTCCGGGATTTCGGCGACGAAGAGTGGCGATTTCACCGGCTCTTCACCGGACTGGTTCCTTCGATGGAGGACCGCATGGACGTCTTCGGCGAGGCGGCCGACCAGGCGCTGGGTTCCATGTTAGGTTCCGCCGACACACCTCCCGACGACCTTGTGCACGTCACCAGCACGGGCTATCTTTCCCCTTCGCCCGCCCAGCGTCTGGCGGAACTGCGGGGCTGGCAGAGCAGGATTCGGATCACGCACGCCTACCAGATGGACTGTTACGCCGCTTTTTCCGCCATCCGTATCGCTTCCGGGTTCGCCTCCGCCGGCGGAGAAAACTCCCGGACGACCGTCGCCCACACCGAGTTCTGTACGCTCCACTTTCAACCGCTTCGCCACTCCGCCGACCAGATGTTCGTCCAGAGCATGTTCGCCGACGGTGTTGCCGCGTACGACGTCACTTCCCGTAAGCCGGACGGACCTTCCCTGGAAGTGGTCGCAATGCTCGAGGAAATCATTCCCGGGACGCTTCCCCTGATGGTCTGGGCTCCCGCCGACGGCGGAATGACGATTTCCCTTGCGCGGGAAGTCCCCGCCGCCATCCGAGAGATCCTTGCGGGATGGTTCGGCAGGCTTGCCGCAAAGGCCGGAATGGCTCCCGAGGCCATCCTCCGCGAGGCTCTTTTTACCCTGCATCCTGGCGGAAACCGCATTCTCTCCGTAGCCGAAAAGGCGCTCGACATCCGGCCGGAACGGATGAGCCACATCCGCCGTGTCTTCGAAACCCGCGGCGACATGTCCAGCGCTTCGCTCCCTATCTCCTGGCTGCGTCTGCTTTCCGACCCTTCGGTCGCAGACGGAACCCCCGTTGTCGCGGCCGCCTTCGGTCCGGGACTCACCGCAAGCGGCGCGGTGTTCATCGTGAGGAAGGAGGAATTTCGATAGATTCCTGAACCTTCAGCCCTAGAAACACACGGATGACATCCGACACTCTGTCATATTCCGGCCTTTTATCTGTGCAGAAACAGTTTGCAACGCTAAATTCCGCCAGACTGTGAAATATAGGTAAAATCGAAAGTATAAATAGTCCAGCCTGAAAAACCGCTGTTTCAGGCTGGACGCTTTAATTGGCAGATCGGATGATCGAGATTGATCATTTTCTCCAACGGTATTTTGTAAAGCGTTCCGTCCGCTTTCAGCTTCGGCACCATCTGAAACTCCCAAAAATAGGAACGTTTCTGTTCATTTCTGGGAAATATTATGCATGAAATTTCCGATTTTCGCCAGCTTTCATGCGGGTTTTCTGCCTATTTCAGGCCGGACTATTTAGTTACAGACAAAAGCTTCAGAAAAAAAGCAGGGTCTGATCGATCGAAAGACAGGCGCTCGGAAGGATCGAAAGATTTACCAGCAGAATCGCGAAGTTCTAGATGCAGGTGCGGTGGTTTACCGCTCCTAGCGGCATTTCCGGTGTCACCGACCGTTCCGACTATGTTTGTGCGACGGACTATCTGTCCCGGTATGACGACTATGCTGTTCAGGTGAGCGTAAACGCTTTCGATGCCTTCAGGATAACGGATGCGCAACGTTCGGCCGTAGTCCACTAAATCAAAAGTATTGCCGGAAGAGTTCGAGGCCGGCACTCGGACCGCATTCGAGATGTTATCGACCACTTCCGTTACGATGCCTATGGCGGCTAGAGGATACACCGGCGTTCCCTTCGGCATAAAAAGATCGATTCCTTCATGCATTCTTCGCATTGATTCATCTCCGCGAGGAGAACCAAAAAGGTCTTCGGCTCTATCCCGGACTGCTTCCCTCAAATCCTGCCGCCAAGTTCTCTTTTCGCCAAATGGAGAACCATATCGAAAAGTTTCCCGCACGTATGATGGAGTCAGTGTTACAGAAGGAAGAGGCACATTTGCTGCCAAACTGACTCGAATGGCGTTTCCATCGAAACTGAGATTCATGATCTGTCCCAGTCTGTTGGTCATCCGCACGATCCAGATTCTTTGTATAACGATCGTTACAGTAAGAACTGCAATAAGCAACCAAACAACTAGCCATGAAGCTACAGTTTTCATTTTGAACGATATCTTCATATATTACTCATACCTCCAGTTGTCAAAATAATTTTAGCAACATGGTAGCCGGTTTTCGGTGGAAAATCCAGCTTTTCGGTAACTCAGATCGGGTCGGGATATTCCGTCCCCATGTTTACAAAATAATCCTCAATTGTATCAAAATTGTGCGGTCCTCCCCGTTATCAATGCTTTGGTGGTTTCTTGCGGAAATCCGGCGATGAGCGGGCGATCCGGAAACCGATGCAGAAGGACGATTCCGGGTAGATCATTCCCGGAACACTGTAATTCCAAGGCGTAAAATGATAATTGCCGCCCCTGACCACCCGCCAGTAAAAATTGGTTTGATTCCATTTATAGGGGTTGTCCGGGGAATCATCCGGTTTATCCCTTGTCATATCGTAAAGATCGGAACACCATTCCCAGACATTTCCGTCTAAATCAAAAATACCCAGCGCGTTGGAGTCGCATTCTGTGCCTACGGGGTAGGTTTGTTGCAATTTCATCGATTCAAGCAACTCGTCATTGGTAAGCTTGTTCCCTTCCTCGAAATATTGATCGGAGTTGCCCGCTCTGGCCGCATATTCCCATTCGTACTCCATAGGGAGACGGTATCCGCTTACGCTTGAAGTGTTGGTAACCGCTTCTCCTGCATCGTTTATCAACTGTCCATTGCTGTTATAGGAAGGCGGCAATCCTAACAGTGTGTTCAGCCAGTTGCAGTAAGCTATGGCATCCCACCAGGTGACGTAGATCACCGGTCGCTGCCCCCTTCCGAAATTCGCGTCCGTCGGACGGGTTCTCTCTGTGTATTCACAAAAGGTGTCGTATTCGTCGAAGGTAGTTTCAAATTTATCCAAATAGAACAACGCCACCTTGAATTTTTTCTCACGGATTATTCCCTTCTCCCGGAAACGCTTGACAAAAGTTCCTCCTGGAACAAACACCATATTCATTTGGATTTTTCTCAGGATTCCCAAAGATTCCTGAGAAAAAGCGCCGCCGAATAAAAATGTGATCATCACAGAAACCGAGAAAAAAAGGCTCCTTGTTTTCATCGAGTTCTCCAAGATGACTCCAAAAATATTCCCTGCCGGAACTTACTTGCCGAATATTGAGCGATATATCCCAGATCCGCCATTGGCTGACTGTCTGAATTCTGGAACTGAAGGGTAAATCTGCCTCCGCGGCCGTTTTTGGACATCTTTACCAGTACCGTATTCGTTCCCGGATTGAGGGAAAATTCCGGTTGTTTCGGCGCGGCTACCCGCTGAGCCAGAAAAGTGAAAACAGGCTTTCCGTTGACCCAGATCTTCAGGTTTGCGAAGGAAGCGATTGACAATCGCACGTTTCTCGCTTCGGGCGACAGGACGCGGAAGGCGAGATAAGCGGTCCCGACCTTCAGGCTGGAAAGTTCTCCCGGAGAGATCTGCGTGTCGCGGGCTGTTTCCTGAACTTTCCATTTCAGGGGTTTTCCGTCGGCACAGGCGTTTCGGAGAATGTCGGCGTTGGTTTCACCGATAAAATCGCTATCAAAACCGTCGTCCCCGTTGGAAGAAACAAAAGGTCCGACGGTCGAGAAGCAGGGAATGCTTTCCCCGTTCCAGAACCAGTCGAGAGAATTGGTATTGACGCGTTTTACGCCGAAGAAATCTGCCGTAACGGAGACGCGGAGTCTCGCAAGAAGGTACTTCGCATCGCTGTCGGAGCGGAATACGATGTTCGTCCGGTCGGAAAGTGGATGGTCAAAGCGGATTGTACCTGCGTCGGCATGATAAGGCGCATCCGGGATCACAGATATATCGGCTGTGAGACCGGGAAAGGATCGAGAAAAGGAGAGTGAAAGCACGCCGTAACGGCTTGTGCCGCTGTCTGACGAGGGGACGGTGCGGACGCGGAAAGGGAGCGCCTTCTCGAGGAAGGCTTCATGAGAGTCGGCGGGAAGTTTTTCGAGACAGTTGCGGAGAAGCTTCGCGTAGGATTCCGCCGTACATGTTTTCGGATCGGACGCGGCAGCGGAGAGGTAGGACGAAAGGAGCGGACGCACCGTCGCGCAGGCGGGATCGGCAATGGCGTCCGAGACGGCAGCCGTTGCCGCCTCGGTCAGGAAGCCGGAACCGACGGGAAGCGGCTGCGCGCCCGGTTCAAATGCGAGACGGAAGCCCCGGGTATTTTCCACATCGCCGCAGTCGATGATCACGAGGTGTGTGTCGGGCTGATAAAACCAGGAACCTTCCGACGATGCGCCGGGAAGAAGGCGGGGAAGTTCCCTGCCGTTCAACATTACCTTTGCGGGGAAGGTTTCCAGACCCGCCAGTGCCACTTGAACGCGGCGCTTCGGCGAGAATCCCGGGAAATCGCCCGCGGAAGGGGAGACGCTCAGTTCGTGCGAACGTTCATCCCAACGGACCTGGGTTTTCGTCATTTCACCGCGCAGATAGCCGAGATTTTCGCCGTCGTCCTCGTAAAGGATAAATTCCGCGTCGCGGCCGGGGAAAACACGGAGGATCAATTCCGGCCAGGCAGCCTTGCCGGTGTTTTGCCGGACGGGAATTTCGGGGACGATGCTGCCTTCCCTCTGCCAGGCGGGAAGATCCATCAGGTCGCATTCGAGACAAAGGTTGGTCGGCCCCGCGACAGTGTTTCCTCCGGCGAGGGGAATCCAGCGTCCGGCTGGCAGATATACCTCGCGTTTGCCGCCCCGGTTGGTGAAAGGGGCTGTTAGAATCGACGGGCCGAACATCCATGCATCGGTCTTTTCTGCGACAAACGGATCATCGCGGAATTCCCAGAAGAGGGGGCGCATCGGCGGCGTTCCCGTCTCGAATGCCTGGTGGGCAAGTGCGTAGAGGTAGGGCAGAAGCCGGTAGCGCATCTCGATGGAGGAACGGATGCTTTCCTCGGCGTCCTTGCCGAAGTCCCAGGGCCAGCGGACGGCGTTGAAGCTGCCGTGGGCCCGCATCAGAGGCGTGAAGGCGCTTTCCTGCTGCCAGCGCGCATAAAGTTCGGGACCGGGGTTCCCTGTGAATCCGCCCGTATCGCAGCACGTCCAGGGATAACCGCAGAGGCCGTAGGAAAGAAGCGTTTGCGGTGTCTCGCGAAGGACGCTCCACGAAGTTCCGATGTCCCCTGTCCAGACGGCGGATCCAAGCCGCTGAGCGCCCGGGCTGAAGGTGCGGTTGATCGACCAGAAGCGGCGGTCGGGGTAATTGGCTTTCCAGAGGTCGAGTTCCGCCGTGGTCATCCAGAAGTATTCCGTGAAAGCCTGTTCCGCCTCGTCGTTCCACCAGCCGGAAACGCCGGCCTGCATCGCCGGGGCGAGGTTGGATGCCCACCATGCGCGTACTTCGGGTTTCGAGAAATCGACGTCGTCGCCCGTTCCTGCGCTTCCCTTCGCCAGGATCCAGTCGTTCCTGCGCGCTTCGGCCAGAAAATTACCGTTCACGCGGGGCTTGCGGATGCCGACGAAATGGATACCCAGGGCGGCGGCTTCCGCGAGATCGGTCTTCGGGTCGGGGAAAACCTCCGGGTTCCAGGAGAAATCGTTCTGATACCAATCATAATCGTAAATGAAGGCGTCGACGGGAATGTTCCGCTTGCGGAATTCCTGCCACTTGCTTTTGACGTCGTCGTAATCGGTGTAGCCCCAGCGGCTCTGGAGGTAGCCGAGCGCCCACAGAGGAGGTACGGGAGGTCTGCCGGTGATGCCCGTGTAGGCGTCGAGAAGCGCGGCGGAGTTCGTGCCGGTGAAGAAGCAGATGTCGAGGATCGTTCCAGGTACGTCGAAGCGGTCGGTATCTGCGCGTTCCCAGATCACGCCGGGCTTTTCGCAGCAGACGAGAACGCCGTAGCCGCTTTCCGTCCAGATCAGGGGAATGCGGGTAACCGTGTTGGCCACTACCGACTCTGCTTTATTCTTGACGAGGGGGCCGTTGCCTACGCCGTATGCGCGTTCGCCCTTCGGATAGGAGGAGATGAAACGCATCCGGTTACCGCCGTTGCGGCTCGCGTCGATCGGCCCGTAGAGGGTTTTTCCCTTCGCGTCGAGAAGGGTGAGACGGAAGTGTTCGCGGTCGAAAGTCAGCGCACCGTCTATTGTACGAAGTGTCAAAGAGGAGCCATTAGTCAGCACGGAATATGCAGGAACGGGCAGATCCGGAGCAAGGATGGAACCGGCATCGGCGGGAAGCGCCACGTTCGCGGGTGCCACCGTCAGCCGGAAGGCGTTCGGGGAGATCGCTTCGACCCGATAAATCAGACCGTTCGCGGAGTCGGTCACCGAGAAACCCTTCGCGGTCGGTATGGCAACCGGGGCGCCGCCCATTCCGAAAAGCAGGGACGGGAAAACCAGGGATGAGAGAAGTAGGGCGGCAAAGGGCTTCATCGAGACCTCCGAAGACATGTTGTATTAATTATACAACAATACAGATTTCGAGTCAATGGACATGCGGTTTCGATAAGATGGCGGAGAAATGCGGTTCCAGTTCACGAAATCTTCACGGAAATTCAAGACCGTTTCCTTGCAAAAACCGGAATGACGCCCTAAAATATACTCCATGTAACTTCATTCAGGCAAAAGAGGTAACGAAGTGGTTGAAAAAAAGGGAACGCTGGAACGCTGGTCGGTGGAAAAGTCCGCCGAACTTTACGGTATCCGGAGCTGGGGTGCGGGCTACTTTGATCTTTCTGCCGCCGGGGAGGTGATTTACACCGCCGGTGCGAATTCGAAAAACAAGAAAATCAGCCTGATGGAGATTGTTTCCGGTATCCGCGAGCGCGGTCTCGGTTTCCCCATCCTCCTGCGGTTCAATAACATCTTGGATTCTCAGATTTCGCTCATTCATGAAAGCTTCCATAAAGCGTTCAAATCCAGCGGCTACCAGGGCAAGTACCGCGGTGTTTACCCCATTAAGGTCAACCAGCAGCAGCAGGTTTTGGAGGAAGTCACCCAATTCGGCAGCCGCTACCATCATGGTCTCGAAGCGGGAAGCAAGGCGGAACTGATGGCCGCGATCAGCTTCCTCAAGGATCCGGAAGCCCTCCTGATCTGTAACGGCTACAAGGACGAGGAATTCGTCGATCTCGGGCTCAACGCCGTTAAGATGGGGGTGCGCGTTTTCTTTGTCATCGAAATGCCCGGCGAGGCCGAACTCATCATCGAGCGTTCCCGGAAACTTGGCGTGAAACCCAACCTCGGCGTACGGCTCAAGCTGTCCACCAAGGCGAGCGGACAGTGGACCGAGTCCGGCGGCGACCGCAGTATCTTCGGGCTTTCCATTTCTGAATTAATGGCGGTAGTCGATCGTCTTCGTGAGACGAAAATGCTGGATTGTCTCCAGCTCCTTCATTACCATGTGGGAAGCCAGATTCCCAACATTCGCGATATACGGGCGGCGGCGCTCGAAGCTACCCGCATCTACGTGGGCCTTGTCGGCGAAGGCGCACCGATGGGTTTCCTCGATCTCGGAGGCGGTCTCGCCGTGGATTACGACGGGAGCCAGACCAACTTCGAGGCCAGCCGCAACTACACGGTGGACGAATACTGCACCGATATCGTCGAGACCGTGATGAGCGCCCTTGACGGCAAGGAAATTCCGCATCCCGCCATTGTCACCGAGAGCGGACGTGCCACCGTGGCTTACTATTCCGTGCTTCTCTTCGATATCCTCGATGTTTCGCACTTCGAGACTTCGCCGCCTCCCGAAAAACTTCCCGATGGGTCGCATGAACTCATCCAGAACCTTTTCGAGACGCTCCAGAAGTTCAGCCTGAAGAACATCCAGGAAAGCCTGAATGATGCGATCTACTACCGGGACCAGCTCCGCGACCTCTTCAAGCATGGCGACATCACGCTGCGCGAACGCGCACTGGCGGACAACCTCTTCTGGAACATCGTCTGGAGCGGATCGCGCAATCTGAAGAACCTCAAGACGATCCCCGAGGAGTTCGAAGGCATCGAAGTGGCGCTTTCCGACATTTATTACGGCAACTTCAGCGTTTTCCAATCCCTTCCGGATACCTGGGCCATCGACCAGCTTTTCCCGGTCATGCCCATCCATCGCTTGAAGGAAGAGCCCGTGCGTCAGGCAGTTATAGCGGACATCACATGCGACTGCGACGGCAAGCTCGACCGCTTCATCGACCCGCACGATGTTCGGCACACCCTTCCGCTGCACGAATTCAAGAGCGATCAGGACTACATCCTCGGTGTCTTTCTCGTTGGTGCATACCAGGAGACCTTGGGTGATCTCCACAACCTTCTCGGCGACACCAACGTAGTCACCATCAGCGTGGACGAGAACGGCGATTACTCCTTCACCGACGAGCTCGAGGGCGATTCCGTCTCCGATGTTCTTTCCTACGTAGAGTTCGATATCAAAGCCATGAAAGCTCGTCTGCGCGAGCAGGCCGAGAAGGCCGTGCGCGACGGAAAGATCACCGTTCGCGAACGCAGCGCCATTCTCAAAGCTTACGAGGATGGATTGGCGGGCTATACGTATTTCGAGAAGTAACCCTTCGACTCCGCTCAGGGACCGGTATTTTACTGAAACAGGAGGTTTTCGATGACATTGCCCGTCGCCGATCCCGTCCTGGAGAAGATCCGGGACATCCTGGCGGAAATCTACCACCCGGAAACCATCTGGCTTTTGGGCTTGCGGGCATGGGTTCGACCTTATTGAGAAGACACGCAATTTATTTACGTTGATTGAGCTGTGCGCCGGCTAAAACGTCGATTTCAAAAATTTGAAGCCGGATGCGGATATCTTGAATCCCTAGGTTCAGATTTTCCGTTATCCAGGAAATGAATTGGAACCCGATTCCGAAGCGATGCCGGAGGCGGTTGACTCGGCTCAGAAGATTTTCGATTTCTAAAAGGGAAAATCTCGTAAAAATAACTCGTACCCCCAACAGGAGGTCTCTATGTCCCGTGTTCTTATCATCGGCGCCGGCGGCGTCGGACAAGTGGTTGTTCACAAGTGCGCACAGGTGCAGTCAGTCTTCACTGACATCTTGCTTGCGAGCCGTACCAAATCCAAGGTGGACCGCATCGCGAAGGACATCGAGTCCCGCTATGGCCGCAAGATCTCCACGGCGCAGCTCGACGCCGACAAACCGGCGAACACGGTCAAACTGATCAAAAAGTTCAAGCCGGATCTCGTCGTCAACGTGGCGCTTCCCTACCAGGATCTCGCCATCATGGATGCGTGTCTCGAGACGAAGACAAACTACATGGACACGGCCAATTACGAACCCAAGGACGTGGCGAAGTTCGAGTACCGCTGGCAGTGGGCCTACAAAGAAAGGTTCGAAAAGGCCGGCATCACGGCGCTCCTCGGCAGCGGTTTCGACCCCGGCGTGACCAACGTTTTCACGGCGTGGATGAAGAAACATATCTTCAGCAAAATGCAGTACCTCGACATAGTCGATGCGAACGCGGGCAGCCACGGAGTCGCCTTTGCTACCAACTTCAACCCGGAGATCAACATCCGCGAGATCACCCAGCGCGGACGCTACTTCGAGAAAGGCGAATGGAAGGAAATCGACCCGATGTCTGTCCACAAAGCCGTGAATTATCCCGAGGTGGGGGACAAGGAAAGCTACCTCCTCTTCCACGAGGAACTGGAAAGCCTCGTGAAGAACTTCCCGGAGATCGAGCGAGCACGCTTCTGGATGACCTTCGGACAGGAATACCTCACGCACCTGCGCGTGCTTCAGAACGTGGGCATGACGCGCATTGACGCGGTCAACTACAAGGGCACCAAGGTGGTCCCGCTGGAGTTCCTCAAGGCGCTTCTGCCTGAACCGGCGAGCCTCGGCACCAACTATACCGGAAAAACCTGCATCGGCGTGCAGATTGAGGGCTTGGACAAGAACGGGCAGCCGAAGAAGCACTTTGTCTACAACGTCTGCGACCACGCGGAGAGTTTCAAAGAAACCGGCACGCAGGCCGTCGCCTACACCACCGGCGTCCCGGCGATGATTGGCGCGATGATGATGATCACCGGCCAGTGGGAAAAGCCCGGCGTCTGGAACATGGAGGACTTCGACCCCGATCCCTTCATGGAACAGCTCAATAAACATGGGCTACCGTGGAAGGAAACGAGCTTCTAAGCAAGTATGAGGAAATAAGTATTATGATTACACTGATTGAAGCAAGAAATTTTAGAAGCTTGAAAAATATTCATCAAGAGATTAAAAATTTTCAAGTATTAATTGGGGCGAATGCAAGTGGGAAAACAACATTTCTTGATACAATCAATTTTTTATCAGATATTGTTCGGATTGGTATAGATGAAGCTATCTCTAAAAGAGCAAAATATTTCAATGAGTTGACTTTTCTTGGGCAAGGGGGAGATATCGAGATCGCTCTTGAAGTGTCTTTGCCAGAAGATATTAAGATGAAATTATTTGATAAAGATTTTGAAATAATAAGATACGGAATGAGAATTGGCTTAGATAATACTACTGGAGAACATGCGATATTAGAAGAATCTGCTATCTTATTAAAAGCAGATGCGTTGAAGCTTTCTCTTGATGATCAACTTCCGAAATTATTCCCAATGGAACATAATATTTCGGAATCTTTATTGGCAAAGAAATATAAAGACAGGCATTTTCGAAGAACTTTTCGTAAAAATCCTGATGGGAATGATAATTTTTATGTTGAAACAAAGGAAAAAGCAGATAAAGGCTGGATACCTTCTTTCAAATTTGGGATAAAAAAATCTGCTTTGGGTAATTTACCTGCGGACGAAACAAAATTTCCTGCTTCAAGTTGGCTCAAAGAGTATCTCACAAATGGTATTCAATCCTTTATTCTTGATAGTTTAAGTATTCGCAACCCAAGTCCTCCTGGGCAATCAAGAAGTTTTAAACCTGATGGGTCAAATCTTCCATGGGTAATCGGTGATTTAAAGAAGAATAGTAAGCTATTCAAACGTTGGTTGGATCATATTAGGACCGCCCTTCCAGATATTGAAGATGTCGATGTTATAGAGATGCCTGAAAATAAGCATAAATACTTAATCGCAACTTATAATAATGGTGGAAAGATTCCATCATGGCTGGTGTCTGATGGTACGTTAAGATTGCTTGCGTTAACTATTCCTGCATATTTGCCGGAGTTAAAAGGGGTGTACTTAATTGAAGAACCTGAAAATGGAATCCATCCAAAGGCGATTGAAACAGTATATCAGTCGCTATCATCGGTTTATGGGGCTCAAATATTAATGGCTTCACACTCACCGATTATATTGAGTATGGTGAAACCGCAGGATGTCCTGTGTTTTGCGAAAACAAAGGACGGAATTACCGACATTGTTAATGGAAGAGATCATCCTAAGTTGAAAAATTGGAAAGGAGAAATTAATATAAGTGATTTATTTGCTGGCGGAATATTAGGATGAAGAGTTTATTAGTGCTGGTAGCGGATAAAGATGCCGAGTTTCTTTTTCAAGAATTATTAGTTCGATTCCCAAGAGTTGAACACATTGCTGAAATTTCATTTGATATCATTACTCACCCTCAACGAGACCCCGGTGTTATTAATCATTCAGTTGAATTGTTGAGACCATATGTAGACGATTATAATTACTTGATGATATGTTGCGATCATGAAGGCTCTGGACGTGAATCTATAAGCAGAGAAATGGTAGAAAATGAATTGGAACAACTCCTTTCATCGAATGGATGGCAAGGAAGAAATGTGTGTATATTAGTTGATCCTGAAATTGAATCTTGGCTTTGGGTTCATGAAGCTAAGTTACACGAATTGGTTGATTGGGAAAATGAAAGATCGATTTATGATTGGATAAGAGCGAAGGGATTTCAATTCAAACAAAATTTGAATAAACCGGTTCGACCCAAAGAGGCTTTTGAAGAAACACTCAAATTTCAAAATATTCCAAAATCTTCATCACTATTCGCAACTTTAGCAAAAAAGGCAAGTTATAAGAGATGTAACGATCCTTCATTTCAAAAATTGTTGGAAACCCTCAAACGATGGTTTCAGAAAGAAGAAGTATCGATATGAAGACGATAGGAACATCCTCCATAGATCTCGGCCTCCTGCGGGTGGAAACGCCGTGCTTCTTCATCGACGAAGCCGCACTCGCGCGGAATCTCGCGATCCTGAAGTCGGTCATCGACCGCACGGACTGCCGCATCCTGCTCGCGCTGAAGGCGTTCGCCAATCCGGCCGTCTTCCCCCAGATCGCGAAGGTGCTTCACGGCACTTGCGCGAGCTCGGTACACGAGGCGCGGCTCGGGCGCGAGGAATTCGGCGGGGAGGTCCACGTTTTCGGGGCGGCTTACTCCGAAGATAACTTCGCGGAGCTTCTTCCGATCGCCGATCATATCGACTTCAACTCGTTCGCGCAGTGGGAGTATTTTCGGGCGCTTGCAATGGAGGCGAAGACCGGCCGCGAGATCCACTTCGGGCTGCGGATCAATCCGGAGCATTCCGAGGGCGCGACGCCGATCTACGATCCTTGCGCGCCCTTCTCTCGCCTGGGTATCACCCGCGCGAATTTCCAGCCGGAGGAACTTTCAGGAATCGACTACCTTCACTTCCACACGCTTTGCCAGCAGAACGCGCAGCCCCTCGTACGCACGCTTGAAGCCGTGGAACGCAAGTTCGGCGAGTTCATCCCGCGTATGAAATACGTCAATTTCGGCGGCGGGCATCATATTACACGAGCCGACTACGAGATCGACCTTCTCTGCGATACGATCCGGTCGTTCAAGAAACGTTACCCGGGGGTGCAGGTTTATCTGGAACCCGGCGAGGCCGTGGCGCTCGACGCCGGTTATCTGGTCGCGACGGTTCTGGACGTCATCGAAAACGGGATGGAGATCGCCGTGCTCGATGCCAGCGCCGCATGTCACATGCCCGATGTGCTCGAAATGCCTTACCGGCCGATGGTAATCGGCAGCGACGCGGCGCGCGAGAAGGCTTTTACCTATCGCCTTGCCGGGCCGAGTTGTCTTGCGGGCGACGTCATCGGAGACTATTCCTTCGACAAACCGCTGAAACGGGGCGACCGGTTGATTTTTACCGATATGGCGATTTACTCGATGGTGAAGACCAACACCTTCAACGGCATTCGACTGCCCGGCATTGCTGTAATAAACTCGGAAAATGGCGCTTTCCGTCAGGTGCGTGAATTCGGCTACGAGGAGTTCAGACGGAGACTATAGACGAAAATTTCGCGAAAATCAAACGGGGAATTCCTCGATTTCTTCCCAAAAACGGATTTTTCGTTGTATAATATCCTCGTTGAAAGGTAAATATTTATCGGGGAGTGAATCCATGAAACACATGAGCGCGATTCTGTTCGCCGCCGTAGTTCTTTCTGCGGCAGTCTCCTGTTCCAAGCCCGCCGTGTATTACCCGCTTTACCATTATGTGGGACTTTCCTCCACACTGGAGAAGGCCGCCAACGGAAAAATCGATTCCTATCTCAACTGGGGTGACAAACTGCTTGCTACCGGCAAAAGCGTAACCGTTACCAACAATTCCTCCAACTTTTCCGTTTATGTCGAGGTGAAGAGCGTCGTGGATAATTCCACGGGCTGGGTGGATCTCGGAAAAGTCATTACCAACGCGGCAACGCGCGGCGTGATTCTCGGGAATTCGATCGCCTATTCCACTCCGACCGTTTCCGCCCGCAATACACAGAGCATTACCCCGCCGCTTCTGTGTTATATTCTGGAAACCAAGGACGGCGAGTGGGCTCGTATCCTGCCATATCAGTCCCAGAACTACACGCTTTCCAATATTACCTGGCTGCCAGGCGATCTCGATTGGGTCGCACTCAAGGATATCTCCACCAATCAGTCCGACGTGGACGTGATGGTAGCTGTGCAGTTTCGGACGCGCAAATTCAAGGAAGCGGCAATCGCATTGGGACAGAACCCGAATGATGCCGCGCAGAAAGCGAATTATGACAAGACTCTCTCGGAACTGAAGACGGACCTCTCCGCCATCATCCAGAAGTACCCTCAGAGCGGATCGGTCAAATACGCCAACGAACTTCTCGATGCAATGTTTCCCCCCGCGGTGGAAACCAACACCGCGGATACGAACAGCGGAACTCCTTCAGGAAGTAACGAAACCCTTTGATTTTCCGAATGCGGAAAAACGGGAGCGGCTCGAAAGGCTGCTCCCGTTTTTTTGTTCAGCCGGCTCTTCTGAGTTTCGAAATCCAAAAATAATCATCATTTGACTTTTTCCGGGAAGCGGATGATAATGGAAATGGAAAGTTTTGGGAGGTATTTTTATGAAAGGTATTTTGATGCTCCTCGGCCGTCTGCTCTACGCCCTTCCCTTCGGCGTTTTCGGTCTCTTCTGTTTCCTCAACGCGAAGGATATGATCAAAATGATTCCCGCATACCTGCCTTTCCATGTAGTCTGGATTTACTTCACCGGCGCGTGCCTTATCGGTGCGTTCATTTTCATCTTTTTCAAGATCAGGTACGCCAACGTGGTTGCTTTCCTGCTGGGTGTGATGATGGTCGCTTTCGTTTGTCTCATCCATATTCCGGGAGTGCTGACGGGCGGTCAATATGCCCATCTGGCGGTATTGAACCTGCTTAAAGACGCCGCCCTCGGCGGGGCCGCTTTCTTTATCGCCGGCGCGCTCTCCGAGAAGTAGTCCGCTTTTGAAAACACGGAATGCACGAAACAATATACCGGCATGCGATTGTGTGGATGTTCCGTTTCGTGTGTTCCACGTTTCGTTCAGCGATTCATTGTGAAAAACGGCTGAAATATCTCGTTAGGATCTGGGAGAGAAGTTTTACGGCGGTTGATGTTCTGTCAAACACAAGGTGTTACGGCAAAGATGACCAAAGTCACAGTGAAATTGTGACCGATGTCTTATTGTATTGTTACCGGAAAAGGGGTATTCTCTTTCAGAACGAAACTTGAGGAGTCTGTTATGAAGAGTTTACCTATTGCCGTGATTCTTCTGTTTAGTCTTTTTTCCATAATGAATGCCCAGGATGCACAGGTTTCCTTTGATCGGGACGGAAAGGTGTGGGAGATCACCAAAGACAACAAGAAAATTGCGGATGTGCTCCAGGGTTATCCGGGC
>Ga0326727_10013082_pt1 | contig 18598 bp, 4 predicted proteins | sample MB2enrmetagenome_FD_207643 | JGI IMG/M metagenome (GOLD analysis project Ga0326727, IMG submission 207643) | Lab enriched peat soil microbial communities from McLean, Ithaca, NY, United States - MB29MY | ecosystem: Environmental > Terrestrial > Soil > Wetlands > Peat | place: USA: New York...
CGGCGCGGCCGTGCTGGGCATCTCCCCCACGAGCACGGCTTCGTTCACCACGTTCAATTACGGCAGCAGCAACCCGATCACCATTCCCGCCACGATGACCGTCGGGAACGCCGCCGCCACGATCTCCGCCGGCGCGGTGGTGCTGAACAACACCAACGCCATGACCAGCCTGACGGTCACCGGCGGCAGCGTCACCACCGGTCCCGGAGTCACGGCGGTCAACGTGTCGATCAACGGCGTCGGCACCCTCGGCACCGCCGTCAACACCGCCGCGAACTTCCTCTCGGTCACGAACTCGCTGAACGTGATGAACCCCGCGGCGAACATTACCGTCACCGGCAGCAGCTTCGCGGTCAAGGGGACCAATGTCGTCTCCAACATCGATGCCCTGCAGTTGAGCGGCGGCACCACCGCCCTCAACTACCAGCCCGGGGCCCTCCTGCCCGGACTAGCCATCCGCGCGTGGTCGTTCGGCGGGGGCGGCAGCAGCCTCGATACTTATACGGGCGCCGCCGGGGCCAACCCGCCCAACATGAGCTACGACCCCAGCAGCCTCGCCGGCAAGATCGGTACCTCCACGGCCAGCACCTTCGCCGGCACGCTCAATCCCATGAACATCGCCATCAACGTGCCCAGCGCCACGCAGGAGTGGTTCCAAAGCGGCGGGATGGGGACGGGGCCGATCCCCACCAGCGCCGCGCCCACCGGCTACGTATATAACATCACCATCGAGTACCGCGGCGAGCTTTACGTCCCCGCCACGGGCACCTATTACTTCGCGACCGCCAGCGACGACGGCAGCGCGCTGTGGATCGATCCGGGCACCGACAACCCCACTTATAACACCGCGGGCTCCACTTCCAATGCCATCGTCCAGAACGATTATGGACAGGGCATAACGCCGCGGTACTCCGCCGGGATCAGCCTCACGCAGGGCTACCACGACTTCCTTGTCCGCAATAATCAGGGGGGCGGCCCTGACGCCCTGGAGGTCTTTTGGGGCACCACCGCCAACCCCAACGTTGCCACCAACATGTCGCTGATCCCCGGCAGCGACTTCTACTTCGGCGGCTACGCCCCGGGGCCGGCCGCCATGCCGAACACCAACGTGGTGGTCACCGCCGCCAGCATGTTCTCGCCCGGCAACGGCTACGCCAACACCTTCGGCAGCCTGACGCTGGGCGGCAACCTGACCTTCAGCGGCGGCAGCGCCGCCGGGACCTCGGCGAGCTTCTCCGGCATCACGGCCACCACCACGGCCGCGATCGGCAACGATGCCACGACCAGCGACGTGACGACCGTGATCGTCCAGAGCGGCGGCACGGTCGCCGTGTCCAACAACCAGACGCTCACCTTCAACGCCCCGGCCGTTTTCGGCACGGGCGGCGCGGGCGCGGTAACCGTCGGCAGCGCGGCCAACGCCGGCACCGTGGTGCTGGCTTCCCCGGCCTCCCCGGCCACGCACCTCTTGAACGGCAACCTGAACGTCAACGGCGGAACGCTGTGGGTCAACGGCACCCTGGCCGGCAGCGGCAACCTCACGGTCGGCGGCGGCGCGATCCTCGGCGGCTCGGGCTCCATCACCGCGGCCGGCGCGGGCGTCTTCATCCAGAGCGGCGGCACGCTGGCCCCGCACATCGCCGCCGCCGGCGCCAACACCTTGACCATCGGCTCGGTGGCGACGCCCTCGGCGCTGACGCTGGCCGGCGGCAGCATCCTGGCTTTCAACATGGGCGCGCCGGGCTCCACCGACATGGTCCAGGTCAACGGCAACCTGACGCTCAACAGCGGCACCGACGTGCTGAACGTCAATTGCCTCACGGGCTTCACCTACGGCACGTACGAGCTCATCGGCTACACCGGCAGCCTGGCCAACAGTGCTTCGTGGACGGTCAACCACGCGGGCAGCGTGCCGGCCAACGCGCAGTTCGGGCTGGCCACGCCCGGCAGCGGCGCGCCGCCCGGCGAAATCATCTTGACGGTTTCCAGCGGCACGCTCACCTGGACGGGGGCCGGCGGGTCCAACTGGAACACCACGGAGGTCGACTGGTCCGGTACCCACAACACCTACAGCGACGGTGCCCTGGTGACCTTCCCCAGCGGGGTGTCGCACAGCAACATCACCGTCGCCGCCGCCGGTGTGAGTCCCGTGAGCGTGAACTTCACCAACACGACGAGCACCCACTACATTTTGGGGGGCGGGCCGATCAACGGCGCCGCCAGCCTGACCGTCAGCGGGGGCGGCGTGGTCACGCTCAACAACGCCGGCAACGGCTATAGCGCCGGCACGCTGGTCGCCAAGGGCACGCTGCAACTGGGCGCCAACGGCGCCCTGCCCGCCGGCGGAGCGGTTACCGTCTCCGCGCAGGGCATCCTGGACACGGAAGGCTACGCGCCGTCGCCCGGCACCGTGACGCTCTCGGGCGGCGCGCTGCAAAGCTCCGTTGGCGGCGGCTCCTTGAACGCCACGAGCTACGTGCTGCAAGGCGGCAGCGTGACGCTCCCGCTGGGCGGCGGCACCGCGACGCTGACGCAGAACGCGTCGACCACGACCCTCTCCGCCGCCAACACCTACGGCGGCGTCACGATGGTCAACGCCGGCACCCTGGTGCTGGCCAGCGCCGGCTCGCTGACCGGCACCACCGCCATCAACGTCGGCGGCGGCACGGCCGCCGCCACGATGAACGTCGCCGGCGCCGTCAACGGCGCCGTCCCGATCACCGTCAACGCCCAGGGCGTCTACAACGTCAACTCCGCTGCCGGCGCGGGCAGCGGCGCGGTGACGATCAACCCCTCGGGCACGTTCAACATCAACGCCGCCGGCGCCAGCACGGGCCCGATCACCGTCAACAGCCAGGGCACGCTGGGCATCGGCGCCTCGGGCATGGCCGCCCCGGCGGTCACCATCAACGCCGGCGGCATCCTGGCGGGCCTGACGCCGAATGCCTTCGCTTTCACCGGCGCCAACCCGATCACCGTCCCGGCGCAACTGCAGATCGCCGCCGACGGGGCGCTGGGCACCCCCAGCAGCAACCTGGCGATGGCCCCGGGCAGCTACTACAACTTCACGGCCCAGCAGTCGCTCTCGCCCAATCTCACGATCGCGACCGGGATGGGCCTGTTCGGCAACACCACCAATTTCGATTTCAATCCCGCCGACACCCCCGCCGTCACCTTCCAGCCCAACGCCGTTTTCGCGCCCAGCAGCGGCCCGTCGCCGACCCGCGCGCAACTGGGCGGGGCGGCCACCCTCCTGCTGCCCATCCTGGCCACCGATACGGGGCAGGTCTACAGCGTGGGCGACAACGGCAGCACCTCGATCTATCGCGGCCTGGCTCTCGGCAGTTGGTCCACGGTCGGCGGCGCCGGGCTTGCCGCGGGCGCACCCGTTACCTTGGCGCTCACGGCCAGCGACACGGCCAGCAACGGCTTTGCCATCTACATGAACGGCCATGACACGACCATTAATTCCAGCACCATCCTGGACACCGGCAACACCACGACCGGCGTCGAGTTCGACGGCAGCGGCAACCTGATCCTCGGCAGCACCGCCGGCGCCGGCGGCACGGCCACCGTCTACAGCCGCGTCGGCGTGCTCAACGCCACCACCAACACCAGCGGCGGCACCAACGGCACGAACCCGACGCTGGTCAGCTTCACTAGCGCCACGAACAACCTGGCGGGCAAGACGCTGAACTTGCAGAACCTGACGCTCGGCGCCACCAATGCCCAGTTCCTGGCCGCCAACGGCACGATCAACTTCGGCGCCTGCTCGGCGCTGTCCGCCCCCGGCGTCAGCATGAGCCAGGGCACGTTGAATTTCGCGGCCAGCGCCCTTTACCGCCTCGACAGCGACACCGCCCTGGGCGGCGGCGCCACCTGGAACTTCCAGCCGGGGTCGATGATCTCGCTGACCTACAACCCCAATACCAGCGCGCTGGTCGCCCCCGCCAGCGCCGAGGCGAACGTGGACCTGATCTGCTCCACCACCATCAGTCCGCAAACCGTCAGCGGGACGAACCCCATTACGCTGGGCAACGGGCGAACGATCAGCACCCCGTGGGAGCCCGGCCTCGCCAACCCGGTCGGGCTGCAGGTTGCCGCCGCCTCGACGGCCACCATCACCGCCGCCTCCGGCGCCAGCTACGTACGCTTCGGGGCGGCCAACGGCAACACCCTGAGCATCGACGTCCCGTTGAATCTCCCCAGCACGACTCTGCAGATCAACGACACGCCCAGCAATACCCTTTACGTGCCCTACGACGGCGACGCGAACCTCCAGCGCCAGCCGGGCGGCTCGATCCTCAACGGGACCGTGGTGCTCTCGAATTCGGTGTCCTCCCTCGCCAGCACGGTCTCCAGCGTGTACGTGGCCGGCGGCACGCTGCTGATCGGCAGCTCGAACGCGCTGGGCGCGACGCCGGTGGCCATGACCGTCGGCGCCCAGACCGCCAACGCCGCCACCGCCACCTTCGACCTGAACGGGAACGATGTCACGCTGAGCACCTTGAGCGGCTCGTCGCTGGGCCTGATCCAGAATTCCGGCACGGCACCGAACAACTTGTGGGTCAACGTGCCCTCCGGCGGGACATCGACTTACGCCGGCACGCTCACCGACGGCGCCGGCGGCCTCATTTTGCGGTGCGAAGGCCCCGGCACGCTCGTCCTGACGGGCAGCAACATCTACTCGGGCGGCACGTCGATTGACGGCGGCACGCTGCAGTTGGGCAACGGCGGCGGCAGCGGCTCGGTCCCGATCGCCGCCGGCTACGCCATTCTCAACAACGGCATCCTGGCCTTCAACCGCTCCGATTCCGTCACCGTGGCCGGCCAGATCACCGGCACCGGCGGCGTGGTTCAGATGGGTCCCGGCACCTTGAGCCTCACCGCCTACAACAACTACTCCGGCGGCACCACCGTGTCGGGCGGGACCCTCGGCTTCGCCGGCAACAGCTTGGGCAACGGGACCGTCCTGGTCAATCCGGGCAACGGCAACACCGCCGGCCTCACCTGGACCTCCAGCTCCCCGGACCTCACCGTCAATGGGCTGATCTTGGCCTCCGGCAACACGGTCTTCGACCTCGGCGGCGCGAGCACCACCAACCCCGTCTCCTTCTACAGCGGGACCATCGCCGGCACCGGCAGCCTGGAAATCACCGACGGCACGCTGCAAATCGGCTACGGCGGCACCACCGGTAGCCTCGGCAACCTCTCCGCGATCACGATCGATGCCGGCGGCGTGCTGGCCTTCGACCGCGACGACACCGCCCTGAAGCCCTACGTCGTGCCCGGCGCCATCGGCGGGGGCGGCGGCTTGCTGCAGAAGGAGGGTTACTTGGTTCTGACCGGCTCGAATACCTTCACCGGCGGCACCAGCGTCAGCGGCGGCACGCTGCAGCTCGGCAACGGCGGCGGCACCGGCTCGGTCGCCGGCATTATCGACCTCACCAGCTCCTACAGCGCCCTGGCCTACAACCGCTCCGATACCGTCACGTTGTCCGCTCAGCTCATCGGCAGCGGCAACCTGCTGCAGATGGGGCCCGGCAGGTTGATCCTCACCGGCTCGAACGCCTACGGCAGCGCCACGATCGATGCCGGGGCTACGCTCGAGATCGACAGCGCGCAGTCGATCGGCAACGGGGCGCTGTACGACAGCGGCTCGTTGGCCTTCAACGCCTCCAGCGGCACAGTGTTGAACGTCACCAACTCGATCAGCGGGACGGGCTCCGTGGTGCAGCAGGGCAGCGGCAGCACGGTTTGGCTCAAGGCGTCCAACAATTACTCGGGCGGCACCACGCTCAGCGCCGGCACGCTCGAATTCAGCTCCGGCATCGGTGCCGGGCCCGTGTACGTCAACCCGGGCAACGGCAACACCGCCGGCCTCACCTGGTACAACAACTCCTGGGACCCCACCGCCACGGGCCGCGGGCTCACGCTCGCCTCCGGCAATACGCTCTTTACCCTCGGCGGTTACAGCGTCGCCTTCACGGGCACCATCGCCGGCACCGGCAGCCTGGAAATCAGCGGCGGCACCTTGCAACTCGGCAATTTCACGAGTACGGGAAGCCTCGGCAACCTCTCCGCGGTCACGATCGACTCCGGCGGCGTGCTGGCCTTCGACCTCTCGACCACCTCCAGTGTGACCGGCGCCCTCGCCGGCAACGGTAGCTTGTTGCAGGAGCGCGGCTACTTGATCCTGACCGGCTCGAACACCTTCGCCGGCGGCACCAGCGTCAGCGGCGGCACGCTGCAACTCGGCAACGGCGGCGGCACCGGCTCGGTCGCCGGCATCATCAACGTCTCCAACTCCTCCTACACCCTGGCCTACAACCGCTCCGATACCGTCACGTTGTCCGGCCAGCTCACCGGCAGCGGCAGCCTGCTGCAGATGGGGCCCGGCAGATTGATCCTCGCCGGCTCGAACGCCTACTCCAACGCCACGATCGACTCCGGCGCGGTCCTCGAAATCGACAGCAGCACTTCGGTCGGCACCGGGTCGCTGACCGACAGCGGCTCGTTGGCTTTCAACGCCGCGAGCGGCAGCACAGTGACCGTCGGCGGCGCGATCAGCGGGACAGGCTCCGTCGTGCAGCAGGGCAGCGGCAGCACCGTGTACCTCAGCGGGGGCAACAGCTACTCCGGCGGCACCACGGTCACCGGCGGCACGCTCAAGTTCGGCTCCAACAGCCTGGGCACCGGGCCCGTGTGGGTCGATCCGGGCAACGGCAACACCGCCGGCCTCACCTGGACCTCCGCCACGCCGGACCTCACCGCCACGGGCCGCGGGCTCACGCTGAACTCCGGCAACACGCTCTTTACCCTGGGCAGCAACAGCGTCGCCTTCACGGGCACCATCGCCGGCACCGGCAGCCTGGAAATCGGCGGCGGCACCCTGCAGATCGGCAATAACACGACTACGGGAAGCCTCGGCAACGTCTCCGCGGTCACGATCGACTCCGGCGGCGTGCTGGCCTTCGATCCCTCGAACACCTCAATCGTCACCGTGGCGGGCGCCATCGTCGGCAGCGGCACCTTGCTGCAGAAGGCCGGCACCCTGGTCTTGACCGGCTCGAATACCTATAGCGGCGGCACCAGCGTCAGCGGCGGCACGCTGCAACTCGGCAATGGCGGCGGCAGCGGCTCGGTCGCCGGCAACGTCTACCTCTACTCCGGCGAGACCCTGGCCTACAACCGCTCCGATACCGTCACCGTTTCCGGCCAGCTCACCGGCAGCGGCAACCTGCTGCAGATGGGGCCCGGCAGATTGATCCTCGCCGGCTCGAACGCCTACTCCAACGCCACCATCAATTCCGGTGCGGTGCTCGAAATCGACAGCAGCACTTCGATCGGCACCGGATCGCTGACCGACAGCGGCTCGTTGGCCTTCAACGCCCCGAGCGGCGGCACACTGACCCTCAACGGCGCGATCAGCGGGACAGGCTCCGTCGTGCAGCAGGGTAGCGGCAGCACGGTGTACCTCGACGGAAACAACAGCTACTCGGGCGGCACCACGATCACCGCCGGCACGCTCAAATTCGGCTCCAGCAGCCTGAGCAACAACGGACCTGTGTGGGTCGATCCGGGCAACGGCAACACCGCCGGCCTCACCTGGACCGCCAGCACGCCCAACCTCATCAGCCCGACCCGCGGGCTGACCCTGAACTCCGGCAACACGCTGTTTACCATCCCCAGCGGTTTGAGCGTCAGTTGCACCGGGACCATCGCCGGCACCGGCAGCATGGAAATCAGCGGCGGCACGTTACAGATCGGCTCCGGTTCCACTGCGGGGAGCCTCGGCACCGTCTCGGCCGTCGCGCTGTACACGACCAGCAGCATCCTGGCCTTCGACCGCACGGACCCCTTCGCCACCGCCTACACCGTGCCTTGCCCCATCAGCGGGGCCGGCGGTTTCTATCTGGAGAGCGGCGCCGTGACCTTGACCGGCGCGGTCGCCCTTTCCGGCACGAGCACGCTCTCCTCGGGCACGTTGACTTTCAACTCCACCGGCGCCTCCACCCTCTCGGGGAGCGTCGCCGGCTATGCCGGCGCGCTGCTGGTGCAAGCGGGCCCCGGCACGCTCTCCCTGACTGCCAGCAACTCCTACAGCGGCGGCACGTCGGTCACCGGCGGCGCGCTCGATTTCGTCGCCCACGCCCTGGGCACCGGTAAAGTTACGGTCAACCCGGGCGCCGGCAACACCGCCACGCTCATTTGGGATCAGTCCAACGGCACCAATATCTTCGATCTGACCTCCCAGAACAGCAGCAACGCCGGGCTGACTTTGAGCTCCGGCACGACGACCCTCGACTTGAAAGGCCAGCTCGTCACCTTCGGCACCAATGGCAGCTCCTCCAACGACACCATCCAGGGCACCGGCGGCCTGGGCATCAGCGGCGGCACGTTGCAGCTCAACAGCAACAGCGGGCTGGGCACCTTGACCTCGGTCAGCCTGGTCAACAACGGCGACGGCCCGGGCTACCTCGCCCTGAGCGTCAGCGGCAGCCCGACCCTGAGCATTCCTTTCAGCGGCGTCGGCGGCCTGATCCAGCAGGGCACGAACAACGTGACCATTAGCAATGCCAGCAACACCTTCAGCGGCCAGACGCAGGTTATCGGCGGCACGCTCACACTGGGCAACGCCACGGCCCTGCAGGACAGCACGTTGTACGTCGCCGGCGGCACCTTCAGCTTCGGCTCGCTCACCGCCGCGACGCTGGGCGGCTTGACCGGCTCCACCGCGCTGCCGCTCCTCAACGCGAGCTCGGCGGCCGTCACCCTCAGCCTGGGCGACAACCTGGCCGTCAGCCCAACCTATTCCGGCGTGCTCAGCGGCGGCACCGGCAGCAAGCTGATCAAGGTCGGCTCGGACACGCAGGTGCTGGCGGGCAGCAACACGTACACCGGCGGGACCACGATCTCCAACGGCACGCTGCAACTCGGCGCCGGCGGGGGCACCGGCTCGGTCACCGGCGGCGTCTTCGTGGCCTCCGGCGCCGCCTTGGCCATCGACCGCTCGGACACCTCGTACAGTTTCTCCACTCTGGTCAGCGGCAGCGGCGGCGTAGAGCAGGTAGGCCCCGACACCTTGACCCTGGCCGCTGCCAACACCTACAGCGGCGGCACGACGATCATTGCCGGGGCGCTCAGCTTGCCTAGCACCCTGGGTAGCGGGGGCGTCGTGGTGAACCCGGGCAGCGGCAACACCGCCTCGATTATCTGGAGCGGCACCAACACGACCGATCTCTCCACAACCCAAGGACTGACGTTCGCCTCCGGCACCGCGCTCTTGAGCCTCGGCAGCAACAGCGTCACCTTCCAGGGGACTGTCACCGGCACCGGCAGCTTCCAGGTCACCAGCGGCACTCTCACCCTCGGCAGCGCGACGACCTTCCAGAATAGCACGCTGGACCCAAGCGGCGCCGGCAAGTTCAGCTTCGGCTCGTTCACCGCCGTGACGTTGGGCGGCTTGACCGGCAGCGGTGCGCTGCCGCTAACCAATGCCAGCTCGCAGGCCGTCGTCTTGAGCGTGGGCAACAACAACGCCAATGCAACCTACTCCGGTGTGCTTAGCGGCGGTAACGGCAGCGGACTGATCAAGATCGGCACCGGGACGGAGGTACTCTCGGGCAACAATACCTTCACCGGCGGCACGACGATCTCCAACGGCACCCTGCAACTGGGCGCCGGCCTGGGCACTGGCTCGCTCGCGACCACGGCCGCCATCGTTGATAACGGCGTCCTAGCCCTCGACCGCTCGGATGTCCCCTACGCCTTCGCCAACCAGATCACCGGCACCGGCGGTGTGCGGCAGATGGGCCCCGGCACGCTGACGGTGACGAGCAGCAACACTTACACCGGCGGAACCACGGTCAGCAACGGCGAGCTGGCGGCCGAGAACAAGTCGGCGATCCCCAGCGGCTCGCTGCTCTCGATTGGCGCGAACGGCTCGGTAGTGCTCGGCACGCCGGGCGCCACGGAGCCGCTTGATCTGCTCGCCGGCGGCGCGGGCCCGTTGACCAGCTCGCAGGCGTCGGGCGGTGGCAGTCAGGTGGCGTCGCCGGCCTTGAGCGGCGGCGTCAACGCCGTACCCGAGCCTTCCACGCTCGTGCTGCTCGGCGTCGCCGGCCTGGGGCTGCTGGCGTGGAGGCGGCGGCGATGGGGAGCCGGTTCCCTTTCCCGCCGATAGGACTGAAGCCGTGAGTGGCGCTCCGGCTTCCCTCGACAGAGGGGAAATTTCCCGCCTGTGAAATGTCCCTGCGCATAACTTGCAAGATGCGGCGGGCCTTGGTACGCTTGAAGTTGTTGGGAAGATTCCCGGCATATTCTATTTTGGCCCACCCAGGCTGAGGCAGCGCCTTCTCCCGACCCCCGGCGATCCCTGCCGCGCTGATCGGCGACTTCTTACTTGCGGCCGGTTAGCTGCGACCGGTCCCGCTTCAAGTAGCCCACACTCGCCACGCCGCGTGCGGCCTCAGCACACAGCGTGTGCCGCCTACTGACTCGCATACGTTTCAAGAGGGGATTGCTTATGACCTCGCGCCGCGTCCTGCGTTTTGTCGCCGCGTCGGCGGCCGTTTACCTCCCGGGCTTGCTCTTCACCGCGTCGGCTGCCCGCGCCGACACGTACACCTGGGACGTGGGCGGCGGCTCCGGCAACGCCGCCACCGACGGCGGCGGCACCTGGAGCGTGGCGGGCAGCAACTGGTACGGCGCCGCGGGGGATTCGACCTGGGTCGACGGCGGTGACGCCGTGTTCGGCAACGGCGGCGCGGGCGGCACGGTGGCACTGGCCGGCAGCTTCTCGGTCAACTCGCTCACCTTCCAGCCCGTCACCAGTCCCTACACGCTCAGCGACGACGGCAACGCTCGCACGCTTTCGATCGCCGGCGGCGGCATTACCATCCAGGCGGGGGCCGGCGCAGTCGCCATCGGCACCAGCAACCTCGGCATTCTGCTGGGCGCTCCGCAGACGTGGACCAACAGCAGCACTTCGCTGTGGATCAATGGCAACGTGGCCGGCTCCGCCGCAAGCGGCACGCTAACGCTCACCTTTGCCGGGACCGGCACGACCTACGTCACCGGCGGGATCGGCGACGGCACGAGCGGCGGCACGGTCGGCGTGGTCGTCGGCGGCGGCGCGGTGTGCCTCTCCGGCAGCAACACCTACAGCGGCGGCACCTCGCTCAGCGGCGGCACGCTGCTGTTGGACTTTAGCGCGCCGGGCGCCCCGGCGGCCAACATCATCAACTATTCCAGCAACTCCTCCTTCCTGACCCTCAGCGGCGGCACACTGGCGATCCGCGGCGCCGCCGGCGGCAGCGGCAACGTGCAGCGATTCAACGGGCTGACGCTGGCCGCCGGCGCCAGCACGATCCAACTCAACCAGAACGGCAACTCGACCCCGCCCGTCCTGTCCGTTGGCACCCTCACTGCCACGACGGCCGGCAGTGCGCTCTTGCTGGACACCTCGCTGGGCGGCACGCTCACAACCGCCACGAGCGCGGACTCCACCGGGATCTACGGCGGCCGCATCGTTTACTACGACGGCAGCGATTACGGCTGGGCCACCACCGCCTCGGCCGCCGCCCCTTATACGTTGTCCAGGGCCGCCACGACCACGATCCTGCCGGCCAGTGGCGCCGCGAGCACGACCAACTACCTGCTGGCCGGCGGCGGCTCCGTCACCCTCAGCGAGACGGCCAACACGCTGAAGATCGAGCCAACCGCCTCCGGCGGGACGCTGGCGATTGGCCCCGGCAGGTTGCTCACTCTGGCGGAAGGCGGCCTCTTGTTCAGCGGCACCAACGACTACACCATCAGCGGCGGCTCGATCACCGCCGGCGGCAGCAATGAGCTGATCGTTCAGCAATACGCCGCGAACAACAATCTGACGATCGCCTCGGCCATTGCCAACTACGGTTACGCGGAAAACACGTCCCTGACCAAGGCCGGCCCCGGCACGCTGACCCTCTCCGCCACGAACACCTACACGGGCGGCACCAGCGTTCTGGCCGGCACGTTGGCCCTGAGCGGAAGCTTGAACAGCAGCCAGATCCTCGTGGGCTACTCCGGCGCGGCCAACTTCACGCAATCGGCCGGGAAGAACACGAGCGGCCCCCTCTACCTCGGCTGGACCCCCAGCGGCAGCGGGACATACACGTTGAACGGCACGGGCTACCTGACCGACCCGGGCCAGGTGTTGGGCGTATCCGGCTCGGGGAGCTTCACGCAGTCCGGCGGCACGAATGCCGTCTCAGGCGACCTCTGGCTCGGCGGCAATGCCGGCAGCAGCGGGACATACCTACTGAAGAACACGGCTTACCTGTCCGCAAACGACCTGTACGTGGGCGGTGCTGGCACGGGCAGCCTCACGCAGACCGGCGGCACCAACGCGGTGGGCGCCTTCCTCAACCTCGGCTATTTGCCCGGCACGAGCGGCGCCTACACGCTGAGTGGAGGCTCGTTGGCGGTCGGCGGGGGCGCGGGCACATGCACGGTGGGCTATTCCGGGGCGGGCACGTTCACACAGTCCGGCGGCACCAACACCACGACAAACACCCTCTGGCTCGGACTCTACCCGAGCGGCACCGGGACCTACAACCTCAGCGCCGGCTCGTTGTCCGCGCCGTACCAGTATGTCGGCAGCTCGGGCACGGGCAGCTTCACGCAGTCCGGCGGCAGCAACACGGTCTCCAACGCCATGTACGTCGGCAACAACCCCGGCAGCAGCGGCAGTTACAATCTTACCGGCGGCCTGCTGTACCTCTCCGGCAACACTCCCGGCGGCCTGTACGTGGGTAACTACGGCACAGGCGGGTTCACGCAATCCGGTGGCACCAACACGCTGCTCTACAACCTCTACGTCGGCTATTACTCGGGCAGCAGCGGGACCTACAGCCTCAGTGGGACGGGCATCCTGTCCGCGGCGGCTGAATACGTGGGTTCTTCCGGCACGGGGAGCTTTACACAGTCGGGCGGAACGAACACCGTCTCAACCGGCACGGGCCTCTACGTTGGCGGTAACCTCGGCAGCGGGAGCTACTTGCTTTCCGCCGGCCAGTTGACGGCACCGACCGAGTGGATCGGCTGGGCCCTGGGCAGCTCGGGCACCTTTACCCAGAGCGGCGGAAGCAACACGGTCGGAACCCTGAGCATCGGCACGAACGGGACCTACACGCTCACAGGCGGCACGCTTGACGTGACACAATCGATCAATTCTAGCGGCGGGCCACTGATCGTCAACGGCGGTTGTTGGTCCGCCAGCCACGGCATATCGGCCCCGCTTGTTTTCGCTTCCGATCCGGCCGTCAACCTGAATTACGCGCTGGGCAGCTCGGTCCAGCTTGGCCCCGTCACCTACGTGGGGCAATCCGGCGCGGCAAGCCTCTCCCAGTCCGGCGGCGTGCAGTCGACCGGAGTGCTGTATTTCGGGTACAACGCGGGCGCAACAGGAAACTACACGCTCTCCGCCGGCTCGTTGGGCATCGCCTCAAGCGCATTCCTCGGCTACAGCGGCACGGGCAGCTTCACACAAACCGGTGGCACCAACACGGCTTCCGGCAGCCTGTACCTCGGCTACAATCCCGGCGGCAGCGGAACCTACAGCCTTGGCGGGGGCTCGCTGTCGCTATCCCAGGGCCTGTGCGTCGGCAACTCGGGGACGGGAAGCTTTACGCAGACGGGCGGCACCAACACGGTCCCCAACAACAGGCTGTGCCTCGGCAACAGTTCCGGCAGCAACGGCACCTATACCCTCGGCGCAGGCTCGTTGTCCACCGCGGGCGTGTGGGTTGGCAACTCCGGGACGGGCAGCTTCACGCAAACCGGCGGCACCAACACGGCTTCCGGCACCCTGTACCTCGGCTTTAATCCCGGTAGCAGCGGCTCGTACACCTTGAGCGGGGGGTCCCTGTCGTTACTCGGCTTTCCGAGCATTTACGTCGGCTGCGGCGGCACGGGCAGCTTCATACAATCGGGCGGCACCAGCGCGGCCCCCGGCGGCAGTCTGTACCTTGGCGGCGGTGGCAGCGGGACATACAACCTGAGCGCCGGCTCGCTCTGCACAGCGATCCAGTACGTTGGCAGCGCCGGGGCGGGGAGCTTCACGCAATCCGGCGGCACCAACACGGCCTCCGCCGGCCTGCAGCTTGGCAACAGCCTGGGCAGCAGCGGGACCTACAACCTCGACGGCGGAACGCTGATTACGGCGGGGCTCGGCCAAGGCGCCGGGACTGCCGCCTTCAACTTCAACGGCGGAACGCTCCAGGCGGGCGCAGACTTCGACAGCTTCCTCTCCCTTTGCCTCGCCACCAGCGGCAGCAACGGCACCATCGATACTGCCGGCCACACCGTGACCCTCTACGGCCAACTTTCCGGGCCCGGCGGCCTGATCAAGGTCGGCAACCGCATCCTCACGCTCGGGGCCACCAACACCTACTCGGGCACGACCACGGTTAGCGCCGGGACGCTCGTGGCCGGCGCCGCCGGGGCCCTGTCGCTCTATTCCGACGTGAGCGTCAGCGGCGGCACGCTGGACGCCTCCGGCTATGCCAACACGGTCAAGTCGCTCACCGTCAGCAGCGGCGGCGAGCTGGACCTGGGCCTGGGCAAACTCCTGACCAGCACCGGCGCGGCCAGCCTCGGCGGCACGCTGAACATCAGCGGCGCCGCCGGCGGCTCATTGATCGAGCTCCTGGCCTACGGCTCGGAGACCGGCAGCTTCGCCACGGTCAACGGGGTGCCCGCCGCTTACGCCTTGCACTACACGCCCACGCAACTCGACTTGGTTGCCACCCCGGAGCCGTCAACGCTCGTCCTGCTAGGCGTCGCGGCCGCGGGGTTGATGGCGTGCCGTAAGCTGAAGAGGAACAAACGGAAGTAACAGAGGATACGGCAGTTCGTTCTCCGTTGCCCCTGTTGCCTCCTGCTCCTGGAATCCGTCTTCCGTCCGTTACCCTCGGCTACGGAGTGACGGCGCGGAGCACGTTTCGCACGGGCTCGCCCGGCACATAAAGCCGCGGCGCGCCATACATGCTCCAGCCCGGTACCCCGTAGTATGCCCTGTAGGGCATAACAACCGGCGCGGGATAGGCGACCGCCGGCGGGTAGTAGGCCACATACGGGGCGGCCGGGGGATAGTAGGCCGCGTAGGGCGCCGGCGGATAGTATGCCACCGACGGCGCGTAGTAGGCCGTGTAGGCCGGCACGGGCGCAACGTATCCTGGCTGCACAAGGCCGCAGCCGCATTGGGCAAGGGCTGCCGAGCCGCTCAGGGCCAGACCCACGGCCGCCACCACGGCTAAATAGCGGGCCAAATAGCGGATGTACATGGTTACCTCGCAGAACTAGGGATTAGAGTTGCAACTGCCACACGCCGATGTGGCTGCTCCTGGGCTTGATGTCCGATCTACTGTCAGCATAGCCGGCGGGCAGCGGCCGGACAAGGGCTTGACGCCGGCTGCATTTTCAGCTAGCTTGCCTCGGCGATTGGGGCGTCCGATCCCCGTCCCGGCACCGTGGCTGGTGGCTGGTGCGAAGCCGCGCGCGGCTCCCAACGCCCCACCCTCCGCCTTCCGCCCGCCGCCTTCCCGAGCCAATGGCACACGGGTACAATGCGGCTTGTTGGCGGATGAGCCGCGCGGAGTGGACCGTTACGCCGGAGGACTCGATCGCATGAGATCATTTCTGTCACGTTTGGCCGTGTGCAGTTGGTCGCTTCAGCCCCAGAGCCCGGCGCAACTGATCGAGCGGCTCGACAGCGTCGGGCTGCAGGCCGTGCAGCTCGACCTCGATCCGTTCCGGGAGCAACCCGCGGTCTGGGGCGAGGCGGAAGCGGTGTTTGGCCGGGCGGGCATCCAGGTCGTGTCGGGCATGTTCCGCACCGTCGGCGAGGACTATACCAGCCCTGAAACCATCCGCGTCACCGGCGGTTTCGTGCCCGACGCCACCTGGGAAGAGAACTGGCGGAACCTGCAAATTACGGTCCGCACCGCCCAGCGGTTCGGTCTGAAGCTGGTCACGACCCACGCCGGCTTCCTGCCGCACGACCCGCAGGACCCCGCTTTTGCCAAGCTCGTCGAGCGGGTCCGCAAGGTGGCCCGGCTGCTCGCGGCCGCGGGCATGACGTTGGGCTTCGAGACGGGGCAGGAGAGCGGTCCGGCCCTGAACTCGTTCCTCGAGCACCTGGGCGAGCCGAACGTGGCCGTGAATTTCGACCCGGCCAACATGATCCTTTACGAGAACGGCGATCCGATCCCGGCCCTGCGACTGGTGGGGCCCTGGGTCCGCGGCTGCCACCTGAAGGACGCCGTAGCCACCAAAGTGCCCGGCACCTGGGGCCAGGAAGTCGCGGTCGGCACCGGCCAGGTGGACTGGCCGGCCTTTTTCCGCACCCTGCACGAGGTCGGCTTTGCCGGTCATCTTTGCTTCGAGCACGAGTCGGGCGACCGTCGCGTGGAAGTGATTCGCGCGGGCCGGCGGTTCGTCGAGAAGCTGCTTGGGGCGTAAGCCCATCTCCCCAAATTTTTCCCGGAAACCATCGAACTCCCGGAACCTGTCATGCCAGACCTCAACATCGCCGTCGTAGGACTTGGTTTCATGGGGACCACGCACATTCGCGCATGGCGCGCGGTCCCCGGCACGCGCATCGCCGCCGTCTGCGATGCCGTGCGTCTTCCCGTGGACGGCGATCTTTCCTTCGGGGGCGGCAACCTCGGCCCCGCCGAGCCGCTCCGCCTGGACATGAGCGTGGTGAAGGCCACCAAGCGGATCGAAGACCTGCTGGCCGACCCGGCCATCGACGTGGTGGACCTGTGCGTGCCCACGGCCGTACACCCCGAGTTGGCGATTGCCGCGTTGCAGGCCGGGAAGCACGTGATCTGCGAGAAGCCGCTGGCGCGGACGTCGGCGATGGCCCGGCGGATCGTCGAGGCGGCCCGGTCCGCCAAGGGCTTCTTCATGCCCGCCATGTGCCTGCGTTTCTGGCCGCACTACGCCTGGGTGAAGCAGGCCGTGGACGGTGGGCGGCTGGGCCGCGTGCTGGCGGCCCGTTTCCGCCGCGTGGGCGAGCCGCCCGGCTGGTCCCCGGAGTTCCTCGACGGGGCGCGGTCCGGCGGCGCGCTGTTGGACCTGCACATCCACGACGCCGATTTCGTGCAGTTCTGCTTCGGCCGGCCGCGGGCCGTCTTCGCCACCGGCTTCACCCTCCTGAGCGGCGCCATCGACTACGTCTCGGCGATCTACCAGGTCGCCGGCGGGGCCAGCGTGACCGCCGAGGGCAGTTGGCTGATGGCCGAGGGCCACGGCTTCAACATGGCCTACACCTTCATCTTCGAGCGGGCCACGGTGGACTACGACATGGCCCGTGGGGCCGAAGCCCTGCGATTGTTCGAAAAAGGCCAGAAGCCGCAAACGATCTCGTTGGACGGCCCCGACGGCTACGTCAACGAGCTCAGCCACATGGCCGAGAGCATCCGCGCCGGCCGGCCGCCCAGCATCGTGACCGGCAACGACGGCCTGGCCGCCGTGGAAATCTGCGAAGCGGAGGAAGAGTCCATCCGCACCGGGCAGATCGTGAAACTGTAACGCTAAATGAGCTTGCGCGGTCCTGGCAGTCTGAGCACGTGCTGAGCCCCGGGCGTCAGCCCGGGGATGGCATGGACCCTTCGCAAGACGCCGGCAATCCTGACACCGATCCCCGGGCTGACGCCCGGGGCTCTGCGGCAAGTTGCTCCGCGAATAACACAAGCGCCTCCAGTAGGGGTCTTTCGCCATGACGCGGCCATCCGCATCGCAGTACGTCGATCTGCAGGTGAACGGCTACATGGGCGTCGACCTGAACGCCGACGACCTGTCGGCCGAGCGGTTGCACGCCGCCTGCGCGCACCTCCGCCGCGACGGCGTGGCCGGCATCCTGGCCACGATCGTGACCGCGGGCCTACCGGAGATGGCCGCGCGGCTGGCGCGGATCGCCGAGTATCGCCAGGCGGATGCCCTGGTCCGCGACGTGATTTGGGGGGTGCACATCGAGGGGCCGTTCATCAGCCCGCTACCGGGCTACGTGGGCGCCCATCCTCCCGAGCACGTTCGCCCGGCCGATCCGGACGCCATGCGGAGGCTGCTGGACGCCGCCGGCGGCCTGACCCGCCTCGTGACGCTGGCCCCGGAGCGCGACCCGGGCCTGGCCGTGACGCGGCTGCTGGTGGGCCAAGGCATCCTGGTCTCCGCCGGCCATTGCGATCCGAGCCTGGACGAGTTTCGCGCGGCCCTGGACGCCGGACTGTCGCTGTTCACCCACCTCGGCAACGGCTGCCCGATGCTGCTCCCGCGGCACGACAACATCATCCAGCGGGCGTTGAGCTTGTGTGATCGCCTCACGATCATGTTCATTGCCGACGGCGTCCACGTGCCGTATCCGGCCCTGCGAAATTACCTGCGCATCGCCGGGACCACGCGCACGCTGGTGGTGACCGACGCCATTTCGGCGGCCGGCCTGGGGCCGGGGCGCTACACGATCGGGTCGCGGGTGGTCGAGGTCGGCGACGACCTGGTGGCCCGCGGCCCCGATGCCTCGTACCTGGTGGGCTCGACCGGCACGATG